>Ga0157380_10000094_pt1 | contig 48823 bp, 39 predicted proteins | sample S35metaG_FD_119757 | JGI IMG/M metagenome (GOLD analysis project Ga0157380, IMG submission 119757) | Switchgrass rhizosphere microbial communities from Kellogg Biological Station, Michigan, USA - S3-5 metaG | ecosystem: Host-associated > Plants > Roots > Rhizosphere > Soil | place: USA...
AAACTGCGGTGTCCGATCTCCTATCGACCACGCCCGGCGTATCCGTTTCGCGTAACGGCGGCCTTGGCAACGTCACGCAGCTGCGAATCCGCGGCGCTGAAAGTGATCAGACCGCAGTGCTGATCGATGGCGTCAAACTCAACGATCCGTCGGCCACCGGCGGCGGCTACAACTTCGGCAACCTGCTGAACGGTGAAGTATCGCGCATCGAAGTATTGCGTGGACCGCAATCGACACTCTGGGGCAGCCAGGCCATTGGTGGAGTTGTCAACATCGTGACTACCATGCCCCAAGGGCCGTTGTCATATCACGTGTCGCTCGAAGGCGGTTCGCGCGAAACGCTGGGGGTCGCGGCACGAGTCGAGGCCGGCGACGAGCGGTTATCGTGGCGTATCGGCGGCAACTACCTGACCACCGATGGCATCTCCTCGTTCGATGAGGACCTCGGTGGCAGGGAGCGCGACGGCTATCGCAGCGTCGGCTGGAATGCGCGCGGCGTACTCAAACTCACAGACAACATCTCCCTCGACCTGCGCTCGACCGGATCGAGCAACCGCGCGGATTTCGATGGCCTCCTCCCTCCCACGTTCGCCTTCGCCGATACGCGCGAGTATGGCCGTACCGACGAGTCCGTGTCGTACGCCGGCGTGAACGTAGACGCATTCGGCGGCCGACTGCACAACCGCTTCGGCTTCGCCTACACCGACACGGATCGCAACAACTACGATCCCGCGTCGAGCGTACCGCTGACGTTCGATGCGTCGGGCAGCAACAAGCGCTGGGAATACCAGGGATCGTTCAGCGTGACCGACGCCCTCCAGGCCGTGTTCGGCGTGGAATCGGAGAAGTCCGAGTTCACGTCCGTATCGCCCAGCGAGTTCGATCCACGACCCGCGCCTGTCGGCGGCTCGGTGCGCATCGACAGCGCCTACCTGCAGGTTCAAGTCAATCCGTTCGAAGCACTGACTCTTACCGCAGGCGTGCGTCACGACGATCACGATACCTTCAACGGCAGCACGACGGCACAGGCGGGCGCCGCCTGGCTGATCACGGAATCGACGCTGCTGCGCGCCAGCTACGGCGAAGGCTTCAAAGCTCCAACGCTATATCAGCTGTTCAGCGAGTACGGCACGCCGGATCTGCGACCAGAAGAAGCCGAAGGTTGGGATGCGAGCATCGAGCAGCACTTTTTCGATGGCCTCCTGGTCGCTTCAGTGACCTACTTCGAGCGCGACACCGACAACATGATCGACTTCGTGATCTGTCCGGATGATGGCCCGGCGGCTCGTTGCCGTGCGCAGCCGCTGGGCTACTACGACAACATCCAGAAAGCGGCCGCCGACGGCATTGAGTTCGGACTGGCCGCGCACATCGGCGAACGGCTCAGCATCAGCGGCAACTACACGAACATGACTTCCGAAAACGCAGTGCGTGGCAGTGCCAACTTCGGCCGCCTGCTAGCGCGCCGTCCCAGCGGGACAGCGAATGCCGAAGTGAGCTATCAGTGGCCGATCGATCTGCATACGACCATTGCAGTACAGCGAGTAGGACACAGCTTCGACAACGCAGCGAACACGGTCCGGCTCGATCCGTATACGCTCGTGGACCTGCGCGCGTCGTACGACGTCTCGGAGAAGACGGAAGTCTACGGCCGCATCGAGAATCTCTTCGACGAAGACTACGCCACGATTCGTAATTACGGCTCCATCGGCCGCGGCGCGTTCGTCGGATTCCGACAGGCGTTCTGATGACTCGTGACGCCCGAGACATCGCAGGATTCGAACGCCATGGAGGGCGTCTATGTGTTGCGCGCGCCTTGTTTCCGCAAGTCAGCGAGCCATGGATCGACTTGTCGACCGGCATCAATCCGGCATCGTATCCGGCGCCGTCGGCCAGCCCGCAGGCACGCAATCGCCTGCCGGAGCCGACAGCGTTGCATGAATTGGAACGAGTCGCGGGACTGGCTTTCGGCATCGATCAATCCGCGCAGATCGCGGCTGTCGGCGGCACTGAATCCGCCGTCCGATTGTTGCCGCACGTACTCGCGGTCAGCAGTGCGCTGGTAATCGAACCAACGTATTCATCGCATCTGTCGGCGTGGCGCAATTCGGATGTCGTTGCGTCTGGCATCGGCTTCGCCGCGCTGCCCGAGCGCTTCGGAGCCGGGACCGCCCTCACCGTCGTCAATCCCAACAATCCCGATGGGCGAATCGTCGATCGTGTGACGCTCCAAAGTCTTCACGATCGCCTCGCGTGCAGCGGCGGTGTCTTGATCGTCGATGAAGCGTTCGCCGACCTGGATCCGGCGCTCAGCGTGGCGGACATCGCCGGCACGGACCTCGCGCCGCGAATGATCGTGCTGCGTTCGTTCGGGAAATTTTTCGGCCTCGCCGGTTTGCGGTTGGGTTTTGTGATCGGCTCAGCGCCGCTCGTGCAGTCGTTGCGCCACCTGTTGGGCGATTGGCCTGTCGCTGTCGATGCGATTACCGCGGGGCTCCACGCATATGCCGATCGGCCGTGGATGGCCAGCATGCGGGTGCAGCTCCTGGAGCAGTCGCAGAAAATGGATGCGTTGCTGTCGGGCGCCGGCTTTCGAATCGTCGGCGGCACTTCGCTGTATCGACTCGCGTCGGCGCCGGATGCGACGCAGAAATTCACACGCTTGCTGTCCCGTGGAGTGTTGGCGAGGCCGTTTTCCTATGACGCCACGTTGCTGAGATTCGGACTGCCGGGCCAGGAGGAATGGAGTCGGCTCGGCGCAGTGCTCACCGGAGCGCATCGCGGAGCGGAGTTTTGAAACGCAGGGCGCACATCATCGCGGCGATCGCGGGGTTCGTCGTGGCATTTCAGGCGACCGGCGCGGAACCGCCGAAGAGAATAGTTTCGCTGAACCTGTGTCTCGATACGTTGCTGGTCGAACTGTCGCCACCCGAACGGATCGCTGCCATCAGCCACTACTCCCTCGATGCCTGGCGCTCTCCCATTGCCGAGAAAGCCAGGCAGTTACCCATCATTTACGAGACTGCCGAAGAAGTCGTGGCATTACAGCCGGACCTGGTCCTGACGAGCCGCCACTCCGCCACTGCCACGCGTCATGCGCTCACTCGTGTAGGCATTCGATTCGAGTTGTTCGATGTGCCCGCGTCCATCGATGAGAGCATCGCGCAGGTTCGCACTGTCGCAGCCACGCTGGGGCGGAAGGAAGCCGGCGAAGCGCTGGTCGCACGCATTGAAACAGCAATTGCTGCTGCACGCCCGGCACCAGGCTTTACTCCGCTGACTGCCGCTGTCTATCAACCAGGTGGCCTGAGCGCGGGTATTCATACTGTCATCGGTGAACTGATGCGTGTCGCGGGTCTCGAGAATATTGCCGAGCGCTATGACATTCGCGACTTCCGTCCGTTGCCGCTCGAACTGCTGGTCGCCGCGCCGCCGCAGGTCTTGTTGGTCGGTGAGACATCTCCTAATGCACCGACTCAGGCGGAGCGCGTCATTGAGCACCGCGCATTGCGATCGCTCGACTCGCAAATGACTCGCGAAGTATTTCCGGTGCGGCTGCTCTATTGCGCCGGGCCGACGATGATCGATGCGCTGGGTACGTTAGCGCAGGCACGCGACCGTGCTGTCGTATCGCTGCGAGAGAAGGCGGCGCTATGAAAGGCCCCTGGAAGAGCAAGGGCGGCTGGCTCATCCCCTCATTGCTCCTGCTCGTCGCCGTGCTCGCCTGCATTTCGATCGCGGTCGGCAAGGTGAATATCGGATGGGATGTGTGGTCGCGCCAGGATCATATCGGCCGGGCCATCCTGGTCGAACTGCGACTGCCCCGAACCCTTCTAGGCATCGTTATCGGCGCTGGCCTGGGACTCTCCGGTGCGGCCCTGCAAGGCTATCTACGCAATCCCCTCGCGGAGCCTGGAACACTCGGCGTGTCGTCGATGGCGGCGCTCGGCGCCGTGCTGAGTATTTTCTTCAACGTCGCGGGCATTCATCCATTCGTGTTGCCGGCGTGCGGTGTGCTAGGCGGCCTGTTGGGCATGATGTTTTTGTTCCTGCTATCGGGCATGGCTGCCAGCGCACTGACGCTGATCCTGTCGGGCGTCATTCTCGGCTCGCTGGCCATCGCTGGAATTTCCCTGGCGTTGTCGCTGTCGCCGAGTCCCTGGGCCGCGGGTGAAATCATTCGCTGGTTGCTGGGCGCATTGACGGATCGCAGCCTGGACGATGTCACCATCGCAGCGCCGCTGATCCTGGTGGGCTCCATCGCGACGTTGAGCTGCGGTCGTGCGCTGGATGCCTTGACGCTGGGAGAAGTGGGCGCCCGCTCGCTCGGAGTCGATCTCGATCGGGCTCAATGGCAGCTGGCGATCGGCATCGGCCTGAGCGTCGGCGCCAGCGTCGCCGTGACCGGTATCGTCGGCTTCGTGGGCTTGATAGTGCCGCATCTGTTGCGGCCGATCGTCGGCTCGCGTCCCAGTGTGCTGCTCATTCCGAGTGCTATCGGAGGCGCTGCATTCGTGCTGTGCGGCGACATCATCGTGCGGCTGCTGCCCGGCGGCACGGAACTGCAACTCGGTGTGGTGATGTCGCTCGTCGGCGCGCCCTTCTTTTTCGCGCTGTTGCAGTCGATGCGACGCAAACTCACATGAGCCGGCTGGCCGTTCGATCGCTGCAATTCCTGCGTGGCGAGCGTCGCATACTCGACGACATCAATGTGCGCTTCGAGAGCGGCTGCGTGACAGCCGTGCTCGGTCCGAACGGCGCAGGCAAATCCACGTTGCTCGCAAGCATTGCCGGATTGCTCAAACCCGCGAGCGGCACTATCGATCTCGATGGTGAGTCGACGCTTGCCATGCACTCGCTGGCGCGAGCACGTCGCATTGCGTTTCTCCCGCAGTTGCCGGAAATCGCCTGGCCCATCGACGTGGAAACCTTGGTCGGACTGGCACGCATTCCTTTTCATGGTGTCACCTCCTCCGTGGAAGATGCAGCCGCCGTTGCTCGTGCCATGGAAGGCACTCACATCACGCAGTGGGCGAAACGAATCGTAACGACATTGTCCGGCGGCGAACGGGCACGGACCCTGCTCGCCCGGATTTTCGCCGGTGAGCCGGAATGGATCCTCGCAGATGAGCCGTTCGCCGGACTCGATCCGTCGCATCAGTTCGAAGCAGCGGATCTACTTTGCGCTTTTGCACGCGGTGGCCGCGGAGTGGTCCTGACGATTCACGATCTCACGCTCGCTGCACGGATCGCCGATCGCATCGTGATCCTTCAGGATGGCCGGATCGTCGCCGACGGCGCGCCTGCGGCAGCCCTTACCCCGGAGACCCTGCGATCGGTGTACGACATCGATGCCGAGTGGCTCAACCTCGCGGGCCAACCACCGTTGATTGCAATCCATGGCCGGCATGCTGGCTGAAGCCTGGTGGCTGCTGCCGGTGCTGGTTCTGGAAGCGGCGGTCGGCTACCCGCAGGCTATCTACGATCGCATCGCTCATCCGGTGGTCTGGATAGGACGCCTCATCGCTTGGTTGGAGCGGCGCTGGAATCGCGCTGCGTGGAGCGACGGGAGGAGACGGTTCCTCGGAGTGGCAACGGTGCTCATCGTGCTTGCACTGTCGATCGCCGCCGGCGTGATTATCGAATTGCTGGCTCGCAAGGCATCGTGGGGCTGGATGATCGTTGCGTTGGTCGCAACCACCGGGCTCGCACAACGCAGTCTCTATGTGCATGCGAGAGAGGTGCTGGGGCCGCTGCTTGCCGGCGATCTGGTTGGAGCAAGGCAGGCACTATCGCGGATCGTGGGACGCGACACCGAGCAACTGAACGAGAGCGGCGTCGCGGCCGCGGCACTCGAAAGCCTGGCCGAGAGCTTCAACGATGCCGTGGTCGCACCCGCGTTCTGGTTCGCGATCGGCGGGTTGCCGGCATTGTTCGCTTACAAAGCGATGAATACCGCCGACAGCATGATCGGCCATCGCGAGCCCCGCTGGAGAATGTTCGGATGGGCGGCGGCGCGCACCGACGATCTGCTGAATCTCGTGCCCGCACGCATTGCCGGATCGTTGATCGCCATCGGTGCCTTGCGGGGATTCAGCGTCATGTGGCGAGATGCGAAGAAGCACGATTCGCCGAATGCCGGCTGGCCCGAAGCCGCGATGGCAGGTGCATTGAACGTGCAGTTGGGCGGTGTCGCCGTCTATGACGGTGTCCTGCATGAGCGAGCGGCGTTTGGCCACGGAGAGTCGCCCGGAGGTCGCGAGCTCGCCGCGGGAATGCGAATTTATCTACGAGCCTGCGCATTGCTCTGGTCGATCGCAATACTTCTTGCCTGGAGCCGCGCATGGGTGCTCTGATGGGTGCTCTGATGATCCAGGGATGCGGCTCCGACGTAGGCAAGTCGCTGCTCGTCGCCGGGTTGTGCCGGCTGTTCGCCAATCGCGGCCTGACCGTGCGTCCCTTCAAGCCGCAGAACATGTCCAACAATGCGGCGGTAACCGCGGATGGAGGTGAGATCGGCCGGTCGACGGCATTGCAGGCAATCGCCTGCCGGACGCCGCCGAGCGTCGATATGAATCCTGTCCTGCTCAAGCCGCAGACCGACATCGGCGCGCAACTCATCGTTCGCGGTCAACGCGTCGGCGTGATGCAAGCAAGCGCTCATCGGCAGAGCAAGAGCGAATTGCTGGATATCGCCGTCGACTGCTATCGGCGCCTGCAACGTGAGGCCGAGCTCGTCATCGTCGAAGGCGCCGGCAGCCCCGCGGAAACGAACCTGCGCACTCACGACATCGCCAACATGGGATTCGCCCACGCCGCGAATCTTCCCGTGGTGTTGGTGGGCGACATCGATCGTGGCCACGTGATTGCATCGATCGTCGGGGCTCATACGGTGCTGGATGAAGCGGACAGGGCGCGCATTCACGGTTTCATCATCAACAAGTTTCGTGGCGACATCAGCCTGTTCACCGAAGGCGTACAGACCATCGAATCGCGCACCGGCTGGCGGGGACTCGGCGTCGTGCCGTGGATTCGCGCCGCCCGATTGTTGCCCGAAGAAGATGGGATGCAGCTGGAAGAATTCGAGCGCCCTGCTGCTACAGGGAAAGCCAAGCGATTGTTGATCGCGGTGCTGCATCTGCCGCACATCGCCAACTTCGACGATTTCGATCCATTGCGCGCCGAGCCGGATGTCGAGTTGCGTTTCGTCGCAGCCGACGAGCCGTTGCCGTTGCATGCCGATCTGATCATCCTGCCCGGCAGCAAGACCACCATCGCCGACCTCGAATTCCTACGAGCGCAGCATCGTGACGAGGAATTGCGCGTGTTTGCACGTCGCGGCGGACGCATCCTCGGCGTCTGCGCCGGATACCAGATGCTGGGACACAGGGTTCGCGATCCGGAGCGCATCGAAGGCGACCGCGATTGCAGTAGGGGGTTGGGCCTGCTCGACGTCGAAACCATTATGACGCCCCACAAAGTCCTGCGTCCGGTAGAAGGTCGACATGCTCTGACGGGCGCGACATTTCGCGGCTACGAAATGCATCTGGGAGAGACGCAGGGACCGGCGACAGTGCGCCCGCTGCTGCATTTCGCGGATGGACAGGTCGACGGTGCAACTTCTACCGACGGCAGGATCGCAGGCTGTTACGTGCACGGATTGTTCGCCGACGGCGCGTTTCGCGCGGCGTTTCTCGCCCAACTGGGAGTGCGATCCGCCGGCGAGGACTACTCGCGCAGGATCGATCAGGCATTGGATGAAGTCGCCGGCGTGCTGGAGCGTTCGTTGCACGCAGCAGCCCTGGCCGAGCTCGCCTTCTCAACGCCCCCTGGCTTTCTAACAGACATTTCGTGATCCAGGACACCGACTCTTGCCACAATCCCGGTTCATTCTCGCCCTGCCCCGCTCCACCGCTACATAACCGCCATGCAGCCAGAACTGTTGTCAGCGATCGCCTTCGTCATCGGCATGTTCTTCGCGATGAATACGTCGCGTCGCCTGACTGAACGTCAGGCACTGGAACAGGAGGAAATCCTCAAATCGGGCGTCGTCGCCCAGGGCGTCGTGACCCGCATCTGGCAACCGCCGCTGACGGGAAGCTTCCCGCGAATCTACTTCCAGTTCGAGCCGGCCGACGCAGGGCTGGTCGAGGGCTGCCACGTCGACCGTCGTCCCCCGGGGACCAGCGCATCTTTGCCAGCAGTGGGCGCGGCGGTCGGTATTCGCTACCTGCCCCACGACCCACAGGCGGCGGTCATCGCCAAGCTGGTTTCGCGATTCATCTACTGATTGTGCACTGCCGCCGCCGTTCGCCGCGCGGCAGCGGAACCAGTACGCCTCCTCCGCCATTGAATCGCTGAACTCGTTCTGTGGCTCGAGGAGGACACATGGGCATACTTATCTGGTTGATCGTGGGCGGCGTCGTCGGCTGGCTGGCCAGCATCATCATGCGTACGGATGCACAGCAAGGCATCATCCTGAACGTCGTCGTCGGCATCGTCGGCGCTCTCATCGCAGGGTTCGTGGTATCGCCCATGCTGGGCATAGCGACCATTAACCAAGGCATTACCGTCGCGACCTTCCTGGTCTCGCTGGTCGGTGCGGTCATCCTGCTGGCAATCGTCAATCTGTTCCGCCGCGGCTCGGCCCGCTAGCTCTCGAACTGGCGTTTCGAAACCGAAGGCCGGGCAGTACGCTGCCCGGCCTTTTTTTGTTGCGCGCGGGCTTCGCGGAGATCGAGGGGACACCCACCTTCCTTTTTGCCCCGGAAAAATCCGGGACCGGCCCAGAAAGAGGTGGGACGGCCGGAAAGATCTGGGACAGCCATGTCTTTCAGGCCACCTTCAATCGATGGGTGCCCTCTACTTTCTTATCGATGGGTGTCCCGTAACTCCGGCCCGTACCGCCAATCGCTTCTCGTTGTTGCCGAATTAATACATTGCGGTAAGCCAAGACAGACGGAACTTGAGGCTGTTACATAACGTTGGGTGCGGTGCGTCGAGGAGTCGTTGTGCATACGCAACCCGCTTGGCGCAGCACCCACAACTCGAAACTGCAGAGGATGCCATCCAATGAAATTCAGCATTCGCGCGGCCACGGCGTTCGCGCTGACGATTGCGTCGGTCGCGGCCACCGCGGAACAGCGCGTGGGGGATACATATGTGTCCCCGACGCTTGGCTATACATGGCTCGACGACGATCGCCAGGCGGACGACGACCTGTTCTACGGCATCGCGATCGGTCATCACTTCAACGAGGCCGTGAGCCTCGAACTCAATGTGAACCGCGGACTCTACGACCTGCCGGCCGACAAGGACCTGCGGCTGACGGCTATCTCGATCGACGCCCTGCACATCTTCGCGCGGGACTCGAAAGTATCGCCGTTCATCAGCCTGGGCGCCGGCCAACTGTACAACTCGCCTGAGGGCGCGCGGCACACCGAGGATCCGTTGTTGCAAGCAGGCCTCGGCATGATGATCGAACTCGGCTCGCGCGACGACGGCACACTGAAATTCAGCTTGCGCCCCGAAGTCAAAGCGCGCTGGTCGTTCCCAGGTCGCAACGATCCGCAGGATCACCTGCTGGACTACATGGCGGGAATCGGCTTTCAACTCTCGTTCGGCAGTCCGCCGCCGAAGCCGGTTGCGGCGCCCGAGCCTCCGCCACCCCCACCGCCGCCGGCTCCGCCACCTCCTCCACCGCCCCCTGCCGATACCGACGGCGACGGTGTAACGGACGATCTGGACAAGTGCCCGGATACGCCGCGTGGAGTAGCAGTAGATGCATATGGCTGTCCGCGACGTGGCTCGGCAACGCTGCAGGGCGTGAATTTCGAATACAACTCGGCCACGCTCACCAGCGAATCCCGTCCGATATTGGCTGCGGTCGCGGCCGACCTGAAGCGCTATCCGCGACTGAAAGTCGAGTTGCAGGGCCACACGGACAGTACCGGCAGCGACAAGTACAACCTGACGCTGTCGCAGAAGCGTGCGCAGTCCGTGCGTGATTACCTGGTCTCCGAAGGCGTCGGGCCGCAGCAGCTCACGGCGAAAGGTTATGGCGAGTCCGACCCCATCGCCGACAACAAGACCGAAGCAGGTCGCGCCGAGAACCGCCGTGTAGCCATGGTCGTGCTGGAGAATCCTGGCGAGGTGAAGATCGACATGGAGGAGCCAAAAAAATAGCGCCCAGGATCCGGCTTTCGAAGACGTAAAGGCCCGGGACGACGGGCTACGGCAGGAACAGGAACCCTATCTGTCCTGCCGTGGCCCCCAAGCCCCGCAAGCGTTCCGGCCCTCTTGTAATCCCGCTCTGCGATCGCATGATGCCCTCATGCCCGACTCCACCCTCATCGTCTGCGCTCACTGCGATTCAGTGGTACGCGTTCCGACCGCAAAGCTCGCCGAAGCACCACGCTGTCCCAAGTGCCGCGCTGCATTGATCGAAGGCGCGCCCGTCGATCTGCGCACTTCGAACTTCGATCAGCATCTGAATCGCAACGATCTGCCCGTGGTCGTGGGCTTCTGGGCGCCCTGGTGCGGCCCGTGCAAGATGATGGCGCCGCATTTCAAGACGGCCGCGCAGAAATTCGCACAGCGGGCCAGATTGGCCAAAGTGAATTCGGATGACGAACCGACGCTCTCGACCAGGTTCGGCATCCGCGGCATTCCTACGCTGATTGCGTTTCGCGGCGGCAAGGAAATCGCCCGCCAGTCCGGCGCCATGGACCTGTCAACGCTGGAGCGCTGGCTCACTTCCGTTCTGAATTGATCGTCGCCAGCGTGGCGACGCTTCGAGTCGATAGGACTTCCGGAGGTAGCGCCGCATGCATCGAAAGGAACAAAATGCACTGCTTTCCATTGTGATTGAAGCTTGAAGCCACCGGAGTCGACTCATGCCGCGCCATTTCAATGTCTACACTTTTGCTCCAGCCCTGGCACTCGTGGCCAGCATGGCGATTGCAGCTGAGCGCCCGACGCTCGAATCGCTCGATGCCAATAAGGACGGTGAGATCAGCCTGAATGAAGCTAGCGCGAACGACGCGTTGTTCGTCGCGTTCAAGCAGCTCGACGCCAATCGCGACGGAATGCTCTCGAAGGCTGAATTCGCCGCCTGGAAGGGCTGAGCAGCCGATTTCCCGGGACTGCTCGCGGTAGCGAGCTGTCCCCGGCGGCGACGTCATAGCGTCGCCGTCACTCTCCACACCGCATTCCCCACATCGTCCGCCACTAGCACCGCGCCACGCTTGTCGACCGCGACGCCGACCGGGCGGCCACGGGCCTCGCCTTTCTCGTTGAGAAAGCCGGTCAACACCGCCTCGGGCTTCCCTGCAGGCTTGCCGTCACGGAACGGAACGAAGATCACTTCATACCCGCTTGGTGGCTTGCGATTCCACGAGCCGTGCTGCCCGATGAATGCGCCGCCGCGATAGTGCTCCGGCAACGCATCCGCCGTATAGAACGCCAGGCCGAGCGACGCGGTGTGCGAGCCCAATGCGTAGTCTGGAACCGTAGCGCTCGCGACCAGATCCGGCCGCTGCTCTTTCACTCGTGCATCGACATGCTGGCCGTAGTAACTGAAGGGCCAGCCATAGAAAGCACCTTCGCGAACCGAGGTGAGATAGTCCGGCACCAGGTCGTTGCCGATTTCATCGCGCTCGTTGACGACTGTCCACAGCGTGTTGGCTTGCCACGCCATGCCATTGGGATTGCGTAAGCCCGACGCAAACACGCGAGACGCGCCGGTAGCCGGATCGACTTCGAGAATGGCGGCGCGGTTCTGCTCCTTGTCCATCCCGTTCTCGCCGACATTGCTGTTCGATCCCACGGTGACATAGAGATGTGCACCCGACGCATCGGCAATCACGTTCTTGGTCCAGTGATGATTGAGCTTGCCGCCGGGCAGGTCGGTGACCTTGCGTCCGGCAGCGGTGATCGTGGTTTCGCCACCGTGATAGGGAAACCGCAGCAGCGAATCGGTATTCGCCACATACAGATCGGAACCCACCAGCACCATGCCGAAGGGTGAACTGAGATTCTCCAGCAACACGCTTCTGACTTCGGCCTTGCCGTCGCCATCCGCATCCCGCAGCAAGGTGATGCGATTCGCGCTTGGAGTGGCGCTGCCGGCGCGCTCCATGACCTTCTTCATCGCCCAGCCGCGAATGCCCTTGGCATCCTCGGGCCGCTCGGGAGCGTTCGTTTCCGCGACGAGCACATCGCCGTTCGGCAGCACGTAGAGCCAGCGCGGATGATCCAAGCCGCTGGCGAATGCATCGACGGCGAAGCCGGATGCGGCAGTCGGCCTCGCGCCCGCTTCCCACCCTTCGGCGGGAGCGATGTCCACTGAAGGAATGAGCGATTTATTCGGGGGCGGCAACTGCGGCTGCGCACCGAATTGCGAATGCTCCGGCAACGGTTCGGAACTGCTGCACGCCGCCATGGCGGCGCACACGACGATCAAGGGAGCGACCGCCAGAGTGATCGGTGAAGCTGCACGGCCTGTTCGAGAACTCATTTGGGGTAACTGTCCGGAATTTCCTGCGGTTGCTGCGGCGGCTCTTCCACCGGCGCACGGCTCGGATTTTCATCCGGCGTCTCCACAGGTTCCTCCACCGGCGGCGGCTCCGGGGTTTCGACCGGCTGATTGCCGGGGATTTCTACCGGGGGATCGGGGGTCTCATGCATGAGTGCGTTGCCGTTGCCTCGAGTGCAACAGCAACGCCTCGCTGCCGGCAGGCGTTCCCGCCAGGATTAGTAGGGGACGGGGTAGAGGCCGGAGACATCCGTCCGTCCGCGAGCGCGATGGAGAATGCCCCCTGCCGTCGTCGTCACCCTTTTGCCGCTCGCTTCGCCTCTTTCTCGGCGCGTTTTTCTTTCAGCGATTTGGCCGGTTTTTTCTTCTCCTCTTTCTTTCGTTCCATGCCTTTGCTCATCGTAGTCTCCCGGTTAGTAAAGGAAGTTGCGCGCTTGGGCGGGTGAGATGAGATATGAAATGCAGCGCCGCAGTCAAGCACATGCGTCGCTGAACGTCACTCTGTATGTGAATTTACGCAGCCCACACGATGAAGTGGGCCCGGGAATGGACTAGGGCGCGGGCTTCGCAGTCGCAGCGGAGCTCGGCGTTGCGGCTTGCGACGGCTTGAAGTGCTGATGGCAGCTCTCGCAGACGGCGTAGATGGCGTCGCTCGCTTCGCTGAGCTTGTCCGGGTTCTTGGCTTCGGCCGCATTCACGGCAAGCGTGCCCGCTTCCATCAACGCAATGGATTGCTGGCGCCATTCCTTATCGTCTTTCGCCCGGTCCGGCAGCAGCAGCAGGTTGCCCGATTCCACCAGCGCCAGTGCGTTGCGTTCGACATCGACCCAGCCGGCGTCATCTTTCGGAGTCTCGCCCGCCGCGCCGAAGACGACGTTCGAGGTCGGCACTGTCATTGCGTTCATCAACTGCTTGACGGTCGCAACGCTCTTGAAGGGAATGGGTGGCGGCGCCGGCGGAGCTTTCTCGGCACAAGCGACGCAAACGAGCGCAGCGCACAGCATCGCCAGCCATGTCGCCGTTCCAGACCTCGCGGCCCGTTCCCTGCTCATCCGCATCGTCGACCCCCTGCATCGCAACCAGTCATGGCAAGCGTTCGTCGCCCGCATCACTCGTCATGGGTTTCCGGCAACGCCGCCAGCATTCGCTTCAGCGCGAAGTGGCGATAACTGTTGCGGGCCAGTTCGTATACCTCGTCCCAGTCGCACTCGTCCGCGACATCGAGTGCGATCCACCCGTTGTGTCCCATGTAGGCTGGAATGCTGAAGCGCGCGGCTCGCGTGAGCAGCCCCTGACGATCCACGCCGACCCAGAATGACAACTGCAGCTTCTGCTTGTCGGGATAGATGCAGGCGAACGTCTTCTTGCCCGCTCGCCACACCGGCATGCCGAACTGCGATGCTTCCGAAACTTCGGGCAGCCCAAGACAGATCTTGCGCATCGCCTTGAGCACCGCTCGTGCACGGCGCGATTGCAACGGATCGATGTCGGTTGCAGCCAGCCTGGCTGTAGGCGGCTCGACCACGATGGTCTTGCCGATCGCCGCGGACAAGGCTTCCGGAGCCACTTTTTCGTAAGCCTCACGCACCAGCTTCGCAATCTGTTTCCAGGACACACCCTTGTTCAGATGGACACCGAGCCACCCACGCGGCCCAACGTAGGGCGGCACGAAGAAGTAGTCCGGTTCGGCCTGCGTGTACAACGCCTGCGCACCTGCTGGCGAGTTCAGCCACAACGCAATGCGCCCGTCACCGTGATGATTGATCACGTAGGTTGCGAATGTCTTACCCCGTACGCGGAAATTCGGAGAGCCGTGCGACAGCACTTCCTCCGACTCCGGGAAGGACAAGCACACTTCGCGGACCACCTTGCTGATGTCCCGAGCCATGGTAGCAACCGCCTCTCTTAGCAGATTTAATTTCCTGTCACGCGCATGGCAAACTAGCCGACTACTTCCACGCCTGCCGTCCCATGCACATCATTTCCCTGGGTGTCGATTTTGGCACCAGCAATACCGTCATTGCCGCGGTCGACTCGTCGCGTCAGACGCACGTGCTGAACATAAGGTCGCGCCTCGGCGCTTCGCGGACCATGCCCTCGATCCTGTGCTTCAGGCCGAGCGAACGCAGCCGCGTGGATCCACCGCTCAGCAGTGCCGGCACCGACGCCATCGAAGACTATCTGGGCCGGACCGGGCCCGCGCGACTGGTACAGTCGACCAAGTCCTTCCTTGGCACGCGCAGCTTCGTCGATACGCGAATCTTCTCCCAGGGCTTCACGCTGGAACAACTGATCGGCACGCTGCTGGGACATTGTTATCGGACCAGCAACGCGCGCGAGTATCTCGGGCGGACGCCGCTCGTGATCGGCCGTCCCATCCAGTTTGCAGGATCGTCGCCGGACGATGCGCTCGCGCAGTCGCGGCTGGAAGCGGCGTTCGAGTTGGCGGGTTCGAAACCCACCGGCGTGGGACTGGAGCCTGAAGCGGCCGCTTACGCGTTCTCGCGAACTGCACGCGGCAAGCACGTCATCCTGGTCGTGGATCTGGGCGGCGGCACCAGCGACTTCTCCGTCGTCGAACTGGATGCCGATCGCAGTCCACCGACGATCGAGCCCCTGGCGCAGACCGGCATCGGCATCGCCGGCGATCGCTTCGACTATGCCATCGTCTACAACGCTGTCTGCCCCGCGCTGGGACTGGGCAGTTCGTTCCGTCCCGAATCGAAAGAGCTACCCATTCCGCTGTGGATCTACTCTAGCTTCGCGAGTTGGCACCAGCTGTCGATGATGAACACGCCGCAGACGCTGCGTTACATCGCCGAGATCATGCAAAGCGCCCGCGACGCCGAGGCATTCGAAGGCCTGGTGCACGTGATCCGCAACGACGAAGGGTTCTCCCTGTTCCAGGCGATTTCGCGCGTGAAGCAGGAGCTGAGCAGCCAGTCGAGTTCGCGCCTGCTGTTCAAGGCCGGACCGATAACGATCGACCGCGTCGTACATCGGACGGAATTCGAAGAATGGATCGCCCCGGACCTGGCCGAGATCGTTGCGACTGCCGACGTCTGCCTGGAAGCGGCAGGCGTACGCGCTACCAACGTCACCAGAGTGTTCACGACCGGTGGAACGTCACTGGTCCCCGCTGTCCGCGAAGCCTTCGCTCGCAAGTTCGGCGCGGACAAGCTGATCGGCGGAGATGAGTTCGCGTCGGTGGCGCAGGGGCTAGCGCTGATGGGTTGTCCCTGAAGAGTTTTACTCAGCCACGCGCAGATTGCGAGTGAGGCGGATCGCGTCCTCGATGCCGCTGTAATACTGGGCGACCATGCCGACTTCGCGATAGCCGAGAGAAGCATAGAAGCGTCGGCCGGCGACATTGCTCGCCCGCACTTCCAGCATCATCGTGAACAGTCCGGCAACCACCGCCGATTCTTCCACCCACTGGATCAACCGCGTGCCGACGCCGCGCCGCTGGTGTGCATCGGATACTCCGAGCAGCGTCAGGCGCACGTTCTCGTTGCCGAAGTGCGCCATCGCAAATCCCACCAGCTCACGGCTCGAACGCGCGGTCACCACCAGGTTTTCACGTTGACGCATATGGGCGCCGACCCGCCGTGGCGTCCAGCTCCACGGCAAGCCGCCTTCTATCAGCGCGCGCGACATCGCAGCGATATGCGGTGCATCGCCCATTCTCGCTGGGCCTAGAGTGATGGTATCCATTCGAAGTCAGTGACGGCGCAATCCCATTGGATAACTATCTGCGTGGCTCATCAGGCAGTCGCCAGGCGCTTGTCGAACAGGTAGTGCGACACGATCCATTCGCTGCCTTTGCGATAGCCCCACAACTCGGCGCAGGACATGAAGAAGATACGCCAGTAGACCCACCAGCGCTTGGCGTCGTCCTTGCCGTAGGTCTTTTCGAGTACCGGCCACACCTGGGAGCGGCGCGCGTCCATGTTTTGGAGCCAGCCCTCGGCGGTCTTCTGATAATGCACCCCGTCGACATGCCAGTGCTCGCGCAATCGCATGTGCTGCTGGAAATACAGCAGCAGGTCGTCGCTCGGCATGATGCCGCCGGTGAAAAAGTACTTCGCCATCCAGTCGGACTCGTCGCGCACTTCGAACGGATACGCATATTTGTTGTGCGTGAAAATGTGCACGAACAACGTGCCGGCGGGCGTCAGCCACGATGCCACGCGGCGCAGCAGCGTTTCGTAGTTGCGCATGTGTTCGAACATTTCCACTGACACGATGCGATCGAACTGCGTGTCCGGCGGGAACTGCAGGACGTTGGCGTCGCAGGTGATGATCTCGACGTTGTGCAGCCCACGCGCTTCGGCCTGGCCGAGAATGAACTCGCGCTGGCTGTTCGAGTTCGATACGCCGGTGATGCGGCTGTTCGGAAACTTCTCAGCCATGTAGAGCGTCAGCGAACCCCAGCCGCACCCCAGCTCCAGGATGCGTTCGCCATTCTGCAAGCCGGCCCGCTTTGCGGTCAGTGCGAGCATCTCCGCTTCAGCGGCATCGAGCGAGGAGACGCCGTCCTTGTAATAGCAACAGGAATACTTGAGATGCTTGCCGAGCACGTTGGTGAAGAATTCGCTCGGCACTTCGTAGTGCTGCTGGTTGGCGGCAGCGGTTTCGATCGCCACTTCGCTCTGGCGCAACTGCTGGACGAAAGTCATCAGGTGGCGCTGCTGCTCTTCCGGCGTGCCCCGATCCTCCTCGCGCAGGCGCTGAGCCAGCAATCGGCGGATGCCGATGCGGATCAGGAAATCCGGTACCAGGTTACTTTCAAGCAGGCCCATTCGCTTTCGCTCCGTCGAGGATTTTTTTGGGAAACCAGGGAATGAACGGACTAACGGATAGCTGGTACTCACGATACGCTTCTCCCTTTGAAGACAAAGCCTGTGCCTCGGTCGCCTTGATGCCGGTGACATTGATCAGGAAATGCAGCATCAGCACCGGCAGCGCCAGTGCGATCCAGCCGTGGGGCGAGGCCAGGGCGAAGGACGCATAGCCGATCCAGATCAGCCACTCGAAAAAATAGTTGGGATGCCGCGATACGCCCCACAGCCCGACGCGGCAAACCTTGCCCTTGCTGGCCGGATTGCGCTTGAAGCGAGCGAGTTGGGCATCCGCCGTCGACTCTCCCAATACTGCCACCAGCCACACGGCTACGCCGATGACTTCCAGCGGATGCGTGCCAGGCGTCCCGTTCGCGACCGCGAGCAGCATGGGCAGCGACAGCACTACATTCAGCAGCGCCTGGAACTGGAAGAAGCCGAGGAACTTGACATTGAGATTGCCGCTCGCCCCCCATTCCTCGCGCAGCTTGATGTAACGGCCCTCTTCCGGTTCGCCTACGATCCGCCGCACCAGGTGCAGCGCCAGCCGGGTGCTCCAGATGGCATACATGAGACAAATCAACATCCGCCGCACCGGGTCGCCCGCGCCCAGCAGGCCATACAGCAGGGCGAGCAGCGTGAAATTCGCCGACCAGCCGATATCCACATAACTGAAATTGCGCTTGGCGATGCCCAGCCACCACAGTCCCAGCATGACCGCAACACAGGCCGCCGCTCCCACAGCCAGCAAGGTCCAGGGCGCCATGTCAGCCCACCTTCCGTGTCAGCAGCACGTCGATCGAATCCTCGTCCCGCAGGCGACCCAGCTCTTTGAGCACGTACGTTGCCATGGCGATGTTTCCGAGCAGCATGATGCCCACGAACCACGCAACGCGACGGGCCATCCGCCTCTCCTTGAAGCAGACCCAGGCAAAGAAGGTCATGAAGCCACAGTACGCGTCGGCCAGCGTGGCGATGGTCCAGGCATGATCCGGCGGGGTGGTCAATCCACCCCACTCCCAGACCGGCTGCACCAGGGTCGCCCAACTGGTCACTGTCAGCATCAAGGCCAGAATCACTATAAACAGCGTGATCAATGATTTTCGCGCCGACATACTTGAGTCATCCCGTTCCGACTGTTATGTGTTGCACACCGCCGGATCGCATTCTGCACCGTGCCGCCTCAGGCGCGAAGATTTCGCAAGGCGGCATCTGGCATGCAGCGTATTACGCGCGGTACGAAAAGACGGATTCGTAAGGGACGGAAGGCCCCGGAGATGGCCCCACACGGGCGCCCGAACCTGAATCCGTGAATAACAGGCTGACGTATGAATCAGCGGACTGGCAACTGAAAAACATGCAGATAATCCGTCTGCATCGTGCGGTCATTATCGAGGCGGTTTTAGTCGAGGACGGTCATGAGCGTTGCGCCCGAGAAAATGCAGGAAGGACGGTGGCTGCGCGGGTTGCGCAGTTTCCTGGCGTGGTTCGATACGGGCAGCGATCCGATAGCTGCCGGAGCACAGGAAGACGGAATCGACTGGGCCCGCATCGTGCCCTTCGTCGGCCTGCACCTCGCCTGCCTGATGGTGATCTGGGTGGGCGTCAGCCCCATTGCCGTGGTCGCAGCCCTGGTCTCCTACGTGGTGCGCATGTTTGCCATCACCGGCTTCTACCACCGTTATTTTTCACACCGGTCGTTCAAGACCTCGCGCGTGGCGCAGCTCCTGTTCGCAGTACTGGGTGCCACTGCCGTCCAGCGAGGCCCGCTGTGGTGGGCGGCCCATCACCGGCATCACCACGCGTTCTCGGATCAGCCGGACGATCCCCATTCGCCGGTCCAGCACGGTTTCATCCGTGCCCACCTCGGCTGGTTCCTGATCAACAAAGGCTTCGCTCCCGACCTGGGCCGCGTACGAGACCTGCTGCGTTTCCCGGAATTGCGCTTGCTGGACCGCTTCGACATTCTCGCGCCCATCGCCTACGCGGTCGGCTTCTTCGCACTCGGCAGCCTGCTCGCACGCGCGGCGCCGGACCTCGACACCAGCGGTGCACAGCTGCTGACCTGGGGCTTCTTCATCTCGACGGTGCTCTGCTACCACGGCACCTACACGATCAATTCGCTGTGCCACGTGTTCGGTAAGAAGCGCTACGAGACCGGCGACGACAGCCGCAACAACTGGCTGCTGGCGCTGATCACTCTCGGCGAAGGCTGGCACAACAATCATCACCACTATCCGGTCTCGACGCGCCAGGGCTTCTACTGGTGGGAAATCGACGTGACCTACTATTTGTTGAGAGTCCTGTCCATGTGCGGAATCATCTGGGACCTCAAGCCCGTTCCGGCGCACATCCGCGCAGATGTCGCCGGGTCCGGCATGCTGACCAGTGAGCAGCCGCAATGAGAATCGCCATCATCGGTTCTGGAATCGCCGGACTCACCGTAGCGCATCGGCTGCAGCTCGAGCACGACATCACCGTGTTCGAAGCGAACGACTACATCGGCGGCCATACGGCCACGGTGGACGTGGAACGCCACGGGAAGACCTGGGCGATCGACACCGGCTTCATCGTCTTCAACGACTGGACCTATCCGAATTTCATCGCGCTGCTGAACGAAGTGGGCGCCGCCTGGCAATGGTCGGACATGAGCTTTTCCTACCAGTGCGAAGGTTCCGGCCTCGAATACAACGGCACTTCCGTCAACAGCTTGTTTGCGCAGCGGCGCAACTGCTTCCGGCCCTCGTTCCTGCGCATGATCGCCGAGATCCTGCGTTTCAATTCACGCGCCCGCGAACTGCTCCACACCACGGGCGCCGGACAAGCTTCTGCTACGTTATCGGCCACGCTATCGCTGGGAGAATATCTACAGCGCGGTAAATACTCGCGCGAGTTCTGTCAGCAATACATCCTGCCCATGGGCAAGGCGATCTGGTCGGCGACCGAGCAGGCCATGTTCGATTTCCCGGCGCGGTTCTTCGTCGAATTCTTCGACAAGCACGGCTTCCTGAACGTCAGCAACCGGCCGGTGTGGCGCACGGTTCGCGGCGGTTCACGCGAATATGTCCGCAAGCTGACAGCTCCGTTCCGCGATCGCATCCTGCTGAACACGCCGGTGGCGAATGTGATGCGCGATCCGAACGGCGTGAGCGTTCGCACCCGCGGGGGCGATACCACCCGCTTCGACTATGTCGTGTTCGCATGTCACAGCGACCAGGCACTGCGGATGCTGCAGGAACCGCTCGGCGTCGAGCAGGAACTCCTCAACGCATTCCCCTACCAGGAAAACGATGTCGTGCTGCATACAGACGAGCGATTGCTTCCCCGCACTGCGCTCGCTCGCGCTGCATGGAATTACTATGCGCCGGTGAAGCCGCAGGAACGGGTCGCCGTGACTTACGACATGAACGTCCTGCAGGCGCTCGACGCCAAGGATCGGTTCCTCGTCTCGCTCAACCAGAGCGATCGCATCGACCCGGCAACCGTGCTCGGTAGCTATGTCTACCATCATCCGGTATACACGCCCTCCGCCGTCGCCGCGCAAGCTCGTCGCCTGGAAATCAGCGGCTGCAATCGAACCGCTTATTGTGGCGCCTACTGGCGCTATGGCTTCCATGAAGACGGCGTCGTCACCGGCTTGTGGGCCGTCGACGATCTCAACCGCATGGTCGACGCCGAACGCCTGGCTCTCGGCACAGGATTGCCGACCCGGCGCGCGACGGCATGAAGAGCTGTCTCTATACCGGCACGGTCCGCCATCGCCGCTTCGCACCGAAGCCGCACGAATTCCAGTACCGTATCTTCATGACGCTGATCGACCTGTCGGAATTGCCGACGCTGTTCGATCGCTTCTGGCTGTGGTCCGCGCGCCGCCCCGCTCTCGCATGGTTCAAGCGATCCGACTATCACGGCGATCGCGCCAAGCCGCTCGATGACTGTGTGCGCGACCTGGTGGCCGAACGCACCGGCAACCGGCCGACCGGACCCATCCGCCTGCTCACGCACCTGCGGTATTTCGGTCACAACTTCAATCCTGTGAGTTTCTACTACATTTACGACACTGGCGACACGCGCGTCGAAACCATTGTCGCCGAAATCACGAATACCCCCTGGAAGGAGCGGCATGCCTATGTTCTGCCGGTCTCGCAAGTTTCGATAGGGGATGGGGGTGGCCACGTGTCGCGCTGGCAGTTCGACAAGACGTTTCATGTCTCGCCGTTCATGCCCATGGACGTGAGCTACGACTGGCGCTTTTCCACGCCGGGCAAGACGCTCTCGGTGCACATGGAGAACTGGCAGGACGCGAAGCAGTTCGACGCGACCCTGCACCTGCAACGCCGTCCGCTCACGCACAGTGCAATGACGCAAGCGCTCTTGAGTTTCCCCTTGATGACGCTGCAGGTAACGGCAGCGATTTACTGGCAGGCGCTGCGCCTGTGGCTGAAGCGAGTTCCGTTCGTGACCCATCCGCACAAGATCGTCTCCCACCACGACAAGATTGCGACATGAATACAGCGACCAAACCTTCCATCGTTCCGTTGCAGCTGGCGGAAGTCACCGCCAACGAGACCAGCCTCGCGCGTATCGGACGCAAACTGCTGTTCGCACAACTCGATCGCATCGAGCATGGCGAGATCCGGATCGTGGATCGGCTCGGCGAGCGTCGGTTCGGCAGACGCCAGGCGGGTTGCTCATTCTCGGTCACGGTGCACGTGACTCATCATCAGTTCTACGCCGACGCTGCTTTCGCCGGCTCGGTGGGCGCCGGTGAAGCGTATATCCGCGGCTTGTGGACCTGCGACGACCTGGTCGCGCTGGTGCGCATATTCATTCTCAACCGCGAAGTGCTGGATGGAATCGACAGCCGCTGGGCATTCATCACGGCGCCGCTGCGCAAGATGTTTCATGTACTGAACAACAATTGCCGTGAAGGCAGCGCCCGCAATATCGCTGCCCACTACGACCTGGGCAATCCGTTGTACGAGTTGATGCTCGACGAGACCATGGCGTATTCCTGCGGTATTTTTGAAACGCCCGAGTCAACGCTGCGCGACGCGTCCATCGCGAAGTTCGATGCAGCCTGCCGCAAGCTCGAGCTGAATCCCAGCGATCACCTGCTGGAAATCGGCACCGGCTGGGGCGGACTCGCCATTCATGCAGCCCAGCACTATGGCTGCCGTGTCACGACCACGACGATTTCCCAGGAACAGCATCGCTACGCCGTCGAGAAAGTCGCCAAACTCGGACTGGGCGATCGCATCACGTTGCTGACCAGCGACTATCGCGACCTGACGGGCACCTTCGACAAGCTCGTGTCGATCGAAATGATCGAAGCAGTAGGCGCGAATTATCTCGACACTTACCTCGCCCAGTGCGCTCGCCTGCTCAAACCGGCCGGATCGATGCTGCTGCAGGCGATCACCATCCGCGACCAGTTCTACGCGCAGGCCCTCAAGTCGGTTGACTACATCCAGCGCTACATTTTTCCGGGAAGCTTCATTCCTTCGGTCACTGCGATCGGCAGTTCGCTGACGCGGGCCACGGACCTGAAAATTGCCGACCTGCGCGACATCGGACCGCACTATGCACGCACCTTGAAGCTCTGGCGCGAACGGTTCTTCGCGCGCCACGACGATGTCAAGAAACTCGGCTACAGCGACAGCTTCGTGCGCCTGTGGGAATTCTACCTGTGCTACTGCGAAGGCGGTTTTGCCGAAGGACAGCTCTCGAACGTGCAGCTGCTGCTGACCAAGCCCGGATTCCGTCAAACCGCGCCCGGCTATTAATCCAGACTATTAAAAAACCCGGTTCACAAGGATTACCTAGGACTACAAATGCAAGGGCAAGCACAAGCGGAACCACTCAGTGCACCTATATACTCCGCCACCGTGACAGCCGCCCCGAGGCTGTCGTCGTTGCAGGTAGTAACGGTTGGCATGAGTGAAGCGAACACATTGTCCGTGTTGCAACGGATGGCTCAGGGCGACAAGCGCGCCCTGGCCGATTGCATGGAACAGCATGGCGGCCTGATCTGGGCGTTGTCGCGGCGCATGTCGCCGACTCCCTCGGATGCCGAAGATGCGACACAGGAAATCTTCCTGACGTTGTGGAAGAACGCAGTGCGTTTCGACCCAACGCGTGGCTCGGAAGCCGTGTTCATCGCGACGCTTGCCCGTCGCCTGTTGATCAATCGCTATCGGCAGCGGCGTCGCCGTCCGGCCGAAGTGGCGGTCGATGAGAACGAATCGCTGCAATGGGCGGCGAGCGGACTCAGTAGCGAAACGTCCGCGGAGGCCCAGCAAGCGTCCGCCGCCTTGTCCTCTCTTCGTCCCGAGCAGCAGCGCATCATCACCCTGGCCGTCGTCCATGGCCTGTCGCAAAGCGAAATCGCAGCGCAGATCGGCATGCCGCTGGGAACCGTGAAGACGCTCATGCGTCGTGGTCTATTGCGAGTGCGCGAAATGTTGCATATCGATGTCGATGCCGAAGCTGGGGAGGTACCGTAAATGAGTGCCCCTAATTCCACGGACGAGTACAGCGACGAGTTGATCGACCTGCTCATCAAGGATGCCACCGAAGGCCTCACTGAAGAGGAGAAGAAAGAGCTGCACATGTTGCGGTATGAATTCCCCGACTTCGATGCGCAATTCGCTGACGACGCCATGGCCGCGCTCTCCCTTGCCATGGTGGGTCGAGGCGAACGCCTGCCCCGGCACCTGCGCGACAACATTCTCGATGCGGCGAATGCCCCCGACGCGGTCAGCGCCGACGAGGACAACATCGCCAGTCTCGAAGCCGCCCGTGCGCTCAAGAACTCGCGCAAGGAACGGAAAGGCCTTACACGCGTCGTCGCACCCGGCACAGCTGGCTGGTGGACTGCTGCTGCCGCATTCGTGCTCGCTGTGGCGGGCTGGTGGCCGCGCCTCATGGATGATACGAGCCAGATGAGTGCGAGCCAGGAACCGACGCGCCAGGAATTGCTGGCCAGCGGACATGCGATTCGCGCCAGTTGGACTCCTGCTGCGGCGGCAGATGCCCCGCTCGTCGGCGACGTCGTGTTCGACCCGATATCGCAACGTGGCTTCCTGACATTCCGTGGCATCCCGAAGAACGACCCGCGCCTGGCTCAATACCAGTTGTGGATCGTCGATGCTCACCGCAAGCAACCCGAACCTGTCGACGGCGGCGTCTTCAACGTCACCGGCACGCCCACCAGCTCGGGCAATGACGTGGTGATTCCTTTCGAAGCCAAGCTGCCCGTCGGCCAGCCCGCAGCGTTCGTGGTTACACTGGAGCAGCCCGGCGGCGTGGTGATCTCGAAGCAGGAAAAAGTACTGGCGCTGGCGAAAGTCACGACCTGAGCTGCGCCAGGCTACCGCCGCTTCTCGTGACCGAACTGCATCTCGACCGCGACGCCGACCTCGGGACTGGCTTCGCGGACTTCCGTGAGCTTGCGACGGGGGAAACTCACACCGCCGCGCAGTTCGAGGAACAGCCATTCCTGCGGCAGCTGTCGACGCAGGATCAAGCGTGCGGAATGGCGGGTGAGCGGCACTTCGTTGTCCGTCTCCCCTTCCGTCTGTAGTTGATATGCAAGGCCGGTGCGACGATCGAGGCTCTGAAAGAGCGTTACATTGGTAAACCATTCCAGGCCCCGAGTCTCCTCGGTGAACTTGCCCAGTGTGGTCCAGCGCAACAGGAACCTGTCGCTCAAGGCACGATCGATGGTGATACGCGTGGTCGAGCCGAACCCTTCGGAGTTCTGCCAGAAACCGGTTTCGCGAGCGCGGAACACGTATTTCTCCATGAACGTGCGCACGATCTCGTAACGAGCCTGCGCATAAGGATCCGGTGGGATGTCGACACGCACGCCCACACCCGCGTCGAAATCGTTGCCGGTTCGTTCCGGACTGGAATAGCCCAGACCGACGAGCACGCTTTCATCCTGCAGAGTGCCGAACTGGCGGGTCGGCAACGCATCGAAATCGCCTTCCGAGTCGCTGATGTAATCGTCTTCGCCGACGCGGCCGGCGAACGCGGAAATCCGATCGTTCCATTGCGGCAGCTGCAGGCGCACGCGGAAACGCAAGCGCGGATCGAAGCCGTCGTAGTCGCTCCACAGGGCGCCGGTCGAGACCGTGCCATAGGTCTCTCTGTATTGGTCGTAGCGCAGCTGATCGCCGAACAGGCCGTCGATCCACGCGGAAGAGGCACAGGCTGTGACAGTCAATCGGCGGCGTACACGCTCGAGCATCGTTTGCTCGGGCATGTCATCCTCCTTGCACCCTTCCATCGGACTCTCTTCGGGCTGGGGCAGGACTGTCTGTGGAGCCGCGGGCGCCTCCACCACGGGCGAGGGCTCAGTCTCGTTGGGCTTCATCGGATCCGCAGGTTCAGTGACTTGCGCGTCGGCAGTACTTTCGAAACAAACAGCAAACGTACATAGCAGCGCGGCGAGAGCCCATGCTGATGTCGAACTGCGAATTCCTATGCGACCCTCTGCTAGCATTTCTATTTTGGAAGTATCCAGTGGCTAACCACGAACGGCCGCTGCTGTCCTTAAGTTCCCGGCACGCGGCCGCGGATGTCTTCGCAGTGCAAGCGCCTTCAGCCTGACGCGCCAGCCGTGGAACTCAGGCGTTCCCCATGCGTTGTTTTGTCTATAAGAAGAAAGAGCCCGCACGATAGCGCACGCGACGAAGAACCGCACGGCGCCTTTGGATGCGAGCGGTTGCCACCTTGATCGCGAACCGCTCGATCCGGCTCGACAAGGGGCTGTCCCGTCTGCCAGTCTCGCGCCGTCGTACTACATAACTGAGAACAGCTATGGCTGCAGGCAGAATCCGCGTCGGCATCGGCGGGTGGGACTATGCTCCCTGGCGCGAGACATTCTATCCCGCCACCGTTCCGCAAAAGCGCCAACTCGAATACGCGAGTCGGCACGTCACCAGCATCGAGGTGAACGGCACCTTCTATCGCTTGCAGACGCCGGACACGTTCGCGAAATGGCGCGACGAGACGCCCGACGATTTCATGTTCTCGCTCAAGGCTTCGCGATTCATCATGAATCGCCGTGAACTCGCCACTGCCGGCGAGGCGATGGATAAGTTCCTCAAGAGCGGGCTGGCGCAACTGGGAGCCAAGCTCGGTCCCATCCTGTGGCAGCTCACTCCGTTCGCTCGGTTCAACGCCGGCGATCTCGAAGGCTTTCTCAAGCTTTTGCCGCGCGAGTTGTCCGGCTTGCCGTTGCGGCATGTATTGGAAGTGCGCCACCAGAGCTTCGAGCAGGAAGCGAGCATCGATCTGATCCGCCGCTACAACGTCGCCACCGTGCTCGCGGATACCAGCAAGTATCCGTCATTCGCCGATGCCACCGGCGATTTCATCTATGCACGGCTGATGAGTGCGGAATCGTCGCAACCGGAAGGCTACGAACGAAAGGTGCTCGCACGCTGGGCAGAACGCGGCACGTTGTGGGCCGCGGGCAAGGAGCCGGACGATTTACCCCGGATCGCAAAGACGGCAGCGGCTGCGAAGCCGCGTGACGTTTTCCTGTATGTGATCAATGGTGCGAAGGAACGAGCGCCGGCGGCAGCGATGAAAATATTGGAGCACCTGGGATTCGAGGCTCCAGCCGAGTCGACCGCCGACGACGAACCCGGAGCTGCGCCGCAGAAAGCCGCGAGTGCGCCGAAGAAGAAGGCGGCTGCTAAACGCGCCAGCAAGAAAGCCGCGAAAAGTTGAAGCGGCGCAAAGTTGAAGGGGGCGCAGCCTCAGCGAGACTGGCGTCGACGGGCGTCGGTCAATGCATCTTCCGCGGACCGATACATGTCGGGCAATTTCATCCCGTCCTGCAGCGTCACCGCTCCTGCCGTCACCAGCACTCTCGTGGTTCCCGATGCGGTGCCGAGCAGCCCCTGCAACTCGTCGATCATTTTCAACGCGCCCGAGATCGTGGTCTCCGGCATGACCACGCAGAACTCGCGGTCGCCGTAGCGGGCCAACCTGTCCTCGGGACGCAGACGCTTGTGGAGCGTCGTCGAGAATGTCCGCAGCGTGGCCTCGTTGATGAGTTCGCCGAAGCCGGCGTTCTGCTCGCGTGCATGATCGACGCCGATCATGAGCATCGACAGCGGGCGGTTGTGACGCTGCGCGCGCGCTATCTCCTCCTGCAACAGGATGTCTAGATGCTTGCGGCTGGAGGCTCCCGTAGCGTTGTCGGTCATCGCTACGCGCAGGATCAGTTCCTGGTGTTGCGTATCCACGTCCGGACCGGCGAGGTATGCAAACACTCGATCTCCGACTCGCAGCACGTCGCCGGGTGTCATGGGGCCGTTGCGTGTCGGCTTGGTGTCGTCGTTGAGGAAGGTGCCGTTGGTCGACGCTTCATCCACGACCCAGGTCTTGCCGTCGCGGAACTCGATGCGCGTGTGACGGCGGGACACGCTCTGGCTGGCGAGCACGATGTCGTTTTCCAATCCGCGCCCGATGGTGGTGATGTCCCGGTCGAGCGCATAGCGCCGTCCGACATCGGCCTGCTGCGGAGCATGAACGATGACCAGGCAATCCGTGCGCTTCGCACCCGACTGACCCGATCCCAGCATCAATGTCTGCAGTTCGTGTTCGGCTTCCGCCGACGGCGCCACCGACAGCGGATCCTCGATCCGGCCGATGAACCGATAGCCCCGGCGCGGCAAGGTTTCGATGTACCGAGGCGCGTCGGCATCTTCCCGCAATGCAGCCCGGAGGCGACGGATAGCGGTGTTCAGCCCTGTTTCGAAGTCGACGATGCCCTTGGGCCACAGCCGGGCGACCAGTTCTTCGCGAGTGACCACCTGCCCGGGATTGGCCAGCAGCGCCTGCAGGATCTGCAGCGGCTGCTCCTGCAAACGGATCTTCTCGCCATCGCGCGCCAGCTCGCCGGAATTCGTATCGAGGCTCCAGGCATCGAATCGAATGAGTCGGTTGGATGACTTGTCTGGCGGCACTGGCGGCGAGGGTGGTGGCGTGTGTTGGCACGATCTTACATCACCGTGGCGTGTTCCTCCCCCTGACCGCGTGGACATCCATCGTAAGGTCGGGGACAGGAGATGCCTTGTCCTCGACCGGCACCCCGACCGGGTCAGAAACATGTCAGGTTCATGTCAGGGCCCCAACATGGTTTCCCGGGACCCCGCGAGTAGTCTGCTTCTCCAGGCAAGTAACCCTTCGTACCACCTGAACTGAACTCGGACTACGCCATGAAGCACTCACTCCTGCACTGGTCGCGTCGCACTGCCCGGAACCTGCACTCCGCCCGGGTGATGACAAAAGTGTCAGCACCTCCCAAGACTGCCGCTGCAGGGCCGAATCGTTGTTGGATCGCCGCGGCGACTTCCCTGCAATCGAGTCCGGCATTTCAGTCGCTGCTGTTCTCCCGCTGGACCGCGGCGAGTTCGGGTACTCCTCTGTGGCAGTCGATCGCCGACCGGAACTAGCTGTCAGCTGGGCGTGGCGCAAGCCTGGGCTCGCTGACTTCAGTCCAGCTTGATTTGTTCGCACAGGTAGGGGTATATGCGTCCAGACACACAAGATTCCTTGTCGATCCGCCAGAATGGAGGGCAAAGCTGGCGGTCCTCCGGCATGAAACCGAACGTATCGAACTACTGGCCGCAGCTGTTGGCGCGTCTCCTGTCGAAGGCGCGTAGCGACGGGTCATGCCAACTACATTCCATTCCCGGGTTCAGCCGCAGGCCATCCGTCGCAACGGAGACAGCAATGACGACGATATCTGCCCGCGCACGCGGTAGTTTCTGGGGTATTGGCACCTGCCTGTTGGTACTGGCGAGCGTCTCCTCCGCACGCGTCAGCGAGGAAGTGGACGCACGCAGCCGTATCGCCGCCGCCAGCCTGGAAGACGCCATCGTCGTCGACTGTCAGTTGCCCGGAAAGCTGCAGAAACTCGGCGGGCAACGCACTTACATGACACCCGGCGTGCTGCGACGCTTGTCGGCGGTTGACTGTCGTGCCCGCGGCGGTGAATACACTCTCGGCGACCTGTCGAGCGGCACCTTGTCGCTGAAGCGCTGGCTGCCGCTGGCCGAGCAGGGCCAGGCGGAAGCTCAGTATTACGTAGCCCGCATCTACGCGAACGGCATGAGCGGCGTCACCACCGACTACGGCAAGGCCGCCGAGTGGTACCAGCTCGCCGCCAAGCAGAATTATTCGTCCGCGATCCAGGAATTGGGATACATGTACGAACAGGGCCTGGGCGTGAAGCAGGACGCCATGATGGCGTTGAACCTGCAGCGCCAGGCAGCGGGCCTCGGCGACGAACTCGACTATTCGTGGAAGATCACCGCGGCGAAGGAAGAAGCCGCACAGCAGATCGCCGCCCTGAGCGACCAGCTGGAAGATTCGAATTCCCAGCTCGACACGCTGCGTGGCCAGCTGGAAGACACCAATAACGCCATGTTCCGCAGCCGCACCCAGCTTGCCAAAGCGGAGACGGCAATGCTCGATCTGCGCGACCAGCTGAAGACAGCGAAGGAATCCAGTGGCGGCGCCGACCCGGCGAAGGTGAAGGAGATCAATGCAGCTCTCGCATCGCGCGAAGAAGCATTGCGTGCCGCACAGACGCAGGTCGAACAGCTCAACGCGAAACTGCAGGACCAGCAGGCGCAGCTGACCAACTCGCTCGCCTCCTCCCAGTCTTCCAGCGCGAACCTGAGCGAACTGCTGGCGAATGAGCAGGCGAAGAATCGTTCCCTGAGCGCCCGCGTCTCGCAGGCCGAACAGCGGCTGATCAGCTCTCAGCAGGAACTCGGCGCGCTTCGCACTCAGTATCGTGCCGAAGTCGAACAACTCGTGGCGGATCGCGACGAACTCCAACGCGCCACTGCACAGACGAAGGACAGTGCGGCCGCAATCATTGCAGCTCGCGAACGGGAACTGGCGAAGCAGCTGCTGCGGGTATCGTCACTGGAAAAAGACCTCGACATCGCTCGCAAGAGCCAGTCGACCGCGAAAGTGGATGGCAAGAAGGCGACCGACAGTTCGCTCGCCCAGATGCAGTCTCGCTACGACGCACAGCAGAAAGCGTTGCAACAGCAGCAGCAGGAACTGGCGTCGCTGAAGAGCAAATCGCAGACCGATCGCGAGGCGCTGATCCGTGAGAATGCCGAACAGCTCGCGAAACGCAACACCGAGATCGAAGCCAAGCAGCAACGCCTCGCCTCGCTCGAATCCGAAACCGGTGAATTGCGCAACGAAGTGAATCGCCTGCGCGACATGCGCACCAAGGACTCCGAAGGCCTGATGAGCGAAGCATCGCGGGCCCGCGAATCCCTGCGCCTGGCGCAGAACAAGCTCAACGAGCAGCGCGAACGCCTCGATCGCATGCAGACCGAGAAGGCGACCGAAATGGCCGCCCTGTCGAAAGCGCGTGACGAACTGCAGCGCGAACTGGCCGCCAACAAGAAAGCCAACCAGATGCAGGTCGACTTCCTCAACAAGGATCTCGACATGCGCAGCAAGGACCTGGACGCCAAGACAGCCGAGATCGCCAAGCTCGAAGCGCGCCTGGAAGACCAGTCCAAAGCATTCAACTCGATGCTCGCCAAGGCGAAGACCGTGCCGGCAGCCGCCACGAAGGTGGCGAGCGTCTCCGCTCCGGTCACTGCGACCAAGATGCGATCCGCCGACAGCCGCGTCGATGGGAGCGGCGCCGATCCGATGCGTGCCTCGCTAAGCGAATTCCGCAACATGAGCCCTGGCCACGATCATGCATTGATCATCGGCAACAGCAACTACCAGAACTCCGGCGTTCCGAGCCTGGATACGCCGACCAACGATGCACGTGACGTCGCCGAACTGCTGCAAATGCGCTACGGCTTCGATGTGACGCTGCTCATCGACGCGACGCGGGATCAGATCATGACCGCGCTGCACGAGCAGAAGCTCAACCTCGGTCCGCAGGACAACCTGCTGATCTATTACGCCGGTCATGGCGCGGTCGACGGCTCGCCCGAACGCGCCTTCTGGCTCGGCGTCGATGCGAATCCCGATACCCGCGCCGGCTGGCTCGAAGCCGATCACATCCGCGCCAAGATCAAGGAAATGAGCGCGAAGCATGTGCTGCTGGTGGCCGATTCTTGCTTCTCCGGCGCGATCACGCATCCCAAGACCACGACGATCGGACGCCAGCTCAACGAAACCCGCCTGCGCGTGCAATGGAATCGCCGTGCACGCATGGTGCTCACTTCGGGGGAAATCACTCCGGTGGCGGACAGCGCCAGCGACAAGAACCACTCCATGTTCGCGCGCTACTTCATCCAGGTGCTGCGCCAGAACGTGAACGTCATGAGCGGCGAAATGCTGTCGTACGCGCTGAGCGAACGCATGCAGCGAGAGCCGGTTAAAGTTGGCAAGAATGGACAGGAGCAGCGCCCCACGTACTCGGCGCTGCAGGACGCGAATCACGATGTCGGCGATTTCTTTTTCGTGCCCGTCGCCGAGCCGGCCCAGGTCGCTGCGACCGGTTGGTGATCCTCGAGGGCACGGTGCAGGGCAGTAGCGAATAATCCAAGGGGAGAATGATGATCAAGAGTTACCGAGCGATTGTTGCAAGTGGTTTGGGACTGGCAGCAATCGTCAGCGTCGCGCCAGCGATGGCGCAGACCGCGACGCGAGGCGCCCTAGACGCTTACGCGAACGCCAACGGCGCCACGCCGTTGCAGAGGTCCACCGCCGGTGCGGTTCAGTCCACCTGCATCGGCCTTGCCGGCCAGGGTGGATTGCAGTTGGTCGACGGCACGGCGAAAAAGGACTTGTTCCTGCGCTGTAATGAAATGGTGGCCACTGCCGCTGCACTCAATGTCGGCTCCACCACGCTCGGCCGCACCCTTGGTTACACCAAATCGGATCAGTTGTTCAGCGCTCTGCAGCAGGTCTCGGGTGAAGAACTCTCGGCTCAAGGCTCGCTGTCAACGCAGGTTTCCGCCGGTCAGTTCGCCAACATCAGCGGCCGGCTGAATGCGTTGCGCCTGGGCGGCACGTCGAGCGCCGCTCGCGGTCGCGTTGCTGCTCTCGATCAGCCTCGCACCGGCAACGACTCGCTGCTCGCAGCAAACCCCAACGCTGGCCGTCTCGGGTCGGGCGCATCCGCCGATTCGCAGGCCGGCCTCGATCGCAACTGGGGATGGTTCGTCGAGAGCAGCTACGGCTTCGGCGATCATGACCAGACGGCGGCCGAAGACGGCTTCGATTTCGATTCGGTGAGCGTGACCACCGGCACCGACTACAACTTCGGCTCGAGCGTCGTCGGTTTCTCCGTGGGCTACGACAGCTACAAGGCGGACTTCGACAACCGCAGCCTGGTCACCGGCGGCGACGTCAAGGTGGAAGGCATCAGCGGCTCCGTGTTCGGCGCCTACAACGGCGAGGGTCTGTCGCTGAGCGGTATCGGCACCTACGGTTCACTGTCATCGGACGTGACGCGCCGTGCGGTCTACAGTTCCTTCAACAGCGCTTGTTCGCCCGCCTGTCCGAGCACGAGTCGCTCGTTCACCGGCAGTCCCGACGGCAGTTACGTCGCCCTCGGTCTGACATTGTCCAAGGATTTCACCATCGGCGGCTGGGACCTGACACCGTCGCTGAGCGGCAGCTATCGCGATGTCGACCTGGACGGCTACACCGAGAAGGAATCGGTGGCCAACGGCGGCCTGGCGCTCGCCTACAACGACCAGACTATCAAGTCCACCAAGTCCATCCTTGGCATCGCGGTCTCGAAGCCCTTCAGCAAGAGCTTCGGCGTGCTGACGCCGAACTTCCGCGCCGAATGGCATCATGAATTCGAAGACGACGCACGCACGCTCGGCGCGAAGTACGCGTTGGAAAACACTACCTCGCTGAGCAACACCGCGGGCTGTATCTCGTGCTTCGCCATCACGACCGACCAGCCCGAGTCCGATTTCGGCGTCATCGGCCTCGGCGTCTCGGCTTTGTTCGCCCAGCGCATGCAGGGTTATCTCTACTACGAAACGCTGCTCGGAGCGCAGGACCTCACCAGCAACTCCATCGCTGTGGGAATCCGCGGCTCGTTCTGATCGAGTCCGGGGACACACGTTGCGACAGCGACGTGTGTCCCCCCGGCGGAGTCTTCGAGCTACTTCTTCTGCACCTGCCTCTTGGCTACCGCATCTGCGCGGCACACCTGCTGCTCGAGCCGGAACAGGTCCTGGCTGGCGGGCTCGACGTTGCGGCTGTAGCGCACCAGGTCGAGAGCCTCGGTGGTTCGATTCTCTGCCAGCAATTTGCGGGCGCGATCGGCGTAGAGACCGGCGACCTTGGCTTTCAACGCCAGCGCGTCGGCTTGCTTCGGATCGGTCGCGAGCACGTTGTTGAGAATATCGATGACACTGTTGGGGCCGTCGCTGAGCATGGATTTGAGATCGCCGAGCGGCGTGTCCGCTTTCACATCCACCAGGTAGTCGTTAGCCAGTAGCAGGTTGTCTTTGATGTCCTGCTGCCGTTCGGGCGTGAGCGCCTGCGGAGCTGGCTTGGCTACGATCTCGGCAGGCCTGATGATCTGCGCACACTGCAGGATCTCCATGGTGGAGTCTTCGACAGCGCTGCGGTAGTACTGGGCGCCGACGACGATGACGGCAATCGCCAGCACCGTGCCGCCGCCGAGCAACGACAAAGCATGCTGTTTCCACAGCGGCCGCGGCTCGAGATCCTCCAGGAATTCCCGGACCGTTGCCGTGCGCTGCGCACGATGCAACGCGAGTCCACGGCGAATGCTTTCCCACTGCGAGCGGCTCAATCCCGACGGCCGCACCGGCGTCAGTTTTTTCTCGCGGACATCGCGAGCCGACGCACGATTGAACGGATGCTTTCCCGTAAGCAGTTCATACGACACGCACGCGAGTGCGTAGATATCGTCGCGTGGATCGGGAGTATCGTGCGTCCACATTTCCAGCGAGGCGTACGCCGGCGTCAGTCCGCCGAGACGCTTGCCTGGATCGAAAATGGTTTCGTCGGTCTTGCCGTCGGTGGGCCGCACCAGCCGCGAAATGCCGAAGTCGAGCACTTTGACGACGCCGTCGTTGCAGATGTAGATGTTGCCCGGCTTCAGGTCCGAGTGGACGATGCGTTTCTGGTGGCCGCATTCGAGCGCCGCGCCGATGGAATTGATGATGGGCCACGCCTGCTCCAGCGGAATTCCTTTCGCGTATTCGTTGCGCAGCCAGGAGTCGAGCGGCCGACCTTCCAGGTACTCCATGGTCATGTAGATGCGGTCGCCGTCGCGGTCGAAGTCGTACACCGTGACGACGTTCGGATGCGCCAGCGAACCGGCACGGCGTGCCTCGCGCTGCAAGGCCATGAATGAATCCGGATGCGCGCTCACCTCGGATTTCAGGATCTTCAGCGCGATGAACGGATTGCGATCCTGGGCTTCCTCGCGCCGCAGGTCGCGCGCCTTGAAGACCTTGCCCATGCCGCCGCTGCCAAGTTCGTCCATCAGGACGAAGCGTTCGCGGACGATCATCCCGGTGCGCAACGCTCCGGAATTCGCCGACAGTGGTGGCGGGACGCCAAGGGCCTGGCGTGCAGTCGGCGGTTGCAACGGCGCCTGCCGCGTCTGGTCGTGAGTTTGCCGATCCGACGCACGCCGGGAAGGTTGGGCGACCGTCGACATGCGGGTAGACGCGTCGTGTCGCGCCGCCATCGAGGGTTCCTCGAACAGGTCGTGCAGCGCGGACCATACCGTCTCGGACACCCGGCCGGTCTCGACGTTCTGCCGGATCCAGCCGGCGACGACCTGTCGCTGTCCGGGATTTACCGCCAGATAGTCGCTGAAGACGGCTCGCAGCTCTGCGCTATCGATAACGCCGCCGACGAAGCGGCCGAGTTCGGTGCCCAGCTGGTGCATGAAAAAGCTTTGGTGAACAGCGTCGACGCGTCAACGATGGCGCGCAAGCGAGTCTACCGGAAAGCGGCTGATTCGCCGAACCGCGCGGACAAGCTCCCCCTCTTAGACGACTTGGGCGACCTCGGCGACCTGCTCTTCCGCCTTCTTATATGCCGCCAGGAGCTGGCGGAAATCGGGCGAAGTCGCGGCGAGCACCGCTGCCGGTCCTTGTGCCACGAGCCGGCCGTTGTGCATTACCAAGATTTCATCGAAGCGCTCGAGCAGGTTCAGCCGGTGAATGGACGAGATCACGCAGGTATCCGCGAACGCCGCGAACAGGTTGTCGTACACCCGCGCTTCGGTGTTCGGATCGAGGCTGGCCGTGGGTTCATCGAGCAGGATCAGTGCACTGCCACGAGCGGCAAGAATGCCACGAGCGAGCGCGACCCGTGCTCGCTGCCCGCCAGACCAGTTCGCCCCGCGTTCGGCTACCGATGCACCCAATCCGTCTGCACCGCTGATGAAGTCGCTGGCGCACGAGAGGTCCAGCGCCTGCGCGAAATCATCGCTGGAGGGCGGACCGTTCACCGATTCGCACAGGCTGAGGTTTTCCGCCAGCGTGCCTTCGTAGACTTCCGCGTCCTGGGGAATCAACGTTGTCGTTGCACGCAGGAAGCGGCTGGCTTCCAGCGTCGATACGATAGCGGGTCCGTGGTCCTGGTCGACGACGATGCGTTCGGCTTCGTACAGGCCGGCGAGTACTCGCAACAGCGTGCTCTTGCCCGAGCCGCTGCCGCCGATCAGCGCATAGCGCTTGCCCCGTTGCAGAGACAACGACACGTGATCCAGCGCAGGCGCCGCACTACGAGCGGCATCGTGGCGAAACACGATCTCATGCAGCTGGCACTGCTGCCAGTTCGCATGCAAATGAGTCGATGGCTGCGCAACGCGACGGGGCACGGCATTCCTGATCGTGTCCGCGCTGGAGAAATCGGCCTGTTGTCGCGCGAAGGTCTGGAAGTGCGCGGCCACCGCCGAGATCACACCGCCTGCCCGCTGTGCATATTCCCAGACCATGTAGAGGCTGCCGAGCATGATTGCGCCGCCGCCAGCGGTCGTCGTTGCGGACTCGCTCACGACCAGCCACGCGAACACCGCGACCAGCGAACAGCTGAGCGCCTTGCTGGCCACGTCGACAGTGCACCACTTTGCCTCGTTGAGCACGATGGCCCTGCGTAGCGGTTCGAACACGGATTCGAGGCGTCGCTGCATCATCGCCATGACCCCGCCGGACTGTCGCAACGCGAACAGCGTCGTTGAGTTACCGAGGGAGTCGATCAAGGTCGCCGCGAACTTGCGCTCAGCGGCATTCTCCTGGTGTGCCAGGCGGATCATGGCGCGGTCGAATCCCATCACCGACAGGCAGATCACGCAGAATCCGACCACTGCCATGATTCCTACGGCCGGCTTCAACCACCACAAGGCGATGACCGGACCGACCAGCTGTACCGCGCTGTTGAGATAGATGAACTGGCTCTGGGCGAACGAGGACAACGCATTGCTGCTCTGCTGGACGCGATGCGCCGTCGAAGCAGAATGATTCGCCTCGTGCCACGACAGCGGCAGGTCGAGCAGCCGCTGCGTCAGCGACGTGGCAATGCGACGCCGTACCGCCAATGCGACGTTGCGTTCCAACACTCGTCCCGGTCCGTGCAGCAACCAGCTGCCAGCCGTCAGCCCGAGGACGAGCGCGAGCCACAGCCCCGCATCGACGAGGCCAGCACCGCCCCTCGATTGGATCGAGTTGATCGCACGCCCCGCAACGTACGGAACGGCGAGCAGGATGCACTGGGCGGCAACCAGCAGCGCCATGGAGCCGACCAGCATCCGCCGCATGCCCTGTGCCTGGCTCCAGAGCTGTTGATAGAGGTAGAGAACTCCACTACGACCCGACGAGGAAAGTTCGATCATGTGCAGCCGCAGACAGTCCGCGTTATGTGATGCGCCCACTCTAGGGACAAACCGGAGGCGGCACAGTGAGCCAGTCAATGTTTTGTCGCTGCAGCTGTTTGCTGAAACGCAGCGGCGACGCGTGAAAATGTGAGGCGCATCGCGTCGCCGCTGCTACCTCCTCTCAGCTTCTCCTTGCCGGCCTTTCTCGTTGGCGGGGGGCCCCGCACCCCTTGTGAATCGGCCCAGCGAATGCGGTAATCCGGAACCCCACCGCAGTTACGGCATTCCGAAGGGATGGAGTTGTCCGCGCCACCGTCATCACCCCGTCGCCGCTCGCGGACTGCTCTCTTCCAGCCTTGGCCCTGGCCCCTGTTGCTCGCGCTATGGACCGGGCCATGCGACGCCGGCGTGAAGATCGACATCGAAGGCCTGGACGATGAGCTGAAGGCCGCGGCGCGTGCGAGCCTGGAGCTGGAGCAATATGCCGATCGCGATGTAGCGCCGGCGCAGCTCGAACGACTGATGCAACGTGGCCAGGACCAGATTCGCGAGGCGCTGGAACCGTACGGCTACTACAACTCGCGCGTGGTAGGCCAGATCGCCGATCAAGCCGCCGCCGGCGACGAGAAAAGCAAGGATAAGAGCGCTGACAAAAACCAGCCTCGCGTCGTGTACAAAGTCGAGCGCGGCGAGCCGGTCATCGTTCGCGACGAATCCGTCGTCGTTGCCGGAGCCGGCGGTGAGCGTCCTGAAATCAAATCGGCACTCGCGGGCTTTCTGCCCAAGGCGGGAGAGCGGCTGGATCACGGCGTGTACGAAGGCAGCAAGGCGCGGATCGACGGCACGCTCAAGTCGATGGGCTTTTTCGATTCGGACCTGAAGAAACGCCAGGTCTCGGTCAGCCGTGCGGCGAACACGGCCGATATCGACCTGGCCTGGGACAGCGGCGAACGCTACCGCTTCGGCGACGTGCACTTCACCGAATCGCAGTTCTCCGAGGAATTCCTGCGGCGCTACACGCCGTGGAAACCGGACCAGTTCTATAACACCGAGCAACTGCTGGAATTGCAGCAGCGCCTGGTCGACGCCGATTATTTCTCCACGGTCTCGGTGCAGCCGGACCTGGAGCACAAGGCAAACGGCGCTGTGCCAGTCGAAGCGCTGGTGATCCCGGCGAAACCCACCGTCTACAGCGCCGAAGCCTACCTGAGCACCGACACCGGCCCCGGCGGCAAGCTCGGCGTCGAGCGCCGCTGGCTGAACCAGTACGGGCACAAAGCCGGAGCGCAGATCGAATACTCGTCGCGACTGCAGGAGTACAGCACCAACTACCAGATTCCGCGGCCGGGCGAACGCAATCGCAACTATACTTTTGCCGCGGGCTATCGCGACGAGGAAACCGACACCAGCCGTTCACGCACGGCGCGGCTCGGGGCATCGGAAATTCTGGACCGATGGCACGGCTACACGCGCACGCTGAGCCTGCAGTACCTGAATGGCGATTTCGAAATTGCCGATGAGCAGCGTTCTTCGAGCCTGCTGTATGCGGAAGCGCAGCTCACCCGCAAACGGGCTGATGACACGCTCTTCCCTACTCGCGGCTATTCCCTGCTGTATGCGGTGCGATTTGCGCCCGAGGGATTTCTGAGCGACACGAGCCTTGCGCAAGTGCGGGCGGAGGGAAAATGGATCGAGCCCGTGTCGAAGAAGTCGCGAGCCATCCTGCGTGCCGCGCTGGGCGCGATGGCGGTCAAGGATTTCGATGCGCTGCCGCCGGAATTGCGATTCTTCGCCGGCGGCGATCGTTCGGTGCGCGGGTTCGACTATCAGCAGATCGGCGAAACGAACGGCGCCGGCGGCGTCATCGGCGGCAAGTTCCTCGCCGTCGGCAGTGCCGAGTACGAATACTACTTCGTGCGGAATTGGGGTGGCGCGATCTTCACGGATGCCGGCGATGCTTTCAGCACGGAACTGCGTGCTAATGTCAGCGTCGGCATCGGCATGCGCTGGCGATCGCCCGTGGGCCTGGTGCGAGTGGACTTTGCCAAGCCGGTGGTCACCGAATTGAAAGACGAGTTTCGTATCCACATCGTCATCGGACCCGATCTATGAATCGCGCGCTACGTTGGACCGGTTGGAGTGCGCTCGCCCTCGTCAGCGTGCTGATCCTGCTCGTAGCCGCCGTTCTCTGGATGCTGAATACGCAGTCGGGAACGCGCTGGCTGGTTGGCATGGCGAGCAAAGCCACCGGACAGCAGCTGGCTGTGCAAAGCGTCGAAGGAACGATTGCCGGCCCATTGTCGCTGCGAGGACTGCATTACAAGGATCCAGTGAGCGGATTGGAAGTGTCGGCACGCGTCGTCGATATCGACCTGGCATTGAGGGCGTTGTTGCATTCGACGGTGCAGATCGACGCAGTGACACTCGACGGTATCGATGTCGCGTTGTCGGAGAAGCCTCCCGAAGACGACGACACGCCTTTCAGTCTCGAAGCTCCGATCGACATCGTCTTGCAACGACTCGCGGCGACCAACATCAATATCCGCAAAGTCGGCGAGACGCTGGTAAGCGTGACTCGCGCCGATGCCGCCGCGAGTTGGACAGGTGCGGCAGGCATTGCCGTCTCGCAATTGGACGTGCTGTCTCCGCAAGGAGAAGTGCATTTCAAAGGGCGTGTGCAGCAGCACGATACATTCGTCGGCGTCGGCGACGGCCGCTTTCGCTGGCATGCGGGCGATCTCGACTACGCCGGGACGCTGCGTGCCCGGATCGATGGCCAGACTGATGCCGACCGGGGTGGATTCACCGTGCAGCTCACCTCGCCGCTGCAAGCGACAATAGACGCGACGCTTTCACAAGCACCGACGCTGTCGTGGACCATGGACCTGCGCGTGCCCGAATTCGATCCTCGCCAATCGCTGCTGCCGGATTCGTCGTTCCAGTCGCTTGCAGCGACGCTCAAGGGAGCAGGCACTGTGAAGAGCGCCGATCTCGCCGGACGAGTCAGCATCGACGGCCAGACGTTGACGCTCGAATCGCTCAAGGTCGCGGCGAACGATCATGACATCGACCTGGACACGCTGGTAAAGCTTGGCAATGGCAGCCTGAAAGCTACAGGCAAAGTCCTCAGCGATGCCGATCCGGTCAGCGCCAAGCTCGCGCTCGACTGGAGCGGCATGGACATTCCCGAACAATGGGCCGGCCAGGTCCTGCACACGCGCGGGCACATCGATTTCGACGGCAGCGCCGCCAGCTACGGAGCGAAGGGCAAGCTGAGTCTCGGTCCGGACAAGCGCGTCGCCAATATCGAACTCGACGTGCAAGGCACCCATACCGCGGTGAAGCTGACGCGTCTCGATGTCGTACAGCCCAAGGGCCGGCTCGCCTCCACCGGCGAACTGACATTGAAACCGCAACTCGGCTGGACCATCGATGCCACCGCTCGCGGCTTCGATCCGGGCGCTTTCGCTTCGGCGTGGAGCGGCAACCTGGATTTCACGCTCAATTCCGCCGGCCACATGACCGACAAGGGGCCCGATGCGACCTTGAAACTAGACAAGCTGCAGGGCCGACTTCGCAACCGTGCATTGAACGGCACCGCGGATCTCTCGTTGCGGCCTGGCATGCTGCTGGCGGGCAACCTGGATGTTCGTTCCGGAAGCAGCCGGGTGCTAGTCGACGCGACTCGCAGCGACGCCGCACTGAACGCGAAAATCACAGCACACATCGCCACGCTCGCCGATTGGATTCCGGACGCCAGCGGCGGCGTGCAGGCTCGCATCGTTGCGACGGGCCAGTGGCCGGCCATCGATGTAGACGCGCAGGCGGAAGGCAATTCGTTGCGCCTGGCCGACCTGAGCGCGGACTCGTTGTCTGCGACCGTGAAAATGTCCAATCCGCAGCAGCCCAGCGGTTCCGTGCAACTCGACGTCGGCAATGTGGCCGCTGCAGGCTTCCGCTTCGACAAATTCCACGCCACTCTCGACGGCGCAGCGGCAGATCATCGACTGACGTTGCGCGCCGACGGCAATCCGTTGGCGACACAACTCGTGGTTCAAGGCTCGCTGCAAGGCGACGCGTGGAACGGATCTATCCAGCAACTCGTGCTTGACCTGGCCGACGCGGCGAAACTCACGTTGCAGTCGCCTGCGCAGGTTCACTACGCGAAGAATGCAGTGAGCGTTTCTCAATCGTGTTTTGCCGATCGGGACATTCATCTGTGCGTGGCCGGCAAGCTCGATCCCGACGGCAGCATGCAAGCGACCTACTCGTTACAGCACGTACCGCTGGCGCTGGCCAATGCACTGGCGCCCGGCACCGTACCGGTGGACCTTGACGGCGTCATCGAGGGCGACGGCGACGTCCAGCGCTCAGCCCAGGGCACGTTGAGTGGCCATGCACGATTGAGTTCGCCCGCCGGCAAGATATCGCAAGCAGCCAACGCAGCGACGGTCGCACCGGTCACGTTGCTGAGTTACCGCAACCTGCTGGTGGCAGCCAACCTGAACGGCGCATCGGCCAATCTCGAGACCAGCGCAGTGCTGGACCAGGAGGGCTCGTTGCAGGGCGAAGCAGCACTCGATGGACTGGGGACTGCATCGACGTCGCTGCGAGGATCGGTACGCGCGATGCTGCCGAGCATCGCCGTCGTTGAGGCCTTTGCTCCGCAGGTTGCCAACGTTCATGGTCGCCTGCAGCTGCAGGCCAACGTCGCCGGCACACTGGACCAGCCGCAGGTCTCCGGCTCGCTGACCGTCGACCAGTTGGCGGCAGACCTGCTCGAATTGGGATTGAAGCTGAAAGATGGCCACCTCTCGGCGCAGCCACGACCGGACGGACAATTCGCTCTCGAGGGCAGCATCGTCTCGGGCAACGGCAAATTGAATCTGGACGGCGCGGCCACGGCTGCCGGGAACGCACAGATCAATATTCGCGGCGACCGTTTTCTCGCCGCGGACATTCCCGGCGCTCGCGTGTTGATCACGCCCGACCTGAATTTCGCCCGCACGGCCCAGCAGATGTCGCTCACCGGCAAGGTGATTTTGCCGGAAGCGACCATCAATCTGCAGAAACTGCCGCGAGGCGCGAGCGTGCAACGTGCGTCCAGCGACGTCGTCGTCATCGAAGCGCAAACACCGGAAGCTGCCGCTGCCGAGGCCACGCCGCTGGTCGCCGAGATCACGGTGATCCTGGGCGACAAGGTCGACCTCACCGGGTTTGGCCTCGAAGCGACGCTCAGCGGACAATTGATCGTCCGTGAACGGCCCGGCGCACCGACGCGCGGCTCGGGAGAAGTCCGCGTCGCCGGTACCTACAAAGCGTACGGACAGGACCTCACGGTGCAAACGGGACAGCTGCTGTTCGCCGGCACCCCTATCGACAATCCTCGTCTGAACATCATCGCGGTCCGAACTGTCGGCGACGTGAATGCCGGGCTGCGTGTCACCGGCAATGCACAGAATCCGCAGCTCGCCGTGTTCTCCGATCCCCCCATGGGACAGGCAAACGCACTGGCCTACGTCGTCACCGGCAAGCCGCTCGACCAGGTAGGTTCCAGTAGCGGTGATGGCGATGCACTGCAGAGCGCAGCGCGGTCGATGGGATCGGCCGCGGGAGGCCTGCTAGCAAAGAAAATCGGCGGCCGTCTCGGCATCGATGAAGTCGGCGTCAAGGACAGCGATGCCATCGGCGGCTCGGCCTTCACCGTCGGCCAGTACCTGTCGCCCCGCTTGTACCTGAGCTACGGCATCGGCCTGTTCCAGCCAGGCGAAGTCATGACCCTGCGCTACAAGCTCAAAGAAGGCCTCGCCATCCAGGCCGAACGCGGCCCTAAAGACACCCGCGCCGGCGTCGAGTATCGCATCGAGAAATAGCCATCACGGGTAGACATGCCCGCACTGCCATTTTGCCGTAACTGCTTTCGGTATCAGTGGAAACCGGCGCTTGCGCGCCGGGGAATAGATGGAAATAGTTGGCAACGTAGCCCGCACCATTTGTCTTTATTCTTCGATAACTGCCGGACTGTAGCGGTTTTGTTGCCATGGGACGGCAGGAGTCTGACGGCGGAAAGCATCGGAAGTAACGAGGTTTCGCCGTGTCGTGCAGTGCTACTGCATACTTTCTTATTCTCAAGGACAAGGAGACAGGACCATGCTCAAGCTGTGGAGCACTCGCCGGCGAGCCAAGCGAGTTTTCAGATTGATCGAACTGGGAAGCGTGACCGGCGCAACGAAAGGCGGCCGCTTCGGACTCTTTATCGACGGCGGCGACGCGCCTTTCGACCGCATACCGACCTGAGCTCGAACGCAGCATAGCCGCGCTCCCGAGTTCGACATGAACGACGTGCGGTTGCCTGCAGCCGCACGTCACGATTTCACGAAGAGCCGCAAAAAGAGCGGTCACTGGGAAGGCACCGAGCCGGCGGATGCAAGCATCGATGCAACGCTACTTCCTCGCCAAGCACGCGTTCGTCTGTGCCGTGGGCACGGATGTCATCGTTCTCGATTTGAAGCGCGATAAATATTTTGCCTTCGAACGCGATTTCTGGGAGCCCATCGTCCGCTGCATCGGAGGCTGGCCCGGCCAGGAGGCTATCTCTCGCGGCGCTGCCGCTCCCGATAGCACTGCGCTGGCGCAACTCATGGAGAACGGTTTGCTCACCGACAATGGCGAGGAAGGCAAGGATGCGACGCCTGCCGCAGTGGCAATGGCCTCGTCCTCTCTGATCGAAGACTTCCAGATCCAGCAGCCCGCCGTTCGCGCCGGCCACGTGTTCGTGTTCGTCGGCGCAATCGTCGCAGCTCTGCTGCGGCTGCGTTTCCAACCGATCGAACGCGTGGTCGCCAGGATTCTGCACCAGCGCTCGACGAGGCCGGCTCGGACATCGGACGTCACTGCGATCCGCGACCTCACGGAAATATTCCGCCGGCTGCGCCCCCTGCTGTTCTCGTCCCGCAATCACTGCTTGTTCGAATCGCTGGCGCTGCTGAATTTTCTGTCTCACTACGACATTCAGCCCACCTGGGTGTTCGGCGTGACCGCTGCGCCGTTCTCCGCTCACTGCTGGCTGCAATCGGGCCAGGTGGCCTGCAACGACCCGCTGGACCAGATTCGACGCTATACCCCCATCATGGTCGTGTGAGGATGGGGATCGAGGACACGCATGTTCAGTTACGTCGCTTTGACATGGAACGCGAACGACGCCACGAGTGCCGCCAGCAAAGTGGCCACCGCCTTGCGACAGCAACTGCGATCGCTGCAGGAGTTCCAGACCGTGTTATCGGTTCCCGGTCTGCACATCGTGCAGAAAGCCGGCTTGGGAAGCGCCTGCGACGCGAGCATTCTTCCGGACAATGGCGGCGCCATTCTCGGTACCCTCTTCAGCAGGCCAGCAACTGCTTCCGCAGCTGAGGCCGGCGATGAATTGGTGCAACGACGTCAGGTCATCGCTCCAGCCCAAGCAAGGAAGATCACCGAGTCGCAGGGCATGCACCTCGTCGCCCATTGCTGGGGCCGCTACGTTGCATTCGTCCGCCTCAAACAAACGCACCGTTACCTGGTGATTCGCGATCCGTCGGGCATGCTGCCGTGCTTTCGTCGCGCTCACCAGGGCGTGCAGATCTGGTTTTCCTGTCTCGAGGACCTGGCGCCGTTGGCCCTGCCCGCTCCCACGATCGACTGGACCTATATCGAACGCCACGTCGCCTCCGGCCTGATCAACACGCATGAGACCGCCCTGCGCGAGATCGACCAGGTACGGCCGGGCGAGCGCTGGGATACAGAAGGCGACGAAGTCCACCCCCACCCTGGCTCTCTCCCGTGCCCTTCGGGCATTCCCGCTGGTCACGACCGGGGAGGGAATATAAAACGCGTGCGGCTCTGGGATCCCGCCATCATCAGCAACACCGACGTCATCGACGATGCGCAGGCCGCAGCGGATGCATTACGGGCCGTGACCAAGGCTTGTGTGGATGCGTGGGCGGCATCGTATGCAGGTGTCCTGATGGTGCTTTCGGGCGGCTTGGATTCTTCCATTGTCACCGCGCTGCTCGGCCAGGCGCCGACGCGGACGCCTGCAGCGTGTATCAACTATTTCACGGCCGATCCGGAAGGCGACGAGCGCGCCTACGCCCGGGCGAGCGCCGGCAAGGCGGGCTTCGAGCTGATCGAGAAACAACGTGCGCCGCGTTCCGTCGACTTGCGATCCATCCTGCAGATCGCAGCGACGCCCTTTCCGTGGTTCTACAACTACTACATCGAGCACGGGGACTATGAATTCGAGCAGGCGCAACGTCACGGTGCGACGGCGATATTCACGGGCGGCGGCGGTGACGGGTTGTTCTACAAAGCCGAGTCCGGGTTTTCTGTCGCCGACTATGTCCAACGTCACGGAGTCACTGCACGGCTGCCGGCGATCGCGCTGAACGCCGCACGCCTCGAAGGCAAATCGTTTTCATCCGTGCTGTGGCACGCCTTCGCCGACCGGCGCGCCGGAGCGCGGCGCCAGGAATCTATTTTCTACGCGAGCCAGCAAAGCATGGTGAGCGCGGCGACGCTCGACTCGCAACGCGAGTTCCTCGCAAGCCGCTTCGACAATCCGCATCGCCGCCAGGTGCCGCCGGGAAAATGGTCGCAGATCCGCACGACGTCCATTCCGCCGCTGTTCTACGATCAATTCAATCACCCGCAGGCGCTGGAACGCGTTCCGCCGCTGGTCTCGCAGCCGGTCGTCGAAGTGTGCCTGCGAATTCCCACCTACCTGCTCGTGGAGAACGGCTGGGACCGTTCCATGGCGCGCCGCGCGTTCTCGTCAGATCTGCCGACGGCTATCGTCAATCGCCGCGGCAAGGGCAGCATGCAGAATCACATGCGCACGATCTTCAACACCAACCTGAAATTCATCCGCGAAGTCATGCTCGACGGCGAACTCGCCCGCCGCGGCATCCTGAACCGCGCCCGCATGGAGAGCGTCCTCTCCGGCCGGCAATCCCTGGCAGGTTTCGAATTCACGGAAATCCAGGATCACCTCGGCACCGAAGCCTGGATCGGCCGACATCTCCAGCGGAGCGGCGCTAGCGTCGCGGCGTGATCGGGGCACTACCAACTCTTCTGCACACGCAGACTCACGAACCGCTTCAACAAGTCCGCGTTCTCGCGATCGTAGCCGACGCCGGTGCTGTTGTTGACGAAGGGTGGATCGGTATCGAACAGGTTCTGCACGTTCAGCGAGAAGGTGCAGCCGGACAGCCAGCCTGGCGTGTCGATACCGACCGCGTAGCTCAGGTTCAGATCCAGCGTCGTCCAGGAGCCGACGCGGCGATGCGGGACGCTGACATTGTCGCGATAGCTGCCTGCATAGTTGACCGTGGCCATGGCGCCCAAGTCATCCAGGTTCCATGAAACGCTGTCGCGCATCTTGAAGCGCAGCGGATTGCCTACCGTATCGATGAGGCGGACCGCTGCAACCGTGGAGGTCTGGGCCTCGGAGAACTCGAGGACATAGGAAATATTGCTGTTGAAACCGAAGCGTCCCCAGTCGCTGTCGACTTCCATGGTGCCCAGCAGATCCAGGCCGCGGGTGTCCGATTCCAGCGTGTTGTTCAGGCGGGCATCGACGATGGCCGCGATCGGCGCGCTCAAGCAATCTCCCTGGGTAGCACCTAAGTTGCCGAGATAGTCTCCGCGACTACAAACTTTCGCGCGCTGTGCCAGCGTCGGATTGCGAGTGACGATGCCGGCGAATCGGACCGGATCCACCAGGAACGAATCGACCAAAGGCGCCGACTGGATCCGATCCTTGAAATGGATACTGAAATACGACAGGTCGACGCTCGGATTCCAGGCGAGGCCGGGCGACCATTTGATCCCCGCACTCCAGCTGGTGGCGGTCTCGGGCTTCAGGTCGCGATTCTCTCCGAGCCATGCGAGCACGGGAGACGTTCCTGTCGGCGACTGCGGATCCGGCAGCGATACGATGTAACTGATCACGTGGCTTTCGTCGAGATCGGGCAGGTTGGGCGCCTTGAACGATTTGCCCCAGCCGCCGTGCACGACGATTCTATCGAGCGGCGACCACTCCACACCGAAGCGAGGATTGAACGTCGAGCCGAAATCGTCATAGCGGTCGTATCTTGCAGCCAGCGATACCTGGACCATCTCCATGCCCGGCGCCCGGTTCGCATGCGATACGACGGGCACGAGCAACTCGGCGAATGCAGCGCTGACATTTCGCTCGAACCGCGGGCTCGCGGTCGCTACGGTCGCTTCACGGCCCCGCGAATGGGACTGGAACACCTGCTCGCGATAGTCGGCGCCCGCGGCGAGTCGCATCTCTCCTGCCGGCAACGACAGGAGTCCGCCATTGGCGACCAGGTTGAACGCCGTTACGTCGGAGTCCGAAGTGAACAGCGTCGAGCGTCTGATGCGGGCCAGCGTCGCCGGATTGGTGAAGCCGCCATCGCCGAACAGATTGAGCGCCGTCGCCGGATCGGGATCTGCCAGCGCCGCACTGACCGCGATGGGGCTGTAGTTATTGCCCTGCACCTGCGTAACGTTCTCGGCGCCGTATGAGAGCGTACCGTTGACTTCCCAACCGCGAGACGGCTTGAGCCTCGCGCCGAGCTCCGTCCCGAGCGTCTGGACTTCCGCTTCGAAGGTGCGAGGTCCGAGGTCCCTGCCAAGGTTGTACTGTACGAAGTAGGGGCTGCTGGGCGCGGCGCCTGCAGGCACCACGCGGAACGGATTGCTTGCAGGCACGAAGAATGTGTCCGCTGCGCCGGCATTCTTCGCGTCTACTTTGCGTTTTGAAAACAGCGTGTCGCTCGACCAGGTGAGGGAGTCGCCGAACGATTGCGCTACCGATAAAAATCCGCTATGACGCCACCACTTGCCGTACAGGTCGCGATCCTCGTTCAGATTCTGCAGGTTGATGGTATTCGGAACGAACGTATCCGGCGTCAGCGCCCTGCCGTTCTGATTGTGCGGAATCGCATATTGCCGGCCGCCGATGCTGACGGTGCCTGGATTGGATTGAGGCGAACTGAAATTGCTGCCGCCGAAACGGCGCAGGTCACTGTCCGCCGTCCGCTCGCGAGCCGCGGTGGGAAGCGAACCGCGACGGTAGTATTCATACGAAAAAGTCGCGTGACCCGAATCCCAGCGCGCGCCGAGCAACTGACTCACATCGGTTTCCTGCAACGGTCCCGTAGTGACCGCGCCATAGTGTGCCTGGCTCTCCGCTCCTTCGTAGTCGTCGCGCATGATGAAATTGACGACGCCGCCAACGGCGTCCGATCCATAGATCGCGGACGCGCCATCGGTGAGCACTTCGACACGCGCTACGGCGGCGAGGGGAATACTGGACACGTCGACGAACGAAGTTTTCGCGCCGCCGGCCGCCAGTCTCCTGCCATTGAGCAGCACGAGCGTGGAACCGGCGCCGAGTCCTCGCAGATTGATGCCGGTGCCGCGGACGACATTGTCGTTGGTGATCGTGTTCTTGCCGGTCTCGTTCCTCTCGAGCGTCACAGGGCGGCTGCTGTATGAGTTCGGCATCACGGCCAGCGTGGCGGTGATGATCTCGATGCTGGTGAGCTTCTCGCT
>Ga0157380_10000096_pt1 | contig 48405 bp, 38 predicted proteins | sample S35metaG_FD_119757 | JGI IMG/M metagenome (GOLD analysis project Ga0157380, IMG submission 119757) | Switchgrass rhizosphere microbial communities from Kellogg Biological Station, Michigan, USA - S3-5 metaG | ecosystem: Host-associated > Plants > Roots > Rhizosphere > Soil | place: USA...
GCTGCGCGGAGACTATCCTGCCGGGCAGTGGCGAAGGACACCGAGAAGCTGATCCGCCAGCTCTCGCTGATCTCGTTCCTGATGGCACAGGGGAGGCCGGTTTCGGCCCTCGAGATCAAGCGTGAGGTGGAGGGCTATAGCGACATGAACGACGACGCCTTCGCGCGTCGTTTCTACGCTGACCGCGCCGAGCTGGAGAGCCTCGGCATCCAGCTCGGGGTCGAGAAGCCGGGCGAGGGCTTCTTCGAGGCCGAGCTCTACTCGCTGCCGCCGGAGAACTTCTACCTCGACCCGATCTCCTTCGCCGCCGAGGAGCTGGCGGCACTCTCGACGGCGCTGATGCTGCTCACCGATGGCGGCTTCGCCTACGCCGAGCCGCTGCGGCTGGCGCTGCAGCAGGTCGCCTGGGGCCACCCGAACCCGCTGGCCGAGGGCGAGCGCGCCCCGGTCGAGATGGCGATGACCGCCTCCGCGGGGGGCCGCGACCTCTCCCAGCGCCTCTCCAAGATCGAGACCGCGATTTCACGCCGCAAGACGATCGAGTTCACCTACTACACGATGGAGCGGGGCGAGACCGAGAAGCGCAAGGTCGACCCCTTCCACCTGGTCTTCCGCGGCGGGCAGTTCTACCTGATCGGCCACTCGCACGAGCGCGATGCGGTCCGGGTCTTCCGCCTCTCGCGGATCCAGGGCAAGGTCGGCTACGCCTCCAAGGCCGAGCACGACTTCTCCCCGCCGGAGGACTTCGACCGCCGCGACTACGGCAGCCGCGCCGACTGGCAGCTGGGGGAGACCAAGGGCACGGCGAAGATCTTCATCCGCGAGCGGATCGCCTGGCTGATCGAGCGCGACTACGGCACCTACGGCGAGCTCCGCAACGCGGTCAAGTCCGACGGCGCCCCCGGCAAGGGCCGCGTCTACGAGACCAGTTATGCGTCTGAGCGCGAGCTGATCGCCTGGGCCCTGCGCTGGCGCCAGAACGCCCAGGTGCTCGCCCCCGACGACCTCCGCGAGGAGGCCGAGCAGCGCCGCGACCTGCTGCTGAAGCGCCACGAGAACGGGTTCAGCCCGGCCGAGGTGGTCGACCGGCCGCTCGACGAGCAGCCGAAGCGGGGGCGCTCCAACGGCCGCGGCGAGGCGGCGATCCGGCCCGAGCGCTTCGCCCGCCTGGTCACCCTCGCCGGCCTGCTGATCGAATCGGCGAAAAAGGGCGAGCGGCTGCAGGTCGCCGACCTGCGCGACCGGCTCGAGCTGACCGAAGACGAGCTGCGCGAGGACGTCGAGCTGCTCAACGTCGTCAACTTCGGCGGCGGAACCTACGTCCTCTACGCCGAAATCCTCGGCGACGAGATCGAGGTCGACTCGCAGCCCTACGGCGACAACTTCGCCCGCCCCGCCCGCCTGCTGCCGCTGGAGGCGAAGGCGCTGGTGGCGGCGATCGACCTCTTCGGCGACCACCTGCCGCAGTCGAACCTTCAGACCGCGCGCGGCAAAATCGTCAAGGCGCTCGGCCACGACCCCTCCGAGGAGGGGCTGGAGATCGCTTCCGCCGGCGGCGGCGACGCCGAGGTCGCCCGCATGGTCAACCAGGCGATCGCCGAGAGCCGGGTGCTGGAGCTCAGCTACTACAAGGAGAACGAGGACCAGTTCACCGAGCGGCGGGTCGAGCCCTACCGGCTGGAGAACGGCAAAGAGGGCTGGTACGTCGAGGTCTACGACCTGACCAAAGAGGGCGTCCGCCACTTCAAGCTCGACCGGGTCAAGGAGGCGCACCTCTCCGAGGAGAAGTTCGAGCCGCGGCCCGAAGTCGAGGAGTTCGCCGGGGTCGAGGGCTGGATGACCCACGGTGAGGTGCCGACCGCCGAGGTCGCCCGGGTCTGGGTCTCGCCGGAGCGGGCCCGCTGGCTGCGGGAGGAGCGGACCGTGGTCGAGGAGCTGGCCGACGGCGCCGTCGTCGTCGAGCTGCCCTACGCGGGCAAGCCCTGGCTGGTGCGGGAGATCCTCCGCGGCGCCGGCGATCTGGTCGTGCTCGAGCCGCCGGACGCGCGCGAGGCGATCGCCAAGGAAGTCACCGACAACTGACGCTCGGTGATTTTTCCACCTAGAAGGGGGAAATTCACCACTCGTCCTGTGAACGAGGCGCCCGGTCATCCCGAGGTCCTGAAGATCGTCGCTCCGAACCCGGGGCCGATGACGCTGGAAGGGACCAACACCTACCTCTTCGGCTCCGACCCCTGCGTGGTGATCGACCCGGGCTCTGAGGATCCGGGGCACCTCGACGCGATCCGGGCTGCCGCGGCCGATCGCGGTGGCCTCGGCCTCGTCCTCCTCACCCATTCCCACGGCGACCACACCGCCGGCGCGGATCGGCTCGGCGCCGAGGTCGTCCTCCCCGCCGGCGGGGAGGAGCACTTCGCCCTCCGCGCCCTCGCCACCCCCGGCCACGCCGAGGACCACGTCTGCTTCCTGACCGAGACCGGGGTCTGCTTCAGCGGCGACCTCGTCCTCGGCCTCGGCTCGACGATCGTCCCGCCCGGCGGCAACTCCCTGGCGGCCTTCATGGACTCGCTGGCGCTGCTGCAGGCGGAGGAGATCGAGCTGATCGCCCCCGGGCACGGCCCCTGGGTCACCGAGCCGGCCGCCAAGCTGGCCGAATACGTCGAGCACCGCCAGATGCGCGAGAACAGGCTTCTGGTTGCCCTCGAGGGGGGCGAGCGCTCCCGGGCGGAGCTCCTCGCCACCGTCTGGGACGACATCCCGCTGGAGCTGCTGCCGATGGCGGCGATGGCGATGGAGTCCCACCTCGAAAAGCTCGAGGGGGAGGGCCGGCTGCCGGGGGATGTGCGGGAGTAGGTCCAGCGAGCAGAATCGCTCGGATCGCGAGGTCACGCTTCCGGCACGCCAAGCGGACCGAATTGGCACGCCGTGCGCGCCACGCGTGCGCTGTCGTCGATCACGCTCGGGGGGTGGAAAACGAGTTCGCAAGAAGACTTGCTGTACGAGCCTTTTCGCGGACTCGCGGCGATGACGGCCCGATATCGGAGCTTGCTCGTGCCCAGCACGGCGTGGTGGCACGGTGGCAGTTGATCGAGAGGGGGTGGAGCCGGGGGGAGATCGCCTGGCGAATCCGGACCGCCCGCCTCCATCGGGTGCACGCGGGCGTCTACTCGATCGGACCGCCCCAGCTGCTCTCTCGGCCCGCTCGTTGGACGGCGGCTGTGCTCGCTTCGGGACCCGACGTCCTCCTGAGCCACTGGTCGGCGGCCGCACTGTGGGGGATCAGGCCGAACGGACGCTCGCGGATCGACGTCACGGCGGCGCACCGCAGCCGCTCGTCGCCCGCGATCTGCCGCCACCTGTCGCAGGTTCCCAAAGACGAGCGTGTCGTCGAGGCCGGAATCCCGGTGACCTCGGTTTCCCGCACCACCTTGGACCTCGCCGCGACCGCTGACCTGGAAACCGTGGTGGCGATGATCCGCGAGGCGGAATTCCTCAACCTCTGGGACCGCCTCTCGCTTCCGCATCTGCTCGAGCGCTATCCGGGGAAAAGAGGGTCGCGGAAGGTCCGCATCTCCCTGGCTCGCATCGCCGAAGAGCCCTCCGGTCGAAAGCGGAGCAAACTGGAGGAACGGTTGGCGCTGTTCCTCCGCGGGCATCAGCTGCCCTTGCCCCGTTTCAACCATCCGATCTCCGTCGGCTCGAAACGGTACGTGGTCGATTGCCATTGGTCCGGAACGAACCAGATCGTCGAGCTCGATGGCTGGACGGGACATGGCACCCGCACGGCCTTCCGCGACGACCGCGCCCGCGATCGCGCTCTCGGCGTGGCCGGTTACTCGGTCACCCGCCTGACCTGGAACCAGCTCGATGACGAACCGGATGCAATCGCCTCCGATCTTCGGTCGCTGCTGGGAGGTAGTGAAGAAATCTGCCAGCAGCCGATTCCTGGCCAGCTGGCCAAACGTGATACACAGAGTGCCATGGGAAGGCGTCGTAGTCAGAACGTGGGGAGGTACGCCCTGATCGGGGGCGCTGTTTCGACCGGCCTCCTCGCCTCCGCCGCCGCTGTCGTCTGGCACCGGCTCGCGCGGCGGCCGCTGCCGCAGGTCGAGGGGACGATCGAGGTTCCGGAGCTGCGCGGCAAGGTGCGGGTGCGCCGCGATCGCTGGGGCGTTCCCCATGTCGAGGCCGACGAGCGCGAGGACCTCTTCTTCGCCCAGGGGTACTGCCACGGCCAGGACCGGCTCTGGCAGCTGAACTTCTACCGGCGTGTCGTCGAGGGCCGGATCGCGGAGATGGCCGGCGAGGAGGGTCTGCCGATCGACAAGCTGATGCGGACGCTGGGGATCCGGCGGACCGCCGCAGCCGAGGTGGAGACGCTGGAGCCTGGCCTGCGAGACAAACTCGAGCGCTTCTGCGCCGGCGTCAACGCCGCCGCCCGCGATGCGCGGGCGCTGCCCTTCGAGATGCAGATCCTGCGCCAGGACTGGAAGCCCTGGACCCCGGTCGACATCCTCAGCCTCGGCAAGCTGCTCGCCTTCGGCCTCTCGACCAACTGGGAGCGGGAGCTGCTGCGGGCCGACATGATCCGCGAGCTCGGCCCCGAGCTGGCCGCCAAGCTCGACCCCGTCTATCCCGCCGACAACCCGGTCGTCGCCGAATCGCTCGAAGCCTGGACCGGGGAAGGGATGCCGCTGGTCGAGCAGATCGACCGCGTGCGCGGCTCACTGGGGCTGGCCGCCGAGGCGTCGGGCTCCAACAACTGGGCCGTCAGCGCCGAGCGCTCGAAGACCGGCACGCCGCTGATCGCCGGCGACCCCCACCTCTCCCCGAGCATGCCGGGCATCTGGTACGAGGTCGAGCTGCGCCACGGCGGCCGCTTCGTCCGGGGCGCCTCGCTGCCGGGCATGCCCGGCATCTACATGGGCCAGAACAACGACGTCTGCTGGACGATCACCAACGTCATGGCCGACGTCCAGGACCTCTTCGTCGAGCGGATCGAGGGCGACCGGTACCAGTTCGAAGACGAGTGGCGGCCGCTCGAGCTCGTCCGCGAGGAGATCGTCGTCAAGGGACGCTCCGAGCCGGTCGTGCTGGAGGTGCGCTCGACCCATCACGGACCGATCGTCAACGAGGCGCTCGGCGCCGACCAGGGCGAGCCGCTGGCGCTGGCCTTCCAGACGCTGCGCGAATCGACCGCCTTCGAAGCCGCCTTCGAGCTGCTCGACATCGCCTCCGGCCCGGAGCTGGTGGCGAAGCTCGAGGGGCACACCTCGCCCGCCTCGAACATGGTCTGGGCCGACTCCCAGGGGTCGATCGGCTACAAGCTGATCGGTCGCCTGCCGAAGCGCCGCGGCGGCTGCCCCGATCTGCCCAAGCCCGGCTGGAGCGGCGAGTTCGAGTGGGAGGGGACGGTGCCCTACGACGAGCTGCCGGAGGTCGTCGACCCCGAGTGCGGCTACGTGATCACCGCCAACAACCGGATCGTCGGCGACGAGTACCCGCACCACATCACCAGCGACTGGCTCGACGGCTTCCGCGCCAAGCGGATCGAGGACATGCTGAAGGCGACCGAGAAGCACGACCTGGAGAGCTTCGAGGCGATCCAGAACGACAACTACTCGCTGCCGGGGGTCGAGGCGGTTGCCCGGCTCAGCCGCCTGCACCCGCGCGGTCAGCGCGAGCGCAGCGCGCTCGAGCGGCTGCGCAGCTGGGATGGCTGCCTCGATCCGGACTCGATCGCCGGCACGATCTACCAGGCCTTCCTGCTGCGCCTGGCGCGCGAGGTGGCGCGCGCCGCGATCGGCGACCGCGACCTCTGCGAGCGCTGGCTCGACCGTGCCGACAACGGTTTCCTGCCGCACGTCACCTCGCCCTGGCGCTGGCACTCGCACCTGATGACCCTCTGGGAGGAGGGCGACGAGGAGCTGATCGGGCGCCCCTGGGACGAGCTGGTGCTGGAGGCGCTGGCCGGGGCGCTCGACGACCTCGGCGACCGCTTCGGTCCCGAGCCCGAGGGCTGGCGCTGGGGCCACGTCCACGAGCTGAAGTTCCCGCACCCGCTCGGTGACGCCAACCCGCTCTTCGACCGTCTGCTCAACCGCCGCCTCCGGGCCGGCGGTGCGCAGGAGACGGTCAGCCAGATCGCCTACGACCCGAACGACCCCTACAACGCGGTTTGGGCGCCGAGCTGGCGGATGATCGCCAATCCGGCCGACCCCGACAGCTCGCGATGGCAGATGTTCACCGGCCAGTCCGGCCACCCCGCCAGCCCGCACTACGACGACCTTCAGGTCGACTGGCTGGACGGTCGCACCCAGCCGATGCGCGGCGAGGCCCCGTGGTCGGAGCTGGACCTCGTGCCGTCTGCCTGATTCGCCGCCGGCGAATTCAGGTGTTGCACGGTGTTGCACCCGGCGGGTGCCGACCACGCGACCGCGCCAGATGATCACCGAGGCCGAGCCCGTGCAGGAGCGCCTCGAGCGGATTTCGCACTTCCCCATCGGCGAGGCCGTCGAAGGGGCAGCCCTGCAGGTGCTGTCAGGACCTCGCGCGGGTCGGACACCATCGCATGCACAGCGGGCTGGGCTTCGAGAGCGTCTGGCTGGCGGAGCCGGGAACGCTCTGAGGAGTGTTGCGCCGCGACTCGAACCGCACCGACGTGTTGTCGGAGGGATGCCACGACTCAGGCTCGCAACCGCCCTGACCCTGTTCGCCCTCTGCCTGCTTCTGCCCGCCGGCGCGCAGGCGCTGCCCCGCGGCTTCTTCGGGATCGTGCCGCAGACCGGGCTCGGCGCCGAGGACTTCTCGCGGATGCGCTCCGGCGGCGTCGAAACGGTCAGGCTCCCGGTCTCCTGGGCGGCGACCCAGCGCTCGCCCCGCAGCGATTACGACTGGGGCGGCTTCGACGCGGCGGTGGCCGAAGCGGCCCGCAGCCGGATCGAGATCCTGCCGGTGCTGGGGACCTCGCCCCATTGGGCGACCGGGGACTGGCGGCGGATGCCGGTCGACGGCGGGCGCGCCCGCCGCGGCTGGGCCGGATTCGTCCGCGCCGCGGTCGAGCGCTACGGACCCGGCGGCGAGTTCTGGGCCGAGCATGCGCCCGGGTCCGCGCAGCCGCTGCCGCCGACCCCGATTCACGCCTGGCAGATCTGGAACGAGGAGAACTTCTTCTACTTCGTCAGGCCGGTCTCGCCGGGCCGCTTCGCCCGCCTGCTGGCGATCACCCGGCCGGCAATCCGCCGCGCCGACCCGCGCGCGGAGATCGTCCTCGGCGGGCTCTTCGGTTCCCCGAAGCAGGGGATGCCGCGGGCGCTTGACGCGGTCGATTTCCTCGACCAGCTCTACCGTCGAGGCGGGGTCAAGGCCGACTTCGACGCCGTCGCCCTGCACCCCTACGCCGCCGACGGGGCCGAGCTGCGCCGCCAGGTGGAGGCGGTGCGGCGGACGATGGTGCGCCACGGCGATCGCCGCTCGGGCATCTACATCACCGAGATGGGATGGGGCTCCGCCTACAACCCGCGCACGGTCGCCTTCGAGGTCGGCCTGCAGGGGCAGGCACGCGAACTGCGCGGCGCCTACCGCTACCTGATCGCCAACCAGGGCCGGCTCAACCTGCGCCAGGTCGACTGGTTCACCTGGAAGGACGTTCCCGGCTCCTGCAACTTCTGCGACTCCAGCGGCCTCTTCCGCGCCGGCGCCAAGTTCCGGCCGAAGCCGGCCTGGCGCGCCTTCGTCAGCTTTGCGCGGTAGCGGCGCGGACCAGCTCGACGATCTCCGGCGCCGCCTTGTGCGGGGCCCCCGAGTCGAAGGGCGGGTCGGGGTCGTACTCGATGCCGAGCTGGATCGCCTGCGCGATCTCCGGGCCTACCTCGCGGGCGACCAGGTGCAAGGCCATGTCGATTCCGGCGGTGACGCCTGCCGCGGTGAGGACCTTGCCGTCCTCGACGAAGCGGCCGCCGACCGGGTCCGCGCCCAGCTCGCCCAGGGTGTCGAGCTCGAGCCAGTTGGTGGTCGCCCGCTTGCCCTCCAGCAGCCCGGCGGCGCCGAGCAGGAGCGAGCCGGTGCAGACCGAGGTCGTCCACCTGGTCGAGCGGCCGATCGTGCGCAGCCAGTCGAGCATCCTCTCGTCCCGCATCAGCGGGCGGTTGCCGCTGCCGCCGGGGACGAGGACCATCTCGGCGCTGGCGACGTCGTCGAGGCCGTGGTCGGCGACAAGGCCGAGGGTCCCGCGCTCGTCGCGGATCTCGCCCTTCTCGGGGGCGACGGTGCGCACCTCCCAGCCGGGAACGTTTCGCAGCACTTCGTAGGGCCCGACCGCGTCGAGCGAGGCCATTCCGTCGTAGAGCAGCAGTGCGATATCCATGACCGCCATCCTGGCGCCGGCGGGACGCCGTTGCCAGTGGCAGAAAAGACAATGTTCGCTAAATTCCTGCCATGCGCCACCGAGTCGTCGCTCTCTGTCTGGATGGGATGGTCGCCTTCGACCTGACGGCGCCGGCGCAGGCCTTCGGGCTCGCCGCGCGACCCAGCGGCGACCCCCTCTACGAGTTCTCGACCTGCTCGCCGGGCGGAGCGGCGGTGCGGACGACCAGCGGCTTCGAGGTGACCCCGGCCGCCGGGCTCGGGGCCCTGCGCCGGGCGGACACGGTCGTGGTCCCCGGCTACGCGGCGATCTTGGCGCCGCCGCCGCAGGAGGCGCTGCAGGCCCTGCGCGCAGCCGGCCGCCGCGGCGCCAGGCTGCTCTCGGTCTGCACCGGCGCCTTCGCCCTCGGCCATGCCGGGGTCCTCGACGGCCGCCGGGCGACGACCCACTGGGCCTGGGCGGGGGAGATGCGGAAGCGGTTTCCGGCGGTGGCGGTCGAGCCCGATGCGCTGTTCGTCGACGAAGGCGAGGTGCTCACCTCGGCCGGCCTCAGCGCCGGCATCGACCTCAGCCTGCACGTGATCCGCAAGGACTTCGGCGCCGCGGCGGGGGAGCGGGTGGCCCGGCACATGGTCGCGCCGCCGCACCGGGAAGGCGGGCAGGCGCAGTTCTTCAAGCCAGAGCCACCGCCCGCCACCGGCTCGCTGGAGCCGACCCGCCGCTGGGCCGCCGAGCGCCTGGCCGATCCGCTCGACGTGGCGGCGATGTCGCGCCACGCCGGCGTCAGCCCGCGGACCTTCGCCCGCCGCTTCCGCGAGGAGACCGGGACGACGCCGCTGCAGTGGCTGCTCGCGCAGCGGGTGCTGGAGGCGCGGCGGCTGCTGGAGGAGACCGACCTGGCGGTGGAGACGGTTGCCTGGCGGGTCGGGTTCGGCACCGCGGCTTCGCTGCGCGACCACTTCCGCCGGGCGACGGCAACCACCCCGACCGCCTACCGCAGCTCCTTCCAGCCCGCCTGAACACAGCGCCCGGGACGTGTCTGAGTTTTCCCGTCATATATGGGGGTCAAGCTCAGACACCCCAATAGAGTGCGGGGCGTGAGCCGGCGCGACCAGATCACGCTCAGCGACGAGGAGCTGCGGGAGCTGATGGAGGGCGAGCGGGTGGCGGTGGTGACCAGCATCGGGCCGCGCGGCTGGCCGCACTCGATGCCGCTCTGGTTCGTCCCCCGCGAGGGCGTCGTCTGGATCTGGACCTACGCGAAGTCGCAGAAGGTGCGCAACCTCGAACGCGACCCGCGGGCGACGGTGCTGCTGGAGACCGGGCATGAGTACGGCGAGCTGCGCGGGGCGATGATCGAGGCCGAGGCGACGGTCCACCGCGACTTCGAGACCGTTCTCGGGTTCGCGGAGGAGCTGACCGTGCGTTACGCCGAGGGAATCTCCTCCGTCGAGGGGGATGCCAGGGCGGCGCTCGAAGCGCAGGCGCCGAAACGTGTGGCGATCAGCTTCGAGCCGCTGAAAGTGGCGACCTGGGACCACCGTAAGCTCGGCGGCACCTACTGACGAACCCGACCGCTACCTTTCTCGACTCGATGAAACGACGCCTCCTCGCCCTTCCCGTCCTCGCCTGCCTGTTGCTCGCCCTGGTGCTCGGCCAGACCGGCGCCGCCAAACCGCTGCCGCAGCCGCCGAAGGGGTTCTTCGGGATCGTCCCGCAGACCCCGGTGGGCCCGGAAGACTTCCGCTACATGAAGGCCGGCGGGATCGAAAGCATCCGCATCACCCTGCCCTGGGCCGGGGTGCAGCCACGCCGCAACGCCCCCTTCGACTGGACCGGCTTCGACGCCGCGGTCGAAATGGCGACCCGGGCGGGGCTGCGGGTCCTGCCCTCGATCGGCTCGCCGCCGCGCTGGGCGGTGCGCAAGGAAACGACGATGCCGGTCGCCTCCGCCAAGCTGCGCAAGGGCTGGAGCGACTTCCTCGCCGCCGCGGTCGCCCGCTACGGGCCGGGGGGCGAATTCTGGGAACAGACCGGCGGAATAGGGCCCAACTACGAACCGGCGATCAGGAACCCGATGCCGATCCGCGAGTGGCAGATCTGGAACGAGTCCAACTTCTTCTACTTCGCCTACCCGGTCTCGCCGACGACCTACGCGAAGCTGGTGACGATCTCCAGCCAGGCGATAAAATCGGTCGACCCGAAGGCGAAAGTGGTGCTCGCCGGGCTCTTCGCCGAACCGAACGCGAAGGGCAGGAAAGGGATGCCGGCGACGACCTACCTCGATCGCCTCTACGCGATCCCCGGCTTCAAAACCCGCTTCGACGGCATCGACCTCCATCCCTACGCGATCGACAGCGAAGACCTCGAACGGATGATCGAGGAATTCACCGCGGTGGCCCGCGATAACCACGACCGGCCGGCGCTCTACCTGACCGAGCTCGGCTGGGGCTCGCAGAACAACTTCCAGCAGGTCGCCTTCGAGCAGGGGATCCGCGGCCAGGTCAAACAGCTGAGGGCCTCCTACGGCTACCTGCTGGAAAACGCGCGGCGGCTCAACCTCAAGAGCGCCTACTGGTTCTCCTGGAAGGATCTGCCGGACTCCTGCACCTTCTGCGACTCGGTCGGGCTGTTCCGCGCCGGCCCGAAGTTCCACCCGAAGCCCGCCTGGCACGCCTTCGTCGCCCTCACCGGTGGCCGCGCCAGGCCGTGAGCGGCTGAGCAGGTACGCGCCGCCCGTCCTGCTCGCCGTCGCGATGGTCGTGGCGGCGGCGGTGCTCCTCGACTACGGCTCCGGCCTCACCTTCTTCCAGGACTCCTGGGAGTTCCTGATGCAGCGGCGGGACCCCTCCGCCGCGACTCTGCTCGACCCCCACAACGAGCACATCGTCCTGCTGCCGGTGCTGATCACGCAGCTCTCGCTGCGGCTCTTCGGGATGGGCTCGATGACGCCGGAACTGGTGCTCCTGGTGGCCCTGCAGCTCGGCGTCGCCGGGTTGCTGTTCGTCTACGCGCGCCGCCGCCTCGGCCCCTGGCCGGCCCTCTTCGCGGCGACCCTGCTGCTCTTCCTCGGCCCGGCCTGGCAGGACCTCCTCTGGCCGTTCCAGATCGGCTTCGTCGGCGGCTCGTTCTTCGGGCTGGCGGCGCTGCTGGCGCTCGAGAGCGAGGACGGGCGCTGGGACCGTGCCGCCTGCGCCCTGCTGGCGATCTCGATCGCCTTCTCCAGCCTCGGGATCGCCTTCGCGGCGGCGGCGGCGGTCAGCGTCCTGCAGCGCCGCCGCGAGCGCGGCCTGCGGCGTGCCTACGTCTTCGCCCTGCCGCTGCTCCTCTACGCGGCCTGGTACGCCGGCTGGGGCCACGCGGCGGAGAACAACTTCAGCGCCCACAACGTCCTCGTCTCGCCGCGCTACGTCTGGGAAGGGCTGGTCGCCTCGCTGGACTCGGTCCTCGCCCTGGGGACGATCGCCGACGAAGTCGTCGGCCGCTCGATGTGGGGCGCGCCGCTGCTGATCGCGCTGCTGGCCCTGGCCGCCTATGGCGGCTACCGCCGCCGCGGGTTCTTCGCCGGCCTCTGGCCGGTGCTCGCCGCAGCCGCGACCTTCTGGTTCCTGGCGGCCTTCAACCAGGGCCCCGGTCGCGAGCCCTACTCCAGCCGCTACCTCTACGTCGGCGTCCTCTTCGTCCTGCTGATCGCGGTCAACCTCCTGCAGGGGGTGAGGTTCAAGCGCTGGGCGCTGGTCGCCGGCGCCGCCGCGACCTGCGTCGTCGTCGGCTTCAACCTGGTCCCGCTGCGCGAAGGCCGGGACTTCTTCGCGAAGCAGACGGTCCTGACCCGGGCCGACCTGGCGGCGATCGAGATTGCCGGCCGCACGGTCGAACCCTCGTTCCTGCTTTCTCCCGAAGCCGCCGGGACCGTCTTCCTCAACGAGATCGAAGCCGGTGAGTACCTGCGGGCGGTGGACGAATACGGCTCGCCCGCCTACTCGCCGGCGGAGCTGGCGGCGGCGCCGGAAGAAGGGCGCACGCACGCGGACCTGGTCCTCGCCAACGCCCTGCCGCTGGAAATCGAAACCGCCCCCGGCGGGGGCGGGGCGGAGGGCGAGTGCGTCAAGGTAGCGGGAGACACCGGCGCCGCCCCGCTGGAGCTGCGACCGGGGGTGACGACGATCGAGCTTGGCCCCGGCGGTGAGGGGACGGTGAAGCTGCGGCGGTTCGCGAGGCGGGAGTACCCGCTCGCCAGCGGCGGTCTGCCCGCCGGCTCCACCACCCGCCTCTTCGTTCCCCGCGACCGCGTCGCCCGCCCCTGGCAGCTCCTGGTCGAAGCCGACCGGGGCGCGCTGGCCTGTCGCGGCTGAACCGGGTCAGCGGGCGCGCCGGGCCCGGAGCTTCGAGCCGAGCCGGCGGAGAGGTTCGGTCAGCCGCCAGGAGCGCGACTCCAGCACGGTCGCCAGTTCGGCTTCGAGCGCTTCCACCTCCGTGCCCGAGGGCGCTTCGGGTTTGCCGTGGCGGCTCGGCCGCGACCGGTAGGACTTCGCCAGGCCGAGGCTGCGCCGGCCCTTTTCCACGAATGCCGCAACCGCCGGCTCCATGTCAGTCCGGCCATGGTCGCGCACGGTGTCGAGCAGGTCTTCGCAGATGGTCAGCGAGATCACCTGGTTGAGCTCCAGCTCGGCGAGGCGACCGACGTCCAGCTCGGACGGGAAGGTCTCCATCCCCTGGCGCCGGCCGATCGCCTCCAGGGAGATCATCGTCATCGTGCACTTGCGGCAGCGACCGCAGTTGTAGGCGCCGTCGGGGTTTTCCCAGCAGGTGCGCAGGGTGCCGCGGGCGACGGGGTGGTCGGCGATCAGCTCGATCCGCTGCTCGCGGTTGAGCCGGCCGCCGAAGTCGACGACCTCGAGCTCCTCGCTGCTCCAGAGGTGGTCGATCAGCATCGAGGTGCCGATCAGCGGCTGGGTCTCGTGGTCGGTGTCGCCGGTGATCAGCACCCGGTCGAAGAGCGGGGAGAGGAAATGGGAGACGGCGAGCAGCGGGCCGGTGTAGAAGCACTCCCAGCGGATCAGGGGGTCGGAGAGATCGCGGAGGTTGGTCTCGACCACGTGCAGCGGCTTGCCAAGTTCCGCGGCCGCCTCGCGCAGTCGCGCCTCGACCCGGTCGGCGATACCGTCCTGGTGGGCGAGGCGGGGGAGGATGTCGACGCCGCGGATGAAGATCAGGTCGGTGACCTCCGGGTTGGAGAGGATCGTCGCGAAGGAGTCGACACCGCCGCTGAAGAAGGCCGCGACCCGGCCGGTGGGCGCGGAGGGCTCGACGGCGCGCGGCTGTGCCTTCACCTCGACCTCCTCCAGCGGCTCCTCGTTATAGATCCAGGCCTGGGACCAGGCCCGCTGGATCGCCTGGTATTCGCGCTGGTTGCGCAGCAGGCGCGGGCTGACCGGCGCCCCGATCTCCAGGCTGCCCCCGTGCCGCATCGCCGGCATCAGGCAGGCGACCAGCGCGGCGTCTGCGCTCGGCGTCACCTCGGTCTCGCTGCGGAACCAGATCCGCTGTGGCTCGGCGCCGCCGAGACGCGCCTCGAAGGAGAGCTCACCGGGTTCGCACCGAATGTCGGCGACGCGCTGGACGGGACGCTCGGGCACGGCGGAAATCTATGCGCTTCGGCGCAATCTCCGCAACGGCGCCGTGATCTTCCACGAGCTCGAGCCGAGAACCTCCGCGAGCTTGGATTCCGCTGCGTCTGCACGGCGCCCCTCGTCCGCGACGGGATCCTCGCCCTCGCGGCCGAGCTTCCTCCTGCCTCGGGCGACGAGCTGCTCGAAGGCTCGGGTCAGCTCCGGCTTGCCGCCGCGCCGCATCGCCGCCAGGGCTTCTTCGCAGAGGTCGAGGTGGAGCGGTTCCTGGACCTCCTGGGCGGCGAGCAGGTCGAGCCGCTCCGGGCCGAGCTCGTGGGGGAAGGTCTCGAAGTTGGCGAGCTGACCGAGCGCCTCCAGGGTCGCCATCGTCACCAGGCACTTGCGGCAGCGGCCGCAGTTGTAAGCGCCGTCGGGGTTGTGCCAGCAGACGCGGAGGGTCTTCTGGACGACGGGGTGATCGGCGATCCGCTCCAGTCGCTCGACCCGGCCGAGCAGGCCGCCGGTGTCGGCTATTTCGAGGTTCTCGTTGCCCCAGAGCTGGTCGACCATCCAGCTGGCGCCGATCTGCGACTGGTTGAAGTACGCCAGGCCGGTCGAGATCAGGACCCGGTCGAAGAGGGGGCCGAGGAAGAGCGCCACCGCCGCCAGCACCGAGTTGTAATAGGACTCCCAGCGGACCTCCGGGTAGCCCGGGCCGTTCGGCTCGGAGAGGTCGCGGGCGTTGGTCTCGACCGAATGCAGCCGCAGACCAAGCTCGTCGGCTGCCGCCCGCAGCCGCGCTTCCACCCGGTCGGCAAGCCCCTCCTGGTGGGCGAAGTGCGGCAGGAGGTCCATCCCGCGGACGAAGATCAGGTCGGTTACCGCCTCCTCTTCGAGGATCGTCGACCAGGAGTCGACGCCGCCGCTGAAGAAGACCGCGACCCTGCCGGTGGGCCGGCTCCGCTCCACCGGGCGAACCGGAGCCCTGACCTCGACTTCCTCCAGCGGTGGATCGTCGAATACCCAACCCCGCGACCAGGCCCGCTGGATCCCCTGGAACTCGCGCTGCATACGCATCACCCGGGGACTGATCGGCTCCTCCATCGCGAGCGTCCCGCCGCTGCGCATCGCCGGCATCAGCGTTGCCGCCAAGGCCGCCTCGGGATAGGGATCCACCTCGGTGTCGGTGCGCAGCCAGATCCGCTGCGGCTCGCGGCCGTGCAATCGCGCTTCGAAGCTCAGCTCGCCGCGGCTTCGCCCGACGGCCCCGATCTCGTGGTGCGGTCTCCCGGGCCTTGCTCCGGCGGCGATCAGACCGCGGATCTCCACCTCCGCCTCCGCGCGCCGCCGGCGGACCCTCGTCCCGGCGGCCTCGAGGTCGCGGCGGGTTCGGGCGCCCACGTCCGGGTCGAGGACATGAGGCGCGATGGCCCTCGCGGCCCGCACCGGATCGTCGCTGGAGCGGGGCGAGAACGCCTGCGGCAGGCCGAAGTCGGCGAGCAGGCCCTGGGCCTTCTGCGCGTAGTAGTCGTTGTCGCGCATGAGCGCGGTTGGGACCGCCAGCAGCAGCGAGGTGAGGGCGACGTGGTACGAGGAGCTGAGGGTGAGCGCGGCCCGGCCGAGATCTCCGGCCAGCTCCCCGACGTTCCTCGGTCTCAGCACGAGCGGGTCGGCCACCGCGATGCCCTGCTCGGCGCAGGCTGCCGCCAAGCGCTCGAGGCCCGGGCCCTCGTCGATCCGGGGGTCGAGGTAGGCGAGCAGCGGCCGCACCCGGACGGGGCGCTCGGCGAGCCGGGAGAGCTCGGCCAGCAGCTGGACGTCGAAGTCGCGGACCGAGTCGGGGCGGTCGGTGACCCACTCGTGCTCGGCGAAGTGGACGTTGACCTCGAGTCGGGTGCGTGGCTCCGCCGGTGCCTGCGGGGCAGGGAGGCCGCTGAGGATGCCGACCGCGTCATCGCCGGTGTTGACCGCCCGCCCGCTGTCCGCCAGCCCAGCCAGCGCGGCGGCGGAGGCGTCGTCGCGGGCGCCGAGGAACTGGAACCGGCGCAGCATCTCGGTGTCGGCGGCGTCGAGGCCGGCGATCCAGCCGGCGTCCACCTGCTGGCCGGAGGCGAGCCTTGCCACCTGGTCCGCGCCGGCGACGACCACCTCGGTCGCCCGCAGCATCCCCAGCTTGCGATCGCCCCAGGAGGGGTTGAGGAACCCGCCGCCGTACAGGTAGGAGAAGGCCCGCTCGTGCTCCCCCGGCGCGGCCGGGACCAGCTCCTCGCCGCCCGGGTCGCCGCCGCCGTCGAAGTAGACGACGTGGTCGGGACGGTGGATCAGCTCGTTTGCCATCTCCGCGTGGGTGGCGGCGAACTGCTGCTCGACCACCGGCAGCAGCAGCAGGTCGGGGTCGAAGTCGGCGAGCAGGCCGAGGGCGGCGTCGAGCTGCGCGATGTCGCCGAAGTTGCCGGAGCCGTCGTAGCTGCCGACCAGGATCGCGATTCTCTTACCGCTGGCGATCGCGGCGGCGGTCTCCGGCGTGGCAGTGAGCATCCCTACCGGCGGTGGCCCTTCTTTTTCTTCTTCGGCTTGATGGTCAGCTTGCGTGAGATCGCCGCCACGTAGGTGTCGTCTGCTTTGACGGTTGCGCGGAAGCCCGCGCGGCGGCTGATCCGGGGCCGGAAGCGGGCGGTGCAGAGTTTGTCGAAGTGCCGGGTTCCGATCCGCTTGCTCCCGCGCCAGAGGGTGACCGGGTCGCCCTGGCGCCCTTTGCAGGGCGAGACCCAGGCGGTGATCAGGGTGCGGCGGTTGCGCAGCACCCGGCGGGTGAGCGGGCGGAGGCCGACGAACGAGGGGTTGAGCGCCCGAGGTGGTGGCGCGGGAGAGACCACCGCGCAGCTGGTCGCGGTGGCGCCGACGATCCGGGAGACCGTGCCGGTGCCGGAGATCGCGTAGAGGCGCCCGCAGGAGTCCTCGCCGAAGGAGTTGAGGCCGAAGGCCTGCATCCCCTCGGAGCGGTCGCTGGCGTACGGCTGGCCTGGAGCGAAGGAGCGGATCCTGCCGTCGCAGAAGTCGCTGTAGACGTAGCGCCCGGAGAGCTCGCCGACGCCGGGATCGCGGGAGACGTAGCCGCCGATGATGGCGAAGCCGTTGGGGCAGCCGCCGGGGGGCGCGGTGTGGTCGTAGGCGAAGACCGGCTCGGTGAAGTCCGAGGCGGTTTTGCCGGCACACTCCGGGTCGGTCGCCGGCCCTGCGATGTCCCCCTCGAAGCAGTTCCAGCCGTAGTTGAAGCCGCCGCCCAGGCCCGGCGCCGGCCCCAGGTCGACCTCCTCGCGCTGTCCCTGACCGACGTCGCCGATCCAGATGCCGCTGCCGCCGCGGTCGAAGGAGAAGCGGAAGGGGTTGCGCAGTCCCAAGGACCAGACCTCGTTGCCGAACGGGTTGCCGGCGGGGACCGTGTAAGGAGGGAAACCGCCGGGATTGGGGGCGATCCTGAGGATCTTGCCGAGCAGGCTGCCGGGGTCCTGCGCGTTCTGGAACTGGTCGTTGCTGCCGCCGCCGTCGCCGGTCGAGATGAAGAGGTTGCCTTCCGGCCCGAACTGCAGCTGGCCGCCGTAGTGGGTGGCGGCGTCGGAATGGGGGATCGGGAGGATGTCGCGGAGCGTGGCAAGCGGGGCGAAGGTGGAGCTCGCCACCATTTCGGCGACGTGGATGTCCCCTTCGCCCTGGTCTTCGCCGTAGTAGACGAAGAAGCGACCGCTGGAGGCGAAGTCGGGCGCGAGCGCGATCGAGAGCAGGCCCCGCTCCCCGCTGCAGTCGCCTTCGCAGCCGACCGTGGACCGCAGGTCGGCGAAGACCGAGCGCGATCCGTCGGGGGAGACTTCGACGATCCGGCCCTTGCGCTCGACCACGAAGAGGCGGTCCGGGTTGTTCGGAGCCGAGGTGAGGAAGATCGGTTCGTCGAAGCCCGATCCGACCGGCTGCAGGCTGGCGGCCTGCGCCCCGCCCGTAAGCGCGATCAGCAGACCGAGGGCAAGCGCGAATATTCCAGCCGTCCGGCGCAAGCTCATCAAGTTAGCTAACGCCGGATACGGGACATCGGATCGGTGGGTCGATCGTCCAGTGGCGCAGCGCCGCCTGGCCGCCGAAGGCGACCGAGGCGGCGTAGCCAGGTCCGACGTCCACGCGGTGGACAGCCGGCTCGGCGGTATCCGCAGGCACCGGACCGGTGAGGCCGGTGCCGAGGCACTTGACCCGCGCCTCCCGGTCCGCCCAGCGGCGGTAGAAGTCGACGGGCCGTTTGGTCCGGATCCGCTCGACGTCGACGCCGACCTCGCGGCGGCCGACCGCGACAAGGGCCAGGGAGCTGGAGTGGCTGAGGTTGAACGCGAGCTCGTCTTCGGGACCCGCGAGACGCGGCTTGCCGTGCCGGTTCGTCTCGAATCGGAGCTCGTTCCCGGGCAGGCCGAGGTAGCGGCCGAGGATCTCGCGCAATGCCCAGTCCGAGGCCACCGTATTCAGGTCCACGCGCCAGATATGCACCTCGTCCTCATGCGCCTCGAGCCGATCGGGTGCGGGGAGGAACTCCAACTGGCGGATCTTAGGCATAGCATCCGGTCATGCCTGAGATTCAAGCGGCAGGACCGGCCTGGCTGGTGCTGCCCACCTACAACGAGGCCGAGAACCTCGAACCGCTGGTCGCCGCCGCCCTCGCCAATCTGCCGGATTCGGCCCGGCTCCTGGTCGTCGACGACAACTCCCCGGACGGGACCGGCCAGCTCGCCGATCGTCTGGCCGCGGCTGAGCCGCGGATCGAGGTGCTGCACCGGACGCAGAAGGAAGGTCTGGGCCCCGCCTACGTTGCGGGTTTCCGCCATGCCCTCGCGGCCGGGGCGGGCCGGATCATGGAGATGGACTGCGACTTCTCCCACGACCCAGCCGACCTCCCCCGCCTGCTCGCCGCGACCGAGGAGGCCGACGTCGCGATCGGCTCCCGCTACGTCAGCGGCGGTGGCGTCGAGAACTGGAGCAAGGTCCGCCAGGCGATCAGCCGCGGCGGCAGCGCCTACGCCAGGCTGGTGCTGGGCCTGCCGATCCGCGACCTGACCGGCGGCTTCAAGTGCTTCCGCCGCGAGGTGCTGGAGACGATCGACCTGGAGGCGATCGGCTCCCGCGGCTACGCCTTCCAGGTCGAGATGACCTACCGGGCGATCGAGCTCGGCTTCAGCGTCGAGGAGGTCCCGATCGTCTTCCACGAGCGCCGCGCCGGCGCCTCGAAGATGAGCCGCTCGATCGTGCTCGAGGCCGCCTTGATGGTGCCGAAGATGCGCTGGGGCAGGAACGACTGAGCCCGTGGCCAGAGTCCTGATCACCGGTGGCGCCGGCTTCGTCGGCTCCAACCTCGCCGTTTCGCTGGCGACCCGGCACCCCGACTGGGAGGTAGTCGCCCTCGACAACCTCTACCGCAAGGGCTCGGCCCTGAACCTGCCGCGGCTGGAGCAGGCCGGGGTGGAGTTCGTCGAGGGCGACGTGCGCGAGCCCGGCGACCTCGCCAAGGTGCCGGAGCTGACGGCGCTGATCGAGTGCTCGGCCGAGCCCTCGGTGATGAGCGGCGTCGACGGCGACACCGGCTACCTCGTCCACACCAACCTCACCGGCGCCTACAACTGCCTCGAGCTGGCGCGGCGCGACGCCGCCTTCGTGGTCTTCCTCTCGACCAGCCGCGTCTACCCGGTGGCGCCGCAGGTGGAGCTGGGCCTGGAGGAGGCGGAGACGCGGTTCGAGATCGCCGCCGAGCAGGCGGTGCCCGGGGTCTCGCCACGGGGGATCGCCGAGGACTTCCCGCTGGAGGGCGCCCGCACCCTCTACGGCGCCACCAAGCTGGCCGCCGAGATGCTGATCGAGGAGTACCGCGATGGGCTCGGGGTGCCGGCCGTGATCGACCGCTGCGGGGTGATCGCCGGCCCCTGGCAGATGGGAAAGGTGGATCAGGGGGTGTTCACCCACTGGATGCTCGCCCACCACTTCGGCAACCCGCTCACCTACATCGGCTTCGGCGGCCAGGGCAAGCAGGTGCGCGACCTGCTCCACGTCGAGGATCTGGTCGATCTGGTCGAGCGGCAGCTGCTCGACCCCGGGGCGTGGGACGGGCGCACGGTCAACGTCGGCGGCGGCCGCGAGTGCAGCCTCTCGCTGCGCGAGACGACCGCGATCTGCCAGGAGCTGACCGGCAACCAGGTGCCGATCTCCCCGGTCGAGGAGACGCGCCAGGGGGACGTGCCGATATACCTGTCCGACTGCACGAGGCTTTTCGGCTTGGACGAGTGGCGGCCGCGGCGCAGCGCCGAGCAGGTGCTGACCGACATCCACGAGTGGATCGCCGCCGACGAGGAGAGAATCGCCCAGGCGCTGAACCTCTGAGGCCTCGGCCGGTCAGGCGATCAGCAGCCTGTAGGCGCCCTCGGCGGCTGCAAGGTCCTCGCCGGTGAAGAGGTCGGCCAGTCCACCATCCCTCCAGGCGACCAGCTCCTCGACCTCCCGCAGCCACCTTCTCTCCTTCCCTCTGAATTCCCCCGCAAGCGCTCGCGGATCCTCGACGAAGCCGAGCAAGCGGATCAGGTCCTGGCGATCGGATTCGAACTTGTCGCGCTGCTTCTTGACCACCCGGGCCTTGAGCAGGATGGCCCCCAGCAGGTTCGGCCGCCGAATCGGGACCGGCTCGGCGCCGTCGAGAGAGACCGCGACGACCTCGGACCTGGCCAGCGCCTGGGTGCCGCCGGGGACCTGGAAGGTGGTGTACCTGCCGAGCGTCTTCGGATCGCGACGAACACCCTCCGAGCCGAGGATCTCGACGATCGAGCCGTCGACCTCGAAGCGGTAGCCGAGATTCTCGTTGCTCACGGATGGCATGGCCATTTCTCCGCCGCGCTCCTTCAGCGCTTCGGCCATCCGCACCGTTATAGCTGGGCGTTGACGCGAGTCGCCGAGGAAGTCGATGTCATCGGTAAGTCGGGAGGCGCGATTGTGCTCGATGGCATGCAGTTGGACCATCAGGCCACCGACCAGGACCCAGCGCTCGTCGACGCCGAAGTCCCGGGCCAGTTCCAGTGCGCTCCTCCAGAGGCGTTTCGCCTCGGCGGTGGGAGGATCGACATGGACGACGGTGCTCAAGGTGATCGCAGCGCTTTCAGGAGCGCCCGTCCTGCGGCGGCCGAACGGGGGTCTGCGTCCTCGGCCAGGTCGATCGCGACCGCTGCGAGTGGAGCACCCCCACCCCCTTCGGGCACTACGGGCCAAGCGCTGTCGGGAACCACTCGCAGGCGGACGTTCGACCTCTCGACGCTGGGTCTGAGGGCGTGGTCGCCCTCGAAGCTCTGAAGCGCCCCAGCGCGGATGTAGCCGTCGGCCTCCGACCCCGAGACCAGATCGAGGCCGCGCATGGCGGCCGCGCTGATTCCAGAGGCGACGAAGCGCTGGTCGGCCAGGACGTACGGGATCTCTCCCGGGTGGGCGTTGAAGAACTTGGAATCGGCTCGCCGGGACAGGCGCTGTCCGAGTTCCTCCAGTCCCTCCAGCGCCAGCGCCCTGCGGAGGCGAGAACGACTGACGGGATCGATCCCGTCCGGATTTTCGCCGGAGGCGAGGCGAAGTAGCGCCCAGGCGTTGTGCGTGGCGAATGGCCGTCCTTTCAGCGGGCGTTGTCGCTGACGACGTTCGGCGTCCCCCCGCTCGATCAACCAGCGACCCCCGACTTTGAGGGCCGGTAGTCCACCGTGGGTCACCAGGGCGTGGACCCGGCCCGCGCTGAGGCCGAGCACCGAGGCCGCCTCGGGAATGGAAATCGGGTCCTTCATTGTCGGAAGTATAGAGAAATCTTCATACTTGCGTTAACTAATGATAAATCTCATTACTTTCCGCAACCCGCTCTCGGTACCCTTGCTGATAGCTTCGCCGCCTCTGAGTCGCGCTGGGCTTACCAGGCGCTCGACATCGACGCCCCCATGGGGGGAAGGAGAAAGGCACCAGACATGCCGGTAGCGATCATCACGGGCTCGGGAGGGTTGATCGGCTCCGAGGCCGTCGACCACTTCGTCTCCGAGGGCTTCGACGTCGTCGGGATCGAGAACGACATGCGGGCGCGGTTCTTCGGCCCCGAGTCCTCGACCTCGCACGTCACCACCCGGCTGGTCGAGGCCTACCCCTCCGCCTTCCGCTGGGAGAACGCCGACATCCGCGACGCCGACGCGGTCGAGCGGATCTTCCGCGAGGCCGGCCAGATCGAGCTGGTCGTCCACACCGCCGCCCAGCCCTCGCACGACTGGGCCGCGAGCGAGCCGCAGACCGACTTCGGCGTCAACGCCAACGGCACCCTCAACCTGCTCGAGGCGGCCCGCGCCCGCTGTCCCGACGCGCCCTTCGTCTTCTGCTCGACCAACAAGGTCTACGGCGACACGCCCAACCGGTTGCCGCTGCGGGATCTGGAGAAACGGCTGGAGCTGCCCGAGGACCACGAGTACTTCAAGGGGATCGACACCAGCATGTCGATCGACTCCTCGACCCACTCCCTGTTCGGCGTCTCCAAGGCCGCGGCCGACCTCCTGGTTCAGGAGTACGGCCGCTACTTCGATATGCCCACCGTCGCCTTCCGCGGCGGCTGCCTGACCGGGCCCCAGCACGCCGGCGCCAAGCTGCACGGCTTCCTCGCCTACCTGATGAAGTGCACCGCCACCGGCACCCCCTACACCGTCTTCGGCTACGAGGGCAAGCAGGTCCGCGACAACATCCATTCCGCCGACCTGATCGCCGCCTTCGACGCCTTCCGCAAGGCGCCGCGCCCGGCGGCCGTCTACAACATCGGCGGCGGCCGCTTCTCCAACTGCTCGATGCTGGAGGCGATCGACGCCTGCGAGCGGATCGCCGGCCGCGAGCTGCAGTGGGAGATGGGCGAGGAGCCGCGGATCGGCGACCACCGCTGGTGGATCTCCGACCTGGAGCCGTTCAAGGCCGACTACCCCGACTGGGACCTGCGCTACGGGATCGACGAGATCCTGACCGAGATGTACGAGCAGAACGTCGAGCGCTGGGTCGGCGCCGCGGCCTGAGCATCAGAAGGCGTTGCTGCCGATCAGGGCGAGGATTACGGCCACCATGCCTGCTTGCAGAGTTCGGTACAGACCTTCAAAGCGGGCGTTGATTTCGCGTCCCAGCTCGCTGAGATTTCCGTCGAGGCGCTTGATCTCGCTGTCGAGGCGCTTGATCTCGCCCTCGACGCGGGTGAAGCCGGCACGCATCTCGGCCTGAAGGTCGCCGAGGCGCTCGTCGGTCCACTTCTCCCTCGGCATCATCACGGCCATGATCCTAGCGTAATGTTTTGGCTGTGACGTGTTGCGCGCAGAAAGGAAAATCTGTCGCGTGACTTCGCAGCAAAACAGCGACTTCCGGTAGCGTCGCCGCCTCATGGCAGAGGGGATGAAGCTCTCGGTGGTGATGCCCGCCCAGAACGAGGAGGGATCGGTCGGCAAGACGGTCGAAGGCGTGGCCGCGGCGCTCGATCGCGAGGGCATCGACTACGAGGTGATCGTCGTCAACGACGACTCGACCGACTCGACCGAAGCCGTCGTCGCGGCGATCGGCGAGCGCAACTCGCGCGTCCGCGTCCACCGCTCCCACAACGAACGCGGCTTCGGCAACGCGATCCGCGCCGGTCTCGACGTCTTCGAGGGCGACGCGGTGGCGATCGTGATGGCCGACGCCTCCGACGACCCCGAGGACCTGGTCCGCTACCACCGCCTGCTGGAAGAGGGGTACGACTGCGCCTTCGGCTCGCGCTTCGTCCCGGGGGCCAAGGTCTACGACTACCCGCGCGTCAAGTACGTGGTCAACCGCCTCGCCAACCAGTTCATCCGCATCCTCTTCCGCCACCGCTACAACGACACCACCAACGCTTTCAAGGCCTACCGGCGCGAGGTCGTCGAGACGATCCAGCCGCTGCTCTCCAAGCACTTCAACCTCACCGTCGAGATGCCGCTGAAGGCGATCGTCCGCGGCCACAGCTACGCCGTCGTCCCCAACTCATGGACCAACCGCACCAGCGGCGAGGCGAAGCTGGCGATGAAAGAGATGGGCAGCCGCTACCTCTTCATCACCCTCTACGTCTGGCTGGAGATGACCCTCAGCCGCGGCGATTACCAGGTGCGGAAGCCTGAGCAGCAGAAGGCCGGCTCTTCGCGATAGGGCCGTACCTCTTCCCGTTCCAGACCCAGACCCGCAGGTTTCGCCCGTCGGGCATCGCGACCTGACGCACGAGGCTGAAGTCGAGGTTCTTCAGCGCGACCTCGACCCTGGCCTGGGTGACCAGGGGTTCGAAGTCGCCCTTTTCGGTGCTGGTGGTGACGACCGTGGTCGGGCGGCCCAGGTCGGGGCCGGTGATCTGTTCTTCGTAGTGGGCGACCGAGTCGGGTTCGGCCAGCAGCTGGGTGAAGGGGATGCCGAGGCGGAAGTCGACCACTCCGGCGAGGCCGATGCTGTTGGTGCTGACGACGCGGTTGCGGGAAGCGAAGGCGACCAGGCGGGGGACGCCTTCGGGGGCGATCTCTTCGAGCAGGGTTTTCGCCATCTCCTTGTCGACCGCGACGTAGGCCTCGTCCTCGGCGACGAAGCGCGTCGGTGGCCCCGGTGCCTGCTGGCGGACGTTGCCGACGGCGTGCGGTTCGCCGCTGATCCAGGGCAGTTCGCCGAAGGCCGGGACCCGGACCAGGCGCGGCTTCGAGATCCCGTCGGAGAGGTTGGAGTTGGCGAGCAGGTTGATCGCGGCGACGGCAACCACCGCCACGGTGACCGGGACGATCGCGCGGCGGTAGCGCACCAGTGCCACCATCGCCAGGGTCGGCAGCAGCACCGCAACCGGGAAGGTGAAGCCGTTGCCGCCGTTCTGCGAGCTCATCAGCGCGCCGAAGCCGGCACCGGCGACGATGAACAGCGCCACCGCGTCGCTGCCGAGGATGCGCAGCGCCTCGGCCTTGCGGTCCTCCGCCTTGCGCAGACGCTGCACCACCCCGACCGCGCAGGCGAGGAGGCCGATGACGACGAGGTAGGACATCGGCACCAGGAGGTCTCCCTGGATGATCTTCTCGGCGACCGTTTTGAACCGTTCCCAGGAGAGCGTCGAGCTCGACTCGCCGAAGTTTTTCGCCTGCGAGCCGTAGCCGAATTCGGTCAGGTAATCCATCACCGGGTCGAGGTTGTTCCAGTACCAGGTGGCGGCGACGAGGACGGCGGCGAGGACGGCGAGGCTGAGGTTGAGGACCCGCTGCCAGAGCTCGTCCCGGTAGGCGAGGGCGATCCCGAGCACGGCCGCGACGGCGACGCCCGGCACGAAGGCGACCGCCATCGTCCGCGAGAGCAGCATCAGGCCGATCGCGGCCCCGCAGGCGATCGCCCAGCGACGCCGCCGCATCCCCTCGCTGCGGATCAGCGCGTAGACCGAGCAGGCGAGGAAGGCGGCGGTGGGGAGGGCGAAGATGTACTCGCGGGTGAAGACGAAGACGCCCTGGCTGGTGCCGACCGCGAGCGCCGCCAGCGCCCCAAGCCGCGGCCCGGCGAGGCGCTCGCCGATCCCGTAGGTGGCCAGCGTCAGCAGCGCCGCGAAGCCGATCAGGACGCCGAAGCCCTGCAGGACCCCGGGATTGAAGATGAGGACGAGGGAGGTCAGCGCCGGCAGCAGGGGCGCGTTCGGCGTCTGGTTCTGCACCGATTCCCACCAGCCGCTCAACCCCGAGTTTTCGAAGTTGAGGAAGTTGATCACGCCGATCATCGTGTAGCCGTTCTCGTCGACGTCCATCGGGTAGCCGTGGCGATAGACGGCGACCCACCAGACGTTGATCGCGGCCATCACCAGGCAGCCGGCGGCGACGATCAGCGCCCAGCGCCAGGCGGGGGTCAGATTTCGGATGCGGTCTCTCATCGTGGCTTTCCTTCCGCGACCGCCTTCTCCAGCAGGGAGGCGATCTCCTTCCCGTAGTTCTCGAGCGAGTGGCGCTCGGCTACCAGCGGACGTCCCGCCGCTCCGACCCGCCGCCGCTCCTCAGCGGGCAGGGACAGGACCCTATCCAGCCCCGCGGCCAGCGCCGGCAGGTCGCGCGGCTCGCAGAGCCAGCCGGTCTCGCCGTCGGTGATCAGCTCCGGCAGGCCGAAGACGCGGGTCCCCAGCACCGGCGTTTCCCAGGCCATCGCCTCGAGCACGGTGCGCGGGGTCGACTCGATGTCGGAGGCGCAGACGAGGACGTCGGCCATCCCGTACCAGGATTCGACTTCCGGGGTGACCGGGATCACCCGCATCCGCTCGCCGTGGGGCGAGGACTCGATGTAGCGGCGCAGCGCTCCGGTGTTGTCGTCGTCGCGGCCGCCGACGAAGGCGACCCAGGCCTCCTCGTGCCGGCCGGCAACCATCTCGAAGGCCTGCGCCAGCATCACCTGCGCCTTGCGCGGCTCGATCGTGCCGACGCAGACGACCAGATCGGCCGCGGCGGGGATTTCCGCCTCGCGCCTGGCGGCCTCGCCGTCGAATTCCGCCCGGTGGGCGTCGATCGGCTCCAGGTCGAGCCCGTAGGGGAGCATCGCGCAGCGCTCGGCCCCGGCCACCGGCTCGTAGAGCCGCTTGGTCGCCTCCGCCTCGAAGACGAGCGCGGCGGCCGCGGCCAGGGTCCGCTCGGCCCGCTCCCGCACCTCGGGGTCGAACTCGGCGAGCAGCACGCTCAGCGGGAAGCTCTCGTGGATCGCCCAGACGAACGGGATCCCGGCAGCGGCCGCCGCCTCGGCGCCGGGCAGGGTCCAGGCGGTGGCGGTGTTGAGCAGGACCGCGTCGACGCGGTGGGCTTCCGTCCAGGCGGCCAGCTCGTCGACCCGGCCGACGTGGGGGTCGAGGTCGTCATAGGGGGCGAGGCTGCTGATGTGAACCGGGATCCCCAGCGCCTCGACCTTGGCGCGCAGCGGCCCGTCGACCGCGGTGACCAGGGTGAAGCTCGCCACCTCGGTGCGGACCAGCTCGCGCAGCAGGTCGAGCAGGTACAGCTGGGCGCCGCCGAGGGTCAGCTGGTGGGTGAAGACGAGGACGTGAGGCCGCCGGTCCGGAGACGGGACCGCGGTCCGGGCCGGCAGGTGCGGCAGCTTGCCGGGGTCCTCCGGCGGCGCGCCCACCTTCACCCGCACCGGCTCCAGCTCGTGGCGCTCGCCGCCGACGCCGGTGGCGACGACGACGAGGTCGTGCTCGCCCTCGCCGCCGTCCCAGTCGCCGAGGTCGGCGTCCAGTTCGAAGCCGGCGGCGGCATGGTTGTCGTCCCAGACCTCGGCGACGTCGAGCCGCGGGGCGCCGATCCGGGCCAGGCCGAGCGAACGGCCGCCGAGCAGCACCTCGACCCGCGCCGTCGCCGCCTCCGGGAAGAAGAGCCAGCCGCGGACGGAGACGGCACCGCCGTCGATCCGGTCCCCGGCCACCGGCCGGTCGAGCTCGGCGACCGGCTCGGCGGGCCTGGGGCCCGCCGGAAGCGTGCCCGCGATCGTCTCGGGGGTCACCCCCCGGCGCCAGAGCGCGCGCGTCGCGCGCAGCCGCCAGCGCAGGCCGGCGAGCCTTTCCGCTCCGCCGCTCACACCCGCTCCGGTCGACCTGTCTTCAGCCAGCGGTGGGTGCGGGCGATGCCGGTCCCGAGGTCGGTGGTCTCGAGCTCCACGGTTTGATGCAACAGCGTCGTGTCGAGAACGATTTGGTGCACTTCGAATCCGCGCGGCTCGTGCTGGTTGACCTGCGCCTCGCGGCCGACCTCGCGCTCGACCGCCCGCAGCAGCTCGACCAGCGAGGTGCCGCTGCCGCTGCCGACGTTGATCGTCGCCGGGCCGCCCGCCCCGACCAGGGCGATCGCCGCCCGCGCGACGTCGCCGGCGTAGACGTAGTCGCGGATCGTCGCCCCGCCGCCGTAGAGGTCGATCGGTTCCCCGCGCTCGATCCGGTGCAGGAAGGTGACCACGGCGCCCTGGCCGCGGTCGGGGTCCTGATGCTCGCCGTAGACCGTGGCGCAGCGCAGGATCCGCGCCGGCAGCCCGTGCTCGCGGCTCGCCGCCAGGACTTCTGACTCGCACCGGAGGTGGAGGCGGCCGTAGGCGCCGAAGGCCTCGGTCGGAGCGTCCTCGGGGACCGGGATCGTCTCCGGCTCGCCGTAGACGGTGCCGCCGGAGGAGAGGTAGGTGAGGCCGACCCCGGGGTGCTCCCGCAGCCGCTCCAGCACCGTCCGCACCGGCTCCAGGGTCAGCTGCGCGTCCAGCTCCGGGTTGTCCTCGGAGGCCGCCGGCAGCAGGCCGCCGGCGCTGAAGATCACGTGCTCGATTCCCTGCAGCGCCCGCTCGACGGTCTCGGCGTCGGTGGCGTCGCCGACGACGAGGTCCCCGGGGGCGATCCCCGCCGCCACGTCCGCGGCCGGGGCCGAGCGGGTCAGCACCGCCGGCGGCTGGCCGCTCGCGACCAGTTGCTCGACGATGTTGGACCCGATGAAGCCGCAGCCGATGACGAGGATCCGGGGCACTATTTGCGCCCGATCACCAGGAACTGCTTGCCGAGGAACCGCCAGGCGAGGGGCGTCTTCAGGTAGAGGCGGGTCAGCGCCGGCGAGGGCGGCAGGATCCCGCGGAAGGAGTAGGGCAGGTAGCGGGGGATGACCCGCTCGATCTCGAAGCCGGCGGCGTAGAGGTGCTCTTCGATCGCCACGTGGGTCAGCGCCACGTAGTGGTCGGCGCAGTCCCAGTACTCGTTCGAGCAGTAGCGGTAGTTCGGCCCCATGATCGCGATCCGCCCGCCGCTCTCCATCGAGGCGTTCATCTTTTCCAGGAAGGCGGCGATCGCCTCCTGGTCGTAGAGGTGCTCGAGGAAGTTGGAGACGAAGACGCCGTCGAAGTGGTCGGCGGGCAGCTCGGCGTCCATGATCATCGCCGTGATCACCTTGGTGTCGGGCTTGTGGGCGGCCTCGTCGTAGCTGACCGCGTCGACGGCCCAGGTCTCCTTGGCGGGGATCGCGCCGATGAACTCGCCGCGGCCGGCTGCCGGATCGAGGACCTTCTGCGGGCTGCCCATCAGGCCGTGGACGTGGGGGCTGATCTGCTGCCAGACCGCGATCCGGCCGTCCTGGTCGATGTCGCGGAAACGGAAGCTGTACAGGCGCTCGTAGTTCACGTCAGGCGGTTTGTCCTTTCAGGCGGTGGCGCCGCAGTCGCGGCCGGCGGGGCATCCAGCTGAACTTGGAGCTGGGTCGGGGCAGCTCGTGGCGCAGCTGCGGGTTGGAATACGGGTCGGGGTCGGTGAACGGTAGCCACATTTCCCTGAACAGCCGCTTCTCCCACTCGTTGACGGCGGAGGAGCGGCTGGAGGACTCGAAGTGGAACATCCTCAGGTCGGGGTCGTAGACGGTCCGCTGGCCCAGCTGCCGCAGCCGCAGGCAGTAGTCGACGTCGTTGTAGTTGACCGGGAACTCCTCGCTGAGGCCTCCGAGCTGCTCGAACAGCTCACGCCGGGTCATCAGGCAGGCGGCGGTGACGGCGAGGCAGTTGGTGGCGATGCGGACCGCGTTGGCGTAGCCGCGGAAGTCGCCGCGGAATCCCCAGTAGCAGTGCCCCGGGAGGCCGTTCTCGAAGCGGACGCCGACGTGCTGCAGGCGCTCGTCCTGGAGCAGCAGCCTGCCGCCGACGGCGCCGACCCCCTCCAGCCCCGAGTACATGACCATGCGCTCGATCCAGTTCGGCGTCGCCACCTCGATGTCGTCGTTCAGCAGCAGCAGGTGCTCGCCGCGCGAGGCGGCAGCGCCGACGTTGATCTTGTCCGAGTAGCTGAACGGCTTCTCGTAGTCGACCAGCCGCAGCCGCTCGCCGCCGATCTCCCTCAGTTCCTCCAGCAGAGCCGGCTCGGCCGGCGAGTCGACGACCACCACCAGCTCGTAGTTTTCATAGGCAGAGGACTCGACGATGCTGCGCAGGCAGTGGCTGACGAGGACGACCTGCTCGTAGCGGACCTCGCGGGCCTGACCGGCGGTCGGGATGACGATGCTGACCAGCGGTTCCTCGCTCAGGACCGGGTCGAGGTGGTAGACGCCGCGGTCGTCGGGGTCGTGTGTGACGCGGGCCGGCATCCCGATCCGGTCGAGGTGGGCCTGGACCGCCCGCGTGCCCGCTTCGAAGGCCCACGGCTTGGCCGACTCGTCGGAGCCCGCGGTAGAGCCCTCGAGCATCCGCCAGTGGTAGAGGACGCGGGGAACGTGGACGACGGCGCGGGCTCGCTCGGTGACCTTGAGGACCATGTCCCAGTCCTGCGAGCCCTCGAACTCGGGGTCGAAGCCGCCCACCGCCTCGACCAGCGAGCGGCGGTAGACGCTGAGGTGGCAGGAGTACATCTGCGTCCGCATCCGCTCCGGCGACCAGTCGGGCTTGAAGAAGGGTCCGGAGTGGCGGCCGGCGCGGTCGATCTTGTCCTCGTCGGTGTAGGCGTAGTCGGCTTCGGGTTCTTCCCGCAGCGCCGCGTCGACCAGCCGCAGGGCGTCGGGGTGGAGCTCGTCGTCGTGGTCGAGCATGACCAGGAACTCGCCCCGCGCCATCGCCACCGCGTCGTTGGAGGCGGCGACGATGCCGCCGTTCTCGGTCCGTCGCGCGACCCGGACCCGCGGGTCCAGGCCCTCGACCCGGTCCAGCAGCTCGGCCACGTGGGGGGATGGGGAGCGGTCGTCGACCAGGCACAGCTCCCAGTCCCCGAAGCTCTGCTTCAGGACCGACCCGACCATCGCCCAGAAGACGTCGGCCGGCGTGTCGTAGACCGGCGTTATTACCGAGAAGCGGGGCTCATCAGCCACGCGCGCCGCTCCGGTGCTCGCGCACCCGCCGCCGCAGCTCGCCGGGCCGGGTCACCGCCAGCTTTGCCAGCCGGGCGTAGGCGATCAGCCGCAGCGCATAGCTTTCCAGCTCCAGCCGCCGGCCCCGTTCCTCGCCGATCTCGACGTCCTTGGCGACCAGCAGCCCCCGCAGACGCTCGATCTCGGCGTCGCGCTCGCTGATTTCGCGCAGCAACTGCTCGCGGTCAGAGCCCTCTGCCATCGGCGGCGAGTCTAGTGAGGCCGTCCGCCGACGAGCCCGAGCGTCGAAACGGTAGTGCAGAGTACGTCAAAACGGTAGCGTAAGGAGCGTCTAAATGGTAGTCTAGACCGATGCAACCTGCGCTCGGATCGCCTGGCCACGGATACAGGCAAAGAGTCGTGGACCACGAGCTCGAGGACTTGATGGACGCGCTTCCCGCGGTTGCGGTCGTGGGCGCCAAAGGTGTCGGCAAGACTGCGACGGCAAGTAGACGCGCCGCCGCCGTCCATGCGCTCGACGACCCGGCGCAACGCAGCGTCGCCGCAGCGGACCCGGCTCGGCTGCTCCAGTCCCCGCCTCCCGTCCTGATCGACGAGTGGCAGTTCGTGCCCGAGTGTTGGGACCTGGTGCGGCGTGCCGTCGACGCCGGGGCCGCCCCCGGCAGCTTCCTCTTGACGGGCTCCGCGTCACCCGCCGGCGTCGAGACTCATTCGGGAGCGGGCCGAATCGTCAGCGTCCGCATGCGCCCCTTGGCGCTTTCCGAGCGCGGCGTCGAGCAGCCCACCGTGAGCCTGGGGAAGCTGCTGGGAGGTGAGCGTCCCCCGATCGAGGGGCGAACCGAACTTGCGCTGAAGGACTACGTTGCGGAGATCCTCGGCTCCGGGTTCCCCGGTATGCGCGGCCTCTCGGGTCGGCCGATGCGAGCTCAGCTGGACGGGTATCTCGATCGGATCGTCGACCGCGACTTTCCCGAACTGGGGCATCCGATCCGGAACCCGATCGGGCTGCGCCGTTGGATGGCCGCCTACGCCGCCGCCTCGTCGACCACCGCATCCTTCGAGACGATCCGCGACGCCGCGACCGGCGGCGAAGGCGAAAAACCCGCCAAGACCACCACTCAGCCCTACCGGGACGTGCTCGAGCGCCTCTGGATCCTAGACCCGGTTCCGGCCTGGGCACCGACCAGGAACCGCATCCGGCGTCTCTCGAGCCCACCCAAGCATCAACTCGCCGACCCGGCGCTGGCGGCCCGGCTCCTGGGCCTGGACGCCGATGCGCTCTTGTCCGGCGGTGATGTCGGTTCCCTGATTCCCAGGGACGGCACCCTGCTCGGCGCCCTGTTCGAGTCCCTCTGCACCCTGTCGATGCGGGTGTATGCGCAGGCCTCCGAGGCCCGGATCTTTCACTTGCGAACGAGTGGGGGTGAGCATGAGGTGGACCTAGTCGTCGAGCGGGAAGACGGCCGGGTCCTGGCGGTCGAGTGCAAGCTGACCCGCGACGTCAGGGCCGACGACGTCCGCCATTTGAACTGGCTCGGCGAGCAGATCGGAGACTCGTTGATAGACAAGGTGGTCCTGACCACGGGCGTCGAGGCATACCGGCGCCCAGACGGCATCGCCGTCGTCCCGGCGGCCCTGATCGGGGTCTAATAGCCTGCGCCGCGATGGCGGCGGCTCTGGCTAGGGGTGGAAATTCGGCGCGCTCGTTCCTGGCCAACCCCATGGTCTGGTTGTGGGTCGGGGTGTGGCTGGCGACCCGCGCCCTGATGGTCGTCCAGGTCGGTTTCTGGAGCGACCTCGGCACCAACTACCAGGACGTCGAGTTCTACAAGAACTGGGCGAACACGCTCGCGGAATTTCACGAAATGCCGGACGAAGCGTCCTGGCAGTACCCGCCCGCCACCGCCTTCCTGCTGCTGATTCCGCGCCTCGGTTCGATCTTCGGCGCCGCCTATCAGCCTTCGTTCGTCGTCCTGATGCTGTTGGTCGACTTCGCCGGCCTGGTCGTGATGGCGCTGCTGGCGCGGCGCAGCGGCCGTTCGGTCGGCGTCTGGGTCTGGCTGCTGGCGGTGCCGCTGCTGCAGGCGAACCCGCTCACCCGCTTCGATCTGGCACCGACGGTCTTGACGATGGCCGCCCTGGTCGCGATCCACCGGCGAACCGCCTGGTTCGGCGCTTTCGTCGGCGCCGGCGCGATGCTCAAGATCTGGCCCATCGTCGCCCTCTTCGGCGAGTGGGACCGCCGCCGGTTGATCCGGGCGACGGCAGCAGCCGCAGTCGTCGCGGTCCTCACCTTCGCCGCCGCCGCGATCTTCTTCGGCGACCAGTCGGGCTTCTTCGCCAACCAGGACGTTCGCGGCCTGCAGCGGGAGGCGGTGGCAGGTGTTCCGTGGTACCTGCAGTGGAGCGTCACCGCCCGCGAACCCGAGATCGTGCTCAGCAGCGGCACCGCCGAGCTGGGCGGGCCGGTCGCCGAAGCGGTTGCCGTGGCGCTGAAATGGCTGGGTCTTCTCGTCCTCCTGGCGGCCGCCGCCTGGTGGGTGGGGCGGGAGCGGGCCATCCGCAGGGGCCGGATCGACCTTGCGGATGCCGCCGTCAGCCGTGACTTCGTCTTCACCATCGTCCTGCTGCAGGTCGTCGTCAGCCGGGTCCTCAGTCCCCAGTTCATGATCTGGGTGATCGGCGTGGCGGCGGTGGTGCTCGGCTCGGAGCGGACCAATGTCGCCCGGTCCGCCTGGATCGCGCTCGCCGCCGTGCTCCTCACCACCGGCATCTACATCGCCCCGGCCAACATGGCGATCCGCAACCTGGTCCTTCTCGCCGCTGCGGTCGACGCGGCGGTGACGATGGTGCGGCTGCTGCGCGCTCCCGCCGAGAAGCCGGCGGATGCCGCTGTCGCGGTCGGCGTCACCTCCGAGCGGGCTTAGCCTCTACCAGTCCTCCCGCAGGTTCACCGGCCCGAAGGGTTCCATCGCCCTGGTCGCCGCCACGCACTGCTTCGGGTTCATTGGCCGGTAGACGACGCCGGCGCGCAAATCGACCAGGAATGCCTTGCCGTATGCCGTGCCGCTGTTGCCGGCGTTGGCCTGTGACATTTCCCTGGCACCACAGGTCAGGCCCAGGCCTCCGATCAGGGGAAAAGCGCGCATTTCGTCACTGTCGTAAGCGACCTTGAAGGCGCCGACCTCGTCGTTGTTGCCGCCGCCCCCGAAGGCCGGCACGCCAGGCGACGAGTTGCCGGGGTAGGGCGAGGTGAAGATCGTCGCGTCGGTCGGCGGCGAGGGAAGCAGTTCCTGGGTTCCGGTGAGGATTTCCTCCTGGATTTCAGCCGCCCTGGTCCAGCGATCGGCGTCCTGGGTGACCCGCACGGTGTAGACGCCGATCACGCCGAGGATCAGCGCCGCGACGATCCCCGCCCGGATCTGCGCTCTGGCCTGCGCCGAAACCCGCGGCAGAGCGCCGGCGATCATCGATCCCACGGCGGCCGCCAGGAACACCATCAGGGCGCTGAACCCGAGCCCGGCGAAGCAGTTGGTCCGGTTCTGCACCCCGGGCGCGTAGATCGGGTAGCGATCGACGACCGGGACGAGCATCGCGTAGCCGATTGCGATCGCCGCCACCGCGAGGAGGATCGGCAGGCCCCAGCGGGCGATCGCGTCGCGGTCCGGCGAGGGCGGTGCCAGCTGCCGGACCAGCTGGGTGACGAGCAGGACGCCGGCGACTCCGGCGACGAAGACCCAGGGGGTGGTCAGCATCCGGCTGGGATAGAGCGAGTAGGCGAGCACCGCGACCGCCCCGTCGAGGACGAGGTGCGCGTTGTCCAGCAGTTGCCCCGCCCCCGAGGCGCTGTCGCCGAACTTGCGCGTGTAGAGCAGCAGCAGGAGGACGGTCGGGATGACGTCGAGCAGCCACCGCCACAGCGTGCCCCCGCGGCCGCCGACCCAGCGGTACAGCACGAAGGAGAGAAAAACCGCCGGGGCGACGATCTCGTAGCCGCCGACGGCGACCAGGGCGATCGCGGATGCGACCACCTGGGTGAGCACGGCGGGCAGGGTCGGCGCCGGCCCGAAGCGGCGGCGGCCGGCGATCGCGATCACCATCGCCACCAGGTAGAGGCCGATGAAGAGGTTGATCTGGCTGCCGGTGCTCCAGAGGCGGGTCGAGTCCGAGGAGGGGAAGACGATCAGGATCGCCGCCGCGGCGAGCGCCCACGGCAGGCCCAGGCCGAGGGTGCGGAGGAAGGCGAAGTAGGCGATTGAGAGAAACGCCGCCAGCAGCACCGAGAGCACCAGGTGCTGGTCGAAGTGCGTCCCCATCAGCGCGTAGGTGAGCGTCACGTAGACGGCGGCGATCGGCCGGCTGGGGGTCTGGTAGTTGTCGACCGCGCCCCAGAAGCCGGGGTCGGGGTGGAAGTAGTAGCGGTCGGCGTTGACCCAGTCGTCGGCGACGAAGCCGCCGTGAAAGGCGTACCAGCCGAAGACCGCGAACGAGAGCGCGGTGAGCAGGAGCGAGGCACCGGCCAGCTCCCGCCAGCCGAAGCCGAGTTTCCAACGATTGGCGCGTCCCAAGGGCGGCGACGGTACCACGGTGTGCCTGACGGAAGGACCATCTGCCAGGCTTCCCGCCGCGTGACCAACCCCGAGCTCTTCCTCACCCTCCTCGTCCACCTCGCCCTGACGGCGCTGCCGGGGGTCGCGGCCGCCCTGCTCGCAGCCCGGCTCGGCGTTCGCAGCGTGCCGGTACTGCTCGCCGCCGGGATGGCCGCCACCGGGGTCCTGGCGATGGTCGCCTTCTGGGCCTACTACGGCGATCGCACGCTCGGGGAAACCGTCTCCTACCTGGTCCTCTTCGGCTCGGTCGCGCTGACCGCAGCGGCGCTGCACGGCGGCCGGATCGAGCGGTCGCTGCTGCGGCAGCTGGCGACGCCGCTGGGGCTGTGGGCGCTGGGTGCCGCCTTCATCGTCTTCTTCGGCTTCATGTACGGCGGTTCCGACGAGCCGATCAAAGTCGGCGCGACCAGGTTCTCCGGGCCGATGCCCGCCGACAACCTGCTGCCCGCCTACCTGGTCGAATGGTTCTACGAATACGGCCACAGCGGCCACCCGCTCTTCCCGCCGGACTGGCTGGCCAGCGACCGGCCGCCGCTGCAGGTCGGCTACCTGCTGGCCCAGAAACCGTTCGAGGTCTACGACGAGGAAGCCAACTACCAGGTGGGCGCGGTGGTCCTGCAGCAGCTCTGGATCGTCGGCCTCTGGGCCCTGCTGCTGGCGGCGCGGGTGGGCAGGGTGACGCGGGGCCTGATCCTGGTCACGGTCCTGGTCAGCGACGTGGCGATCTTCAACGGCTTCTTCGTCTGGCCGAAGCTGTTGCCGGCGGCGATGCTGCTGGCAGCCGCGGCGCTGACGATCACCCCGCTCTGGGGCGAGCTGCGGCGGAGCTACTGGGCCGCGGCGCTGATCGGCGCCCTGCTCGCGGTGGCGATGATGGGCCACGGCTCCAGCGTCTTCGGGATCGTCCCGCTCGTCGTCCTCGTCGCCTGGCGGGGGCTGCCGAGCTGGCGCTGGGTAGGGGTCGTCGCCCTGGTCGGCATCGTCGTCATGGCCCCCTGGTCGGCCTACCAGAAGTGGGGGGAGCCGCCCGGGAACCGGCTGGTCAAGTGGTCGCTCGCCGGGGTGCCGGAAATCGACGACCGCGGCAGCGTCGAGACGATCGTCGACTCCTACCGCGAGGTGGGGCTCGGCGGCGCGATCCACAACAAGGGCCAGAACTACGTGACGATGCTCGGCGGCGGCCCCGCCTGGGAAGCGCTCGGGCGGGCGAGGGACGGCCTCGAGTCTGGTGACCTGGAGACGATGGTGCGCGAGCTGCGCCTGATCCTCTTCTTCAACCTCTTCCCGGCCCTGGGCCTGCTGCTCGTCGCCCCGTTCGCGATGCTGCTGGCTCGCCGCCGGGGCCGAGAACGCCCGCAGGAGTGGTCCTTCGCGCTCACCTGCTGGGCGGTGGTCGGGATCGGCGCCGCCGCCTGGGGGCTGCTCGCCTTCGGCGACCTCGCCTCCCGGACCGTGCTGCACGTCTGCAGCTACCTGCTGCCGATCCTCGCCTTCGCCGGCGCGGTCGCCGGCCTGCGTGCCACCTTCCCCCGCTTCGCCATCTACTACGCGGCGCTGGCGGCGACGCTGATGCTGGCGCTGTACGTGCCCTACCTCGAACCGCTGACGGAGGTCGCCTTCTCACTGTCGGCGGCGCTGCTGGCGGCATTGGCGCTAGTGGGGTTCGGCGCGCTCGCCTTTACGTCCCGCGTCCCGACCGAGGCCTAATCGCATTCTGTATATCGCAGATTCGCGTTTTGCAAAATAGAGATTCGCGTTTTGCAGAGCTATTATTCGCAGAATGCAGCCGTCCATAGAGATATTTCCCCGAGGGAGCAGCGGCCTGGTTGCCGACGCTCTCGCCGATACGCGGGTAGTCCTTCTGACGGGGGCGCGCCAGACCGGCAAGAGCACTCTCGCCGAGCAGCTCATCCAAGGTGGGGGCTCCGCTTCTACCTCCAACTTGGACGAGGCGCCGATTCGAGAAGCGGCGACCAACGATCCGGAAGGCTTCATCGCCGGGCTGAGGCGCCCGGCCTTCATCGACGAGGTCCAGCGGGGAGGACCGGACCTCTTCCTGGCCATCAAGCGCGTCGTCGATGAAGACAAGAGTCCGGGGCAGTTCCTGCTGACCGGCTCCGCCAATGTCCTCCGGTCCAGACGGGTTTGGGAGGCGCTCACCGGCCGCGTCGAGATCGTCAACCTCTGGCCCCTCGCTCAGGCCGAGATCGAGCGGACCACGTCGAACTTCGTCGATGCCCTTTTTGCAGGACGCCCGCCTGTGATCACCGACGCACCCATCGGCCGTGAGGCTTTGAAGGACCGGCTCACGGCCGGTGGCTATCCCGAAGCGCGGGTTCGCAATCCCGGCCGCCGCAATCGCTGGTTCGACAGCTACTTGAAAACCACCCTCGAGCGTGATCTTCAGGACATCTCCCAGGCCCACAAACTGCAGCAGATGCCGAGCTTGCTGCGTCTGGTCGCCGCGCAGGCGGCCAACCTCTTCGTGCCGTCGAAGCTGAGTCAGCGCATCGGGCTGCATCGAGAAACGGTCGACAGCCATGTCGATCTCCTGGAAGCGATCTTCCTCGTCCACCGGCTTCGCGCCTGGACGCCCGGTATCGGGCAGCGGGAGATCCGCCACTCCAAGGCCTACGTGGTCGACACCGGCCTTCTCCTCTATCTGTTGGGCGCTGACGAGAAGCGGCTGCTGGAAGACGATCAGGTCACCGGCAAGGCCCTAGAGAATTTCATCGCGATGGAGATCGTCCGGCTGGCCGAGTGGTCTCGCGACACGCCCTCCATCTATCACTACCGGCGAGGGGCGGAGGAGGTGGACCTGGTCCTCGAGAACAGGGCGGGTGAGATCTGCGCGATCGAGGCCAAAGCCAGCGTGACCCTTCGAGAGAAGGACTGGCGTCAGCTCGCCAAGCTTCGCGACGCTCGACCCGACCGCTTCCGTTGCGGCGTCCTCTTCTACACCGGTGAAAAGACCGTCCCGCTGGGTGATCGCCTCTTTGCGGTCCCGCTCAGCGGCCTATGGACCTGATTCGTCGCGAGCCCGGCCGAGGCGGCCGGTTTCCACCCAGACCAGCGCGACGATCGCCAGCGAGCAGGCGATGACGAGGGCGATCGCGAAGGCGTCGACCAGCGCGAAGTCGCCGGCCACCCCTGACAGGCCCCTGGTGCCGAGGGTGGCGCCGACCGCGAGGGCGAGGACCTCGAGCCCTCGCAGCGAGAGGATCGCGCGGCAGAGATTCGAGCGCAGCCAGGGGAAGCCCGCCGCCGCCTGCTGCAGCGCGACCACCGCCAGCACCGCCAGGACCCAGGACTGCATCCCCTCGCGCAGCATCCCGCTGCGCGAGGCGCCCCAGTAGATCGCGAAGGCGACGGCCGGGATCAGGATCGTCGCGGTGAAGGGCCAGGGCCAGCGCCGGAACGCCTTCCAGAGGCTCGACAGCAGCAGCGGCAGGAAGACGATCGCGAACCCGAACGGGAGCCCCGTCCAGGGCTGGAAGAACCAGTGGACCACGACCGGGGAGCCGCCGCCCACCTGGTTGATCGAGATGTCGTCGCCCTGGAAGAGCGGCAGGTAGAGCGGCACGAAGGTGTCGGCAAGCGAGTTCGCCCGGAACCAGAGCCAGTCGCCGAGCGGCGGGCGCCAGTCGGGGTAGGCCGCGCGGACGTATTCGAAGAACCCTTCCTGCAGGTAGTGGTCGCCGTTGACCAGCCGCCAGAAGAGGAGGAAGGCGCCAGCGCCGGCGAGGACGCCGACCGCCGGCAGCAGCCGCGGCCGCCGCCAGTTCGCGCCCTTCAGCGGCCAGAGCGAGAGCGGCACCAGGGCCGCCAGGCCGATCAGGGCGCTGGGGTGCATCAGGTAGCCGATCCCGACCGAGAGGCCGCTGCGAACCGGCCGCCGCTCGAACAGGAGGATGGCGCCGATCAGGACGAAGGAGGCGGCGAGCAGTTTCGGCCAGGTGAACCAGAGGTCGGCGAAGAAGAACGGGGTGCTGACCCCCAGCAGCACGGCGAACCGCGCTGCCCGCTCGCCGCCGAGCTGGCGGACCAGGTCCCAGAGGGAGAGCAGGACGGTGCAGCCGAAGGTGACCATCGCCAGCCGGAAGGCCATGAACCCCTGCGGGTCGAAGGGCTGCCAGGCCTGTTCGGGCGCCGCCAGTTCGGGGCTGCCGCCGCTCATCAGCACGATCGGGGTGCTCGCCAGCCCGGGAAGCGGCCCGCGGCTGGAGAAGTTGTACGGAGCGAACAGCTCGGTGGCGCCGCTGCCGTACGGCTGGCCCCCGGTGTTGACCAGCTCCGGGATCAGGAACGGGATGCGGCTGTCCGGCCGTCCCTCGGGCACGATCGTGTGGGAGATCGTCCCTTCGAACAGCTCCCCCTCGGGGCCCAGCGACCAGAGCGAGCGGCCGATCGCCAGGCCGAGGGCGAGGGAGACGATCAGCAGCAGCCGCTGCTCCTCGGGCTCGAGCAGGTCGTCCGGGCCGAAGCGGGCGAGCGCCACCGGCATCAGGCCGAGGACCGGCGCCAGCAGCAGGAAGCAGGCGAGCCGGGGCTCCACGTCTCCGGCCAGCACCCAGGCGAGGCCGGCGGTGAGGATCAGCAGCGCCAGGCCCGGCAGCGGCAGGAAGGCCAGGCGCAGCGGCCGGCCGCTCCCCCGCCAGAGGATTCCCGGCCCGAGCAGGAGGGTGATCGCGAGCGCGGTGGTGGTGAGGACCCGGACCAGGTCCAGCGCCTCGCCGCCGAGGCTGGCGGTGAGGTCCGCCTCAGGCGGATCGAGGACGCCGAGCAGGCAGGCGACGACCGCCGCCGCCCACAACCCCGCCAGCGCCGCCCGCTCCCGGCTCAGCGGCAACTAGAGGTCCTCGGCTATCCGCGGGGCCTGGCGGTTGAAGGTCCAGGCGCCGAGCCCGATGACGGCGACGAAGATCGCCGCTGCGGGGATCAGGCCGACGACGCCGCCGGCCGCATCGACCGCCGTCGGGGCGTTCGGTTCGAGGACCCAGACGCGGGCCTGCTCGAAGATCACCGCCAGCGGGTTGAGCATCAGCAGGTGTTCGTAGGTCTCGTTTTCGAAGGCTTCGACCGGATAGAGGACGGGGGTCGCGTAGAAGAGCGCCTGGGCGAGGACCATCCAGATGATCGCGACGTCGCGGAAGCGGACGTAGAGGACCGAGAGCATCATGCTCACCGCCGCGGTGAAGACGAAGAGGACGACGACGACGAAGGGGAAGAGCAGCCAGGTCCAGGTCGGGGTGACGCCGAAGGCGAGCAGGAAGCCGAGCACGACGATCAGGTTGAGCCCGAAGTTGAAGAGGCCGGTCACCACCGTCGCCAGCGGGATCACCAGGCGGGGGAACTGGGTCTTGCGCACCACCCCCTCCTGGGCGACCACCGAGGTCACCCCCTCGGTCGTCGATTCCTGGAAGAAGGTGAACATCACGATCCCCATCAGCAGCAGGACCGGGTAGTGCTCGGCCGTTTCGCTGCCGATTTTGAAGACCTGGGTGAAGACGAAGAGGAGGACGCCGAAGAGCGCCAGCGGCCGCACCAGCGACCAGACGTAGCCGAGCACGGTGCCGAAGTAGACGCGCTTGAACTCGGTCACCGACATCAGCCAGAGCAGGTCGAAGAAGCGGCGGGCGCCGCCGCCGAGCGCGGAGGGACCGCGCACCTCGCGCAGCGGGCCGGGGCTGGAGGTCGGCTCGCTCATCGGCCCCCGTCCTCGATCGCGGCGTCGATCTTCAGCTGCGGGTAGACGACGCCCCGGGTCTGCGGGCCGCCGAAGACGACGAAGTCGACCGCCTTCTGCACGTAGAGCGCGATGCCGCCTTCGTAGGCGCGGTTGATGCCGCAGTGGACGAAGTAGCGGCCGGCTGCGAGCTGGTTCTCGAGCGCGGCGGTGACCACCACCCGCTGGCCGGCGGTGAGCTCGCGCGCCTCCTCGCGCTCGCCCACCGGGATGCCGAAGTTGAAGACGCCGAGGCCGTCGGCGTTGGCGACGAGCAGGCCGACGTCGATCCCCGGCAGGTCGCGTTTGATCTCCAGCTCGAGCCGCAGCCGGATCTCCTCGCCGTGCTCGACGTTGGCGGTCGGCTCGCCGTCCGGGCCCTCGAGCCGCGCCTCGACCAGCCGCACCTCCTCGCCCTCGCTGGCGCCCTCGTCGGCGCGGTCGCCCTCGAAGTTGAGCCGCAGGTACTCGCGGCCGACCTCGCCGGGGTCGCCGAGGTGCTGGATCTCGCCCTCGGCGATCAGCATCGCCCGGTGGCAGTAGTCCTCGACCGTCGCCATCTCGTGGGTGACGAGGACGATCGTCTTGCCCTCGGCTTTCATCTGGTGGAAGGCGTCGGCGCACTTCTGCTGGAAGGCGGCGTCGCCGACCGCCAGCACCTCGTCGATCAGCAGCACGTCGGCGTCGGCCTCCATCATCACCGCGAACGCCAGCCGCACCAGCATCCCCGAGGAGTAGTTCTTCAGTTTCAGGTCGGCGAATTCCTCGAGCTCGGCGAACTCGATGATCGCGTCCTGCCGGCGCCGCATCTCACGCGGGGTGAGCCCCATCATCACCCCGTTGAGGACCACGTTTTCGCGCGCGGTGAGGTCGACGTTGAAGCCCACGCCGAGCTCGATGAAGGGGGCCAGCCGGCCGGCGATCCGGATCGTCCCGGCGTCGGCGCGGTAGATGCTCGCCAGCAGCTTCAGCAGGGTGCTCTTGCCGGAGCCGTTGCGGCCGACGATGCCGAAGAACTCGCCCTGCCCGATCTCGAAGGAGACCCCGCGCAGCGCCCGCAGGTCGCGGAACTCGCGGCCGGCGAAGGGATGGACGACCCGCTCTTTGAGCGAGTCGACCCGGCTCGTCGGGATGCGGAAGGTCTTCTGCAGGCCCTCGACCTGGATTGCCAGCGGCTCGCCCATGGCGAGGGAACGCTACCGCTAGAAGCAGCTACCGACTGGCGTCGGCGAGGCTCTCGCAGCTGACGAAGAGGGCGTAGCCGGGCGGCGAGACGTCGACCGGGGCGGTCTCGGTGTCCTCGCGACGGCAGTCGGCGGCGGCGGTCTCGATCGCATCGGACCAGTGGGGGGTCCCGCGGACGGCCGTTTCGGCGACGTGGAAGGAGCTGACGATCGCCACCGCGGCGACGGCAACCGCGGCGATTCCCGCCCACGGCAGCCGCCGGGGGCCCGGCAGCGGCCGGGGCCAGCGGTCGATCGCGACCAGGGCGGCGCTGGCCAGCAGCAGCGCCGGCACGATCGCGTAGCGGCCGGCGTTGCCGAAGTAGACGTCTGCGGGCCACATCACCTGCCCGCCCACCGCCCGCTGGTAGGCGGAGGCGACGAACATCAGCAGCGAGGTGCCGACCGCGATCGCGACGAAGCTCCGGACCTGGGCGGAGGAGCGCCAGGCGACGTAGGCGAGCCCGGCGAGCCCGGCCAGGAGCAGGCCGATCAGCAGCACCCAGCCGAGCTGCTCCCAGCCGAACCCGCCGAGCCGTTCGCCGAAGACGGCGCCGTCGAGGACGCGCTGCAGGTAGCTGGTCCAGATGTCGTTGGTCCAGAGCGGATCGACCGCGTTCTCGCTGTTGGTCGCCAGGACCGGGACCTGGACGGCGGCGCCGATCCCGTAGCCGGCGAGGATCGCCGCGTCGCGACGGTCGGCGGCGGCGAGCAGCCGCAGCGCCGCCACCGGCGCGAAGAACCAGACCCCCGGCGTGCTCAGCCCGGTGAGGAGGAGGAAGAGGCCGCCGAGCACGGCGCCGGCGGAGCTGCGGGGCGTCCACAGCAGCACCCAGAAGCTGGCGAAGAGCATGTACCAGAGGACGTAGGAGCCGGCGGCGATCGACTCCAGCGAGGCCACCGGCGAGAGCACGGTGAGGGCGACCAGGGCGCCCCGCAGGCAGGGGTTGCGCACGTGGCCGGCGGCGGCGACCCAGACGACCAGGCCGCAGACGGCGACGACGATGGTGGAGGCGATCGCGATCGCCGCGGCGGCGTCGCGCAGCGGCACCGCGGCGCCGACCTCGCCGATCAGCCGCGGGACGACGATCAGGTAGCCGGCGTAGGGAGTGGCCAGCGCGTCGAGGAAGCCGTGTTCGAACGCGCCCTGGAGGAGGATCGAGCCGTCCTCGGCCCAGAGCGATTCGACCGCGTTGCCGATATCGAGGCGGGCCAGCTGCAGGACGATGGCGAGGGCGATCAGCGAGATGGCGAGGAGCGTCAGCTGCACGAGGCCGGGCCGGGATCGCTCGGCGGGCACCAGGAAGAGCCAGCGCCGGACGGACCGCCGGAAAGCCGCCAACCTGGTCGTCGAGTCCTCCGGCATCGGCGGCGGACGATATCGGCGCTCTAGGCTGCGCCCCTGTGGCGAGCGAAGCGCGCGTGGCCGTGGTGATCCCGAGCTGGAACTCGGCCGGCCTGCTGCCGCGCTGCCTCGACTCGCTGGCCGGCCAGGGGGAGGCGCTGGAGCTGATGGTCGTCGACAACGGCTCCGGCGACGGCAGCGTCGAGCTGCTGCGCGAGCGGGGCGTGCCGCACGTCTCGCTGCCGGGCAACGCCGGCTTCGCCGCCGCGGTCAACCTCGGCGCCGCCCGCACCTCGGCACCGGCGGTGCTGGCGCTGAACGCCGACACCGCGCTGGAGCCGGGCGCGGTGGCAGAGCTGGCCGGGGCGCTGCGAGCCGATCCCGGACTGGGAGGCGTGCAGCCGCGGATCCTCCAGCTCGAGCCCGGCGGCGAGGGCGACGTCGACGGCGCCCGCCTCTACAGCCGCGGGATGGCGCTGAGCGCCGACGGGCGTGCCTTCGAGGAGGGGGCGGGCGAGGCCCAGGATTCCCGCAGCGCGGCGGCGCGCGAGATCTTCGGCGCCTGCGGCGCCGCCTGCCTGTTGCGGCGGGAGCTGTTCGAGCGCCTCGGCGGCTACGACGAGCGTTACTTCGCCTTCTGCGAGGACGTCGACCTCAACGTCCGGGCGCGGATCGCCGGCTGGCGTTTCGCCTACGTCCCCGAGGCGGTCGTCTGGCACGTCGGCAACGCCTCCTGGATGGCCGAGGCGCCCAGTCCCGGGGCCTGGAACGCCCGCCTGGTCGCTCGCAACCGCCTCGCCACCCAGGTCAAGTTCATGCCCGCGAAGGCGCTGCCGCGGATCGCCGCGGTCGAGGCCGGGGCGCTGGCGCGGGCAGCGAAGCAGCGGCGCCTGCGAGCGACCCTGGGGGGCAAGCTCGCGGCGCTGCGATGGCTGCCGGCGCTGCTGCGCGAACGCCGGCAGCTGCGCCGCGACGGCGACCTGGAGCAGGCCCGGCGCTGGCTCGGGATGAGAGGCTGAGCGCGATGAAGGTCTGCCTGATCGCCCCGGCCCCGAACGCGTCCGGCGCCACCGCCCACTCGCCCCGCGCCCTGGCGGCGATGCTCTCGGGACGTCACGAGGTGACCCTGATCCACAGCGGCTGGGGCGAGGAGCGACCCGACCTGGCGCCGCTGGCCGGGGTTCGCGAGGCCTACGCCGACCTGCCCGAGGAGCTGGAGCCGCTGAAGTGGGCCTGCGACGAGCACCGCGCCTCGGCCGCGGCGATGGAGGCGATTCGCCGCCTCTACGCCGACGGTGGACCTGACTACCTCGAGGTTCCCGACTTCCGCGCCGCGGGTCTCGTCCCCCTGCAGGCGCGCCTCGGCGGCGACCCGCTGCTGGCGGCGACCACGATCGCGGTGCGGGCCTCGCCCAGCACCGAGCTGATCAACCTCCACGACGGCACCCTCCACTTCTACGCCCACACCCGCCTGGCGGAGCTGGAGCGCGAGCAGTTTCGGCTCGCCGATCGCCTGGTCTGGCCGGGCGGCGACAGCCTCGACCTCTACCGCCGCTACTACGGCGCCGAGGCGCTGCCGCCGGGGGTGCGGATCCGGCCGGCCTTCGAGCTGCCCACCACCTCCGAGGTCTCCGCCAGGACCCTGCCCGGGAGCCCCCTGCACCTGCTCTGCCTCGGTGACCTGCGCCGCGCGAGCGGGGCCGTCGACCTGGTCGAAGCCTGCTGTTCGCTGCCCCCCGAGGGCTGGCGGCTGACCCTGGCCGGAGAAGACACGACCACGGCCGGCATCGGCCAGTCGACCCGCGAGACGATCGAAGTCTTCAGCGGCGAAGACCGGCGGATCGAGTTCGCGCCCGCGCCCGACCCGGCAGCGCTGCGCGACCTGCTCGCGGCCACCGACCTGCTGGTCGTTCCCTCCCGGCTCGAGGTCAACGCCGAGATCGCGCTGGCGGGCCTCGCCGCCGGGGTGCCGGTGCTCGCCACGCCGGTCGGCGACCTCGTCGAGGTGGTCGAAGACGGGGTCAACGGCTGGCATGCCGAGGACATCGGCCCCGCCGCCCTGGGGCGGGCGCTGCGCCGGCTCGAGTCCGACCGCGGCGAGCTGGCGCGGGTGCGGAGCTCCGGTGCCCCCGCCGAGCGCGCGAGGCAGTTGGCCGATCCGGCTCCGATCCTCGCCGCCTACGACGAGCTGCTCGGCAGCCGCGCCCACCCGGTGCCGATCAGGCCGGTCGCCGCCGGAGGGCCGCTGGTGACCGGGATCGTCCCCTACTTCCGCGCCCACGAGTACGTCCGCGAAGCGGTCGCCTCGCTGCTGGACCAGACCTACCCGGAGGTCGAGGTGCTGGTCGTCAACGACGGCTCCTTCGCCCCCGACGACGCGGTCCTCGCCGAGTTCGACGACGATCCCAGGGTGACCGTGGTGACCAAGACCAACGGTGGCGAGGGGACGGCGCGAACGCTCGGCGCCAGGATCGCCCGCGGCGATTACGTGGTGATGCTCGACTCCGACAACCAGCTCGAGCCGGATTTCGTCGCCCGTGCCCTCGCCGTCCTGCTGGCCGAGCCGGAGCTGGCCTACGTGACCTGCTGGCTGCGGATGGTCGGGCCCGACAACCGCGACACCGACGCCCATCCCGGCTTCGCACCCCTTGGCAACGCGGTCGTCGAAGGCTACGGGGAGAACTGGGACGGGGACACGCTGGCGATGCTGCCCCGGCGGGTGTTCACCGAGCTCGGCTTCGAATTCCACCCGGAGGGGTCGATGCACTCCGACTGGGAGCTCTACCGGTGGCTTCGTGCCGGCGGCCGGTTCGGCACCGTGATCCCCGAGCGGCTCGCCCGCTACCGGGTTCTCCCGAACTCGATCATGCGCGGATACAGCGACGAGATGCAGGACCGAAGCTGGAAGGAATCGGAGGAACGGATCCACCTGCAGGCCGTGCGCTGGACCGCCGAGGTGGAGGGATGAGCGGACCGCCGAAAGAGGACCCGCGGGTCGAGGAGCTGCTGCGCGTCAACGCCGAGCTGGCGGCCGAGGTGCGCAACCTCACGCTCGGCTACGCGGACGCGCCGCGACCGGCCGGGATGCCAACCACCCGCCGGCTCGGCCGCCTGATCGAGGAACGCGACCGGTTGCAGGCCGAGCTCGAGCAGGCGCGGGCGGAGCTCGGGCAGGTGCAGGCCCACCGGGCCGGCCTCCAGGCCCAGAACCAGGAGATGGCGCTCGAGATCGCCCGCCTCAGCGCGGGCATCTCCGGTTTCCTGCGCCGGGCCCGCGGGAAGCTGGTCAGCCGCGCCGGCGGCGGCGCAGCGCCAGGGCCTCGCGGGCGCTGAGGTCGAGCAGCGCGGCGCCGTCCACCTCGCGCGGCGCCAGGCCGGCGCCGTCGCGCCAGCCGCGCAGGCGCCCTCTGAGCCCGGCCGCGGTGCGGTCCTTCAGCAGCTGCCCGGCGCAGAGCGCGCCCTCGCAGGCGAGGGCGCGCAGCGCCAGCCCCGGCCGGCCCATCACCCCGTAGCGGCGCAGCATGTAGCCGCGGCTCCAGCCGGTGCGCCGGTACTTGGCGGCGCTGGCGGCGCCGAGGCTGGCCGAGTAGGCGTGCAGCGCCCTCGCCTCCGGCGCCAGCCGGCAGCGCCCGCCGGTCGCCGCCAGCCGCAGCGCCAGGTCGAGGTCCTCGTAGTAGAGGAAGATCCGCTCGTCGAAGCCGCCGATCCGCTCGAAGGCCCGGCGCCGGTAGAGCGCCGCGCCCCCGGTCGGCCCGAGCGGGTCCGCCGCCGTCGCGGCGACCGTCGCCGGTTCGCCGTGCAGGTGGTCGAAGCCCATCAGGGTGGCGTCGGCGACGACGCCGGCGGAGTCGATCAGGTCCGGCGCCTGTTCCTGCAGCAGCACCCCGGCGACCGAGTCGACCCCGGCGCCGAGCCCGTCCAGCAGCGCCTCGACGAAGCGCGGCTGCGGCTCGGCATCGTTGTTGAGCAGGATCACGGCGTCGGCCGGGTACGCCGCGACCGCCCGGTTCAGCGCCGGCCCGAAGCCGAGGTTCTCCCCCAGCTCCAGCACTTTTACGTCGGGAAGCTGGCGCCGCGCCAGCTCGACCGAGTCGTCGCTGGAGCCGTTGTCGACCAGCACCACGTCGGCCGGCAGCGTCTGCTCCGCCAGCCCGCGCAGGGTCCGGCCGAGCTGGGCCGACCCGTTGAAATTTGGGATGTAAACGGCTGGTCGCACGCTCTTTTCGCCGCGCAGTAGGGTTGCAGCCTCGCATGGAGCCCTTGAAGGGACTGATTCTCTCGGGTGGCGCCGGCACGCGCCTGCGCCCCATCACCCACACCTCGGCGAAGCAGCTCGTGCCCGTCGCCAACAAGCCCGTGCTCTTTTACGGGATCGAGGCACTGGTCGACGCCGGGATCGAGGAGATCGGGATCATCATCGCCCCCGAGACCGGCGACGAGATCCGCGAGGCGGCCGGCGACGGCTCCCAGTTCGGGGCGGAGATCACCTACATCGTCCAGGACAAGCCCGCCGGGCTCGCCCACGCGGTGCTGACCGCCGAGGAGTTCATCGGCACCTCGCCCTTCGTCATTTACCTGGGCGACAACCTCCTCCGCGACGGCCTCCGCGGCCTCGTCTCCACCTTCACCGAGGCCGAGCCGGACGCGCTGATCCTGCTCACCC
>Ga0157380_10000097_pt1 | contig 48365 bp, 45 predicted proteins | sample S35metaG_FD_119757 | JGI IMG/M metagenome (GOLD analysis project Ga0157380, IMG submission 119757) | Switchgrass rhizosphere microbial communities from Kellogg Biological Station, Michigan, USA - S3-5 metaG | ecosystem: Host-associated > Plants > Roots > Rhizosphere > Soil | place: USA...
CTTTGGAGTCGACGGCCAGGCCGCAGGGTTCGTTGGCGTTGGCGATCGAGCCGATTTCGGCGTGGGCGGGGTTGAAGATCTTGACTTTGGACTCGCCGGGACTGGAGGCGTAGACGTCGCCTTTGTTGTCGACGGCGGCGCCGCAGGCGTGGTCGAGGCCGGCGATGTCGAGAGAGGCGCTGCGGAGGTGGGTGGGGGCGGCTTGGGCTAGGGGGGTTAGGGCGAGAATCAAAAGCATCAGCACAAAAGCGCCGATTGCCCCCTGCATGACGCTTCGCCTACTGCCGGTGCCGTCCCTCATCTCTTGATTCCTCCCCTTGTGTCACGGGGGCCCCGGATGGGGCCCCCGTGAGGTTCTACTTGCCTTTGTGCTTCTGTGCTCCTATTTGAATTCGGCTTCGACCGATTTGGCCGAGCTCATCGTCACCACGCAGGTGCCGGTGCCCGAGCAGCCCGCTCCGCTCCAGCCGCCGAAGGTCGAGCCTTTGCCCGGCGTCGGCACGAGGAGTTCGATGACTTCGCCTTCGTAGTACTTGGCTGCCATCGATGAGCAGGTGGCACCGCAGTTGATCCCGGCCTGTTTGGCCTTGACGGTGCCGTTGCCGCCGCCTTTCTTGGTGACCGTGAGGTCGAATTTGGCGACTTCGGTGAATTTGGCCCCGACCGACTTGTCGGCGCTCAGGGTCGGGAGCGAGCAGGTGCCCGCGCCCGAGCAGTCGCCCGTCCATTCCGTGAAGGTGAAATGTTTGGACGGAGCTGCCGTCAGCGTGACCGAGGTGCCTTCCTTGAAGGCGGCCGAGGTCGAGGAGCAGTTGCTCAGGCAGAGGACTCCGCCCGGGGAGCTGCTCACCTTGCCGAGGCCCGAGCCGACGCGGTTGACCGCGACGTCGTAGGCCAGCAGGAACTTAGCGTTGACCGTCTTGGATTTGTCCATCGTCACCGTGCACTGGCGACCGTTGACCCCGCCTTTTTCGCAGCCTTTCCAGCTGACGAAGGTGGAGCCCGCCGAGGGCGATGCGGTCAGGGTGACTTTGGCTTCTTTGGCGAATTCGGCTTTGCAGGTGCCGCCGCATTCGATCCCCGCGGGGCTCGAGACAACGGTGCCGCTGCCGGTGCCTTCTTTGACGACGGTCAGCTCGGGAAGTTCAATCCCGAGGCCGAACTTGCCGATCGCTTTAGGCGCCCCATTAGACGCCGTGTACCAGAGGCTGTTGTCGGGCCCGCTGGCGAGCGTATTGGTCTTGCCAAGCTGCAGGGCCGTGGTCTGTTTGAGTTCGAATCCGGTGGATGTGCCGACTTCGCCGGAGGTCAGGAAACGAAAGAGCCTCTGAGCGAACCCGTTGAACAGCGTGGCGATTTCACAGGTTCCTTCAAGTGCAGGCGTACCGTTTTTACAGCCCATCTGGGCCAGATTCGTTTTGACGAGCGTGCCCCCGAAGAGAACAGACCACAACCCGGGTTCGCCTTCCGTCACTTCGGTGATATTTCCTGCGCCATACAGGCCTTCGAGCGCGGCTTTGATTTCCGCGGTGGACGCGTTGAAGGCCAGTTCGGTTGTGCATGAAACTTTAGTTTCGTCTGTGCAGAGTTTGTATTTACCACCCGTAGCGGTAATTTTGACGGTCTGCCGCTCGTTTTCCGTGCTGGTTTCCTTGCCCCAGATGTTGCCGTCGGGGCCGGCCGTGAGCGAGCTCACGGCAAACGACGCGGGAATGGTCGGTGTTTTGTAGTAGGTGATTACGCCCCCGGTGGTGATGGCGCCAATCTTTTCGTCCGCGGCTTTGTTCGTAGGGAACCAGAGCCTGCCGTCGGATCCGAGGGCGATCGAGTTCGGCTGAACCGCAAGGCTGCCCGCCACTTCAAACTGCGTGAATTCGCCGGAGGGAGTGATCTTGCCGACTCTCCTCGGCGCGTTACAGGTGCCGTACCAGACGTTGCCGTCGGGGCCGGCCGTGATCGAGCATACGTTGCTGCCTCCGGTGGAGAATTCGCTGACAACGCCGGCAGGGGTGACCTTTGCTACCCCGCCCGTGCCCAGCGTGACCCAGAGGTTGCCGTCGGGGCCGGCCGTGATGAAGCCCGGGGTTCCCAGCGTCGTGAACTCTTTGAGGCTGCTTTCCGGTTCGCCGGGTTTGATGTATCCGACTTTTTTGGCGGAGGGCTCGGTGAACCAGATGTTTCCGTCGGGGCCCGCCGCGATCCCCTGCGCCGCGCCGGTCATGCCAGCGGGGCTGTACTCCGTGACTTCGCCGGAGGGGGTGGTGCGGCCGAGTTTGGTGGCGCCTTCGTTCGTGTACCAAATGTTGCCGTCGGAGCCTTTGACGAGCGCAAGTGGTTTGGTCGGTTCGGTCGGCGCGGAGAATTCCGCGATTTCGCCCAGGCCAAAAGCCGAAGCGCCGGCCGGAACGGCCAAAGCCAGCACCGCCATCAGGGCTACGGGGATGCCGAATCGCGTGCGTAGCCGTTTGAGAATCATCGATTTCGATCTGGCAGACGGTGCCTTCGAAGTGCCTCTCACTTGCTCTCTCCTTGTGCCTTGAGCCCCTGCCAGCCGCTTCCCGGCGGCTTCGGCGACTCGGGTTTTCCCTGTGGGGGTTTTCCTCCCCATGCATGCCCCCCAGTGAGGGCACGACGAGAGCAGAATAACGTGTCGTACCGAAATTGCAAGTCCGCGTTTCTTAATTTTGCCGCAGGCGTTCCCCGCTTTTAAGCGGTTTGGCCATTCTCGTCATGAGAGAATTGCAGGGGAGACGATCGCGTCCCCAAAGGCGCGACCCAGCTGCGCGGGCGAGGTGCCTGATTCGCCGATCAGGGCGAAGCTAGGACTTGACGGTCCGGAAGATGATCTTCTTGAACTTGGTGCGGGGTTCGCCGCCGGTGGGCGAGAAGGTAAATTTGACTTTGATCCGCAGCTGGTGGCCTTTGGCTTTTTTGAGCTCGGCCATGCCTTTGGCGTCGAGCTCGAGTTTCAGCGTGAAGCTTCCCGCCGATTTACCCGTCGCTTTGGCCGTTTTCATCAGGTCGGCGGTGGCCGTGAAGGTGCCGCCGCTGGAGACCTTGACCCTGATCGTGACGACGCCGGTCGAGGGGTGCTTGACCTTGCCCAGGTTGAACTTGTTCGAAGGCAGCGGGCTGCAGTAGGGCGGAGTGCCGGTCTGCCCTTTGGGGCATCCGGCAGCAAAGGAGGCGGCCGGCAGCGCAAGCGCGATAACGGCAAGCGCCCCCGCAAGCAGAAGAAGCAGTCTGTTCCTCACTACGGACCTCCCTTTCCCGCAGCAACCCTAGCAGGCAAGCTGGCAAGCCGGCCCTGCCTGGCCCGCACTCGAAATGCGCCCTCGGGAGCATCGATCCGGACGAGGAAGACCCGGCGCGACCCGGCAAGGACCCTGGTCAGCGGTGCCCAGCCGTGCCGGGTGCGGCGCTCGACCACGAGACGGCCCGACGATGGTGCCTTGCCCCAGAGGAGCACCTTGCCGCGGCCGCGGCGCGCGACGAAGGGGAAGCCGAAGGCCCGGTGGGCCGGCTTTGCCCTGCCCTCGCGGAAGAACAGGCCGCTCTGCTGGGTCGCGCCGAACCCGGCCGAGCCGGGGGACTGGTCGCGCAGGAACCACCAGATCACCGCACCGACGCCCTGGCGCCAGAGCTCGAAGAGCGATTCGGAGAGGAAGCGCGCGTGGCGGCGCAGAGGCACGCCTTCGGGATCTGGGGGATTCGAGTCCCACCAGATCTCCGTAGCCCAGAAGGGCTTGGGCCCGGCCGGCAGGGCGCGCCCGGTCGCCACCGCCCTGCGCACGATCGAGGTCAGCCGGCCGACGTCGGGGGTCGAGACGTCGAGGGGATTGACGGCCCCGCGGCTGGGCGCCCAGACGTTGATCGGGTTGTGGGCGGCGATATCGAAGTGGGCTGGCTCGGGGCAGTCGACGGGCCGCGGCTCCGACCCCCGCAGGCAGAGCAGCGAGCGCCAGAACCAGACCGGCGGGATGCGGCTCCCCCCCACCGCCGCGTCCCCGTACGGCGCCAGGCCGCCGACGATGACGCGGGCGCCGGGGTTGGCAGCGTGGATCGCGAGGTAGGCCGCATTCAGCATCGCCCGGTAGTGCAGCGGCGCGACCAGCTTGTCGCCCTCCCAGAGCGGGTTGAGGTGGACGGAGAGGTTCTGCTCGGCCCAGACCTGGAAGTAGCGGACGCTCGGAAGCGGTCCGGCGCCCGGGTTGGCGGGGTCGGCGAAGCCACCCGAGTACCGCGCCGCGAGTGCCTGCGCGAAGCGCCCCAGCTCGGCCGGCTGCGGCAGCCAGGTACCGGCCGGCGCCACGGCCGGGCTGGGCCGGTTCGGCCCCTCGGCCCAGCGCGGGGCAAAGTTGACGCTGAGCACCGGCTCGAGGCCCTGCGCGACGGCGGCGCGAACGGCGCCGTCGAGGGTCTCCCAGTCGTAGGCGGGGTCGGCCGAATCGGTGGCCTCGAAGCCGGCCGGGGGAGCCTTCGGCGCGATGCTCGACCAGGCAACGGTCAGAAGAACCAGGTCCGCCCGGGCACCGCGCGCCCTGGCCATCCACTCGTCGCGGAGCGCCCCGTCGGAGCCGTTGAACGTCGCGTCGGCCAGGCCGAGCTCGAGGCCGCGCGGCGCCGCGGCGGCGCCCGGCGCCTGGACGGCAAGCGCCAGCGCCACGAGGGTGAGAGCGAGGGCCGCCCGCTTCACCGCATCACGAGGCCGCGCCATCTAGCGACGGCGAAGGCGAGCGCCGCCACCGCCGTGAGCGCCAGCGCGAGCGGAAACAGACCGCCCAACCCCTGGTCGTCGGGCGCGCGCACGGCCGCGGCGGACGAGGCCGGTGGCGAGCCACCCCGATCCATGGCACCGAGAACCCCGGAGGGAGCCGTCTTGGCGACCACGGTCGCCAGCGCCAGGCCTTCCGGGCCCCGCTGCCGCAGCGACGTTTCTGTGGCCTCGCTCAGCACCCCGTCGCGGACCGCGTCCCGGGTCTCCTTCTCCGCATCCGGCGCCCGTGGGCCCGTCGCGCCGGGCAAGGTCTGGTAGTACTGGTCGGCCTCGGAATTGCCCGGCGGCGCGACGACCCGGACCGCGGCGCCCGCGGGCAACGGCATGGCCAGCACAAGCAGGAGGGCGAGTGTCGTAGTTTTCCGCATCGCCTTGAATTGCATAAACACGCCGGGGAGCCAGTAAGAGCTGCGTCCTCGGCTCTCACGGAAACTGTACATGGGGGCACTGGAGACACCGGAGCGCACGGGGCGGGTAGCCACGCCGACCGACGGCCGCCTGGCAATTCCCTCGTTCGACTGGGGCGGGGCCGCGACCTGGCTGCTCGCCGCCTTCCTCGTCGTGTACCTGGCGCTGGAAAACGGCGGCTACGACCCGATCCCGCGCGACCAGATCGGCGTCGCGGTCTGGTGGCTCCTGCTGCTCGGGATCGGGGTACAGGCGCTGCCGCTGCCGGGCCGCACCCGCGCCAGCCTCGTCGCCCTCGGCCTGCTCGCCGGCTTCGGCGTCTGGACCGCGATCTCCCTGGGGTGGACGCAGAGCACCGAGCGGACCGCCGACGAGCTCGCCCGGGTCGCCACCTACCTCGGCGTCTTCGCGCTGGGAATCTGCCTTGCCACGCGGCGGCGTGCCGGGGCGCGGCAAGTCCTGAACGGAGTCACCTGCGGCCTCGCCCTGGTCGCGGCGCTGGGAGTCCTCTCCCGCCTCCAGATGGCCTGGTTCCCGGTCAACGAACTGGGCAAGGTCCTGCCCGGGATCGAGATCGAGCGCCGCCTCTCCTACCCGCTGGGCTACTCGAGCGCGATCGGGGCGCTGGCCGGGATGACGCTGCCGCTGCTGCTGGCGGCGGCCGCCTCGGCACGCACGATCGCCGCCCAGGCGCTCGCCGCGGCGGCGATCCCACTCGCCGGCCTTGCCCTCTACCTCGCCACCTCCGGCACGGGCGCGATCGTCGCCGTGGTGGCGATGCTCGCCTTCCTCGCCATTGCCCCCGACCGCCTGCCGAAGCTGCTCACCCTTGCCGCGGGAGCCGGCGGGGCGACGCTCCTGGCCCTTGCCGTCGACAGCCGCGACGCGCTCGCCCGCGGCCTGCCCACCCCGGCGGCCGAACAGCAGGGGGACGAGGTGATCTGGATCGCCTTGGCGATCTGCGCCGCGGTCGCCGTGGTCCAGGTCGGCATCGGGCTCGCCTCCCGCAACCTGCAGCGGCCCCGCTGGCTGAGGCCCAGCCGCACCGAGGCGCTGATCGCGACCGCGGCGGTGGTCGTAGTCGCGATCCCGATCTCGATCGCCGCCGGCCTGCCTGACGAGGCCTCGCAGCGCTGGGAGATCTTCAAGAGCCACGGCAAGGGCGCGAGGGCCGCCCCCAGCTCCCCCGCCTCGATCTTCGACTCGACCAGCAGCGGTCGCTACCAGTTCTGGGAGTCGGCGGTGGACGCGGGCGAAGCGGAGCCCTGGAAGGGGATCGGCCCCGGCACCTTCGAGTTCTGGTGGGCGCGTCACGGCTCCTACAAGGGCTTCGTCCGCAACGCGCACTCCCTCTATCTGGAGGGCTTCGCCGAGCTGGGGATCATCGGCCTGGTCCTGATCGGGAGCTTCGTCATCGCCGTGCTCGGCATCGGCACCGTGCGCTCGCTGCGGGCGCCGCCCGAGCAGCGCCTGCTGCTCGCCGCCGCCACCGCCGGGGCGGCGGGGTTCGCGATGGCCGCGGCCCTGGACTGGGTCTGGCAGCTCGCCGCGCTCGCGGTCGCCTTCCTGCTCCTGGCCGCCGTCGCCGTCAGCGGCTACTCGCTGCCGGAACCGAACCGGCGCCGGCGGCGCACCAAGCGGCGCAACCGCAACCGGCTGCTGCGCGTGGGGATCGCCGCGGTCGGGGTGGCGGCCCTGATCGCGATCTGGTTCCCGCTGCGCGGCGCCACCCACCTTCGGCAGAGTCAGGTGGACGCCGCGCACGGCGACCTCGCGGCCGCCCTGCAGCAGGCGCAGGACGCCGCCGACGCCCAGCCCTACGCCGCCGCCCCGCTGCTCCAGGAAGCGCTCGTGCTCGAGCAGCAGGGGAAGCTCACCCCGGCCGCCACGGCAGCCGCCGAGGCAACGCGCAAGGAAGAGGCCAACTGGCGCACCTGGACCGTCCTGGCGCGGATCGAAGCCGAGCGGGGCCGCGTCGCCAGCTCGCTGCGCGCCTACCGCCGGGCGCGGGCCCTCAACCCCAACTTCATCCTGTTCAGAACTGATTAGCTGGCCCCGATGACCAAGGTCCTCTTCGTCGTTGGCATGGCTCGCAGCGGCAGCACCCTGCTGACCGCCCTGCTCAACCGGGTCGACGGCTTCGCCGGGCTGGGGGAGACGCACGTCTACTGGGAGCTCACCGGGGGCGAGGAACGCTGCGGCTGCGACCGCAGCCTGGAGGACTGCCCCCTCTGGGGGACGCTGTACCGGGAGCAGCGGGCGCAGGGCGTCGACTTCGCCGAGCTGCAGGACTCCTTCCGCGACTTCGTGCGCCCCCGCCCCAGCTCGCTGCTGCGCGGCGTCCGGGCGCGGCGGGGCGGGCAGGGAACCGACCGCCTCGGGCGCTACCTGGAGGCCACCGAGGCCACCTACTCGTGGATGGCGGAGCGCACCGAGTCCACGGTGCTGGTCGACTCGACCAAGCTCCCCGCGGCAGCCGACCTGACCGCGGCGATGCCGAGCACCGACGTCTACCTCGTGCACCTCGTGCGCGATCCTCGCGCCGCCGCGCAGTCGCTTGCTCGGAAGCACATGAGTGGGGCGGGCGGAGGCCGCGGCTCGCTGCGCTACCTCACCGCCGTCGCCAGGGCGGCGCTCGACTGGACGCTCCGCAACGCCTACGCGGAGGCGAAGCTGCGGCGCCACTTCGCGCGGCGCTACATGGGGCTGCGGTTCGAGGACCTGACGCGGGAGCCGCGCGACACCGTGGCGCAGCTGCTGGAGCTCGTCGGCGCCGAGCCGGCCCCGGAGGTCTTCGTCTCCGAGGACACGGTCGAGCTAGGCGAGAACCACATCCTCACCGGCAACTCGGTTCGCTTCCAGCGCGGGCCGGTCACGGTCGCGCCGGCCGAGACGTGGCGCGCCGAGATGCCGCGCCACGCCCAAGCGCTGGCGACCCTTCTGACCCTGCCGCTGCTCGCTTTCTACGGCTATCCACTCTTGCCCAGACGTCGCTGATCGGAGACGATCTCCCACCTTCCGATGCGCATCCTCCTGCTCTCCTACTGCTTCCCACCGGTGCCCCTGATCGAGGCGCAGGTGACGGCGAAGGTGAGCGGCCACCTCGGCGCCGAAGTCGACACGATCGCGGCCGAGCCCGACCTCTGGCGGCTGCCCCCCGACCACAGCCTCGATGAGTACGTCGATGAGGAGCTCGGGACGGTGACCCGCCTGCGCCGCGCCGGCATGCCGCTGCTGCTGAGGACGCACGGGCGCGTGCCGTTCCTCAGCGAGCGACCCGACGCGCTCACCTTCCTCAACGGCCGCGTGCTGAGGGAGCTGCGGAGTCGATCGCTCGACGAGTACGACCTGCTGGTCACGCGCGGGCAGTTCCACTCGATCCACCTAGTGCCGCTGCGCCTTCCCCGGCGACCGCCCTGGGTGGCCCACTTCAGCGACCCCTGGGTCGGCAACCCGACCCGGGGCGACGCGCGGCGGGTGCGCTGGATCAACGAGCGCAAGGAGGCGCGGGTGGTCGAGGCCGCGGACCGGCTCGTCTTCACCTCGGCGACAGCGGCTGAGTACACGGTCGGGCGCTACCCGGAGTCGGTGCGCGCCAAGACCCGCCACGTCCCACACTGCTTCATGCCCGAGCTGTTCGAGGGAGCGGATGCGGCGAGGGGGCCGCGGATGCTCGCCCGCCACGTCGGCAACCTGCGCTGGAACCGCCACCCGGAACCGCTCTTCCGCGCCCTGCTGGCGTTGGAGCGACTGCGGCCCGGCGCGCTCGCCGAGCTGCGGGTCGACCTGCTCGGGCTGATCAGCCCGGCGATGCTGGAGGGCGCCGCCGCTCGGGCCCTTCCCGACGGCCTGCTCGAGGTCTCCCCCCCGGTCGATTACCGGGCCTCGCTGCTGGCCATGCGCGAATCGGAGTTGCTGCTGGTGACCGAGACGGAGGCCGCCCGCAGCGTCGACCTGCACGCGAAGATCGTCGACTACACCGGGGCGGGAGTGCCGATCGTCGGCATCGTCCCGCCGGGGCCCACCGCCGACCTGATCGAGGCGCTCGGGGGCTGGCACGGCCACCCCAGCCACCCCGAACAAGGCGCACAAGCCCTGCTCGCCGGCCTCGAGGAAGCCCACCGACGACGCCAGCAGGACAACCCCAGCCTCTGGGGAGACCCCACCGTCCGCGCCCGCTACAGCGCCGAAACGGTCGGCGGCGAGCTGGCCAAGATCTACCGCGAGTGCCTAGGCGACTGTTGAAGGGGATGCCGGTGCCCCTCCCCAAAACACTCCAGCGAGGCTCCTGCCGAGCGTTTTGGGGAGGGGCACCGGCATCCCCCACAAGAATCAACCTCTAGGGTTTCGTGCCCGATGCCACCCTGGCCCGACTTCCTCCTCGTCGGCGCGCCAAAGTGCGCGACGGGGACGATCTACGAGCTGCTAGGGCGCAGCCCAGACGTGTTCCTGGCGCCGAAGGACCTCTACTTCTTCGGCTCCGACCTCGCCACCACGCAGCCTCGCCTCTCCCCCGCCGAGTACCACGCCCAGCTCGAGGCCGCGCCGGCGGGTGCCCGGCTCGCCGATTCCTCGGTCGGCTACCTCTGCTCGGAGCGCGCCGCGGCCGAGATCCACGCCGCTGCGCCGGAGGCGAAGATCGTGATCGCTCTGCGCAACCCCCTGGACGCGATCCCCTCCCTGCACCAGCACTGCCTCTACTACGGGCTGGAGGAGATCGAGGACCTGGGCGCCGCCCTGAAGGCGGAGGAGGACCGGGCCGCGGGGCGGCGCCTGCCCCGCCGCTGCGCCCACCCCTGGATGCTGCTCTACACCCACGTCTATCGCTACGCCGAGCAGGTGCAGCGTTACTTCGACATCTTCGGCCGGTCGCGCTGCCACGTCGTCATCTACGACGACTTCCGTGCCGACTCCGAGGCCACGATGAGGGCCCTGCACTCCTTCCTGGGGCTGCCGGCGGCCGAGCCCCAAGCCGCCACCGACGCTCCCGCGCCCTCCGAGCTCCGCGTCAACCGGGCCCGGCGGGCTCGTAGCCGGCAGCTCAGCGCCCTGCTCACCGACCCGCCGCCGCTGGCGCGGCGGGTCGTCCGCCGCCTCACGCCACAGCCGCTGCGGCGGCGGGTCGCCGAAGGGGTGCTCGCCGCCAACACCGCCGGCGGCGTCCCGTCCAGCGTGGACCCAGCCGTGCGCGCCGAGCTGGCGACCGGCTTCGCCACCGAGGTGGAGAGCGTCTCCCTCCTTCTCGGCCGTGACCTGGGCCACTGGCTGACGATTCCCCGCGAAGCCACCGGGATGGCTCGCTGAGACGTGCCCCGCATCGTCCACATGATCAGCACCCCCAGCGGCTTCGGCGGCGGCGAGGCGGTGATGGTCGCCCTGCTGCGGGGCGGTGCCGAGCGCGGCTGGGAACAGGCCGTGCTCAATCCCTTTGCCCGCTCGGGTGGGGAGGATCTGGCGAAGCGCTGCGCCGAGTTCGGCTACGAGGCGTTCCCGGCCCCGGGCCCCCGGCCGCTGGCCCTGCCGCCGACGATGCGGTGGGCCCGGCGGCGCCTCAGCGAGCTTGCCCCCGACGTCACCCAGGTTTACCTCGTCCACGCCCTCGTCCTCGCCGCGGCGCTGCCGCGCTCGAGCGGGGGCGTTCGCGTCCTCAGCCACCAGCACGGCAATCACTTCCAGGCCTCCGGGCGCCGGCTCGGGGAGACGCTCGACCGCTTCGCCGGAAGGCGCTTCGACCACGTCGTCGCCTGCTCGGAAGCGGTGCGCGACTTCCTCCTCGAGACCTACCGCTACCCGCCCCAGCGCGTCACCTGCATCCGCAACGGCTGGTCGGGGACGCCGCTGAAGCTGCGCGAGGACCCGCGCCCGACGATCGTCTGCACCGCCAACTTCCGCGCCCAGAAGGGTCACCCGGTGCTGATCGAGGCCTTCGCCACCGTAGCGCAGCGGATACCCGAGGCGCGGCTGGTGCTGCTCGGCGACGGCCCCGAGCTGCCCGCGGTGCGGCGACTGATCGCCGAGCTCGGCCTGACCGAGCGGGTCGAGCTTCCGGGGCCGCAGGCCGACGTTTGGCCCTGGCTCGCCAAAGCGCACGTCTTCGCCCTCGCCTCCCACTACGAGCCGCTCGGGATCTCGGTGCTGGAGGCGATGGGAGCGGGGCTGCCGGTGGTCGCGACCGGGGTCGACGGGCTCGAGGAGCTGGTCTGGCCGGGCATCACGGGTGAGCTCGTCCCGCCGGGCGACCCCGCCGCGATGGCGCGGGCGCTGATCGCGATCCTCGAGGATCCCGGTGCCGCATCGCGGATGGGGACTGCCGGGCGCGCGGCAGCCGAGGAGAACCGGATGGGGATCTGCGTCAACCGTTACTTCGAGCTCTACGAGCGCCTGCTCAGCGAGCGGGGCGCTGCCTAGTGGTCGGCCGGGTAGTGATGGTGACGCCGTCGCCCTCGCACGAGGGCGGCGCCGCCAAGCACACCCGCACGATCGCGACCGGCCTCGCCGGTCGCGGCTGGGAGGTCACGGTGATCGCGCGCGACGCCGAGGGGCGCCGGCTGGCGCGGTCCTGGGTCGGGGGCGCGAGGCTGATCGAGATCCCCGGCTTCAACCACCGGCTGGGCGCCATCGCCTTCCTCGCCCTCGCGATCCCACTCGGCTTGCTGCGCGGGCGCCGCGCCGCCTACATATCTCTCGAACTCGCGTCGCAGGGGCTGGTGGCCGCGACCTGCGCCACGCTCACGGGCCGGCGCTACGTCGGCTTCAACTTCTCGAGCGGGCGCAACGGGGAGATCGAGCACTTCCAGGCCTCACGCCTCTGGCCCCTGCGGCGAGCGCTGCTGCGCCGCGCCAGCTACCTGGTGGGACAGACGCCGGCCGCGGCGGAGGAGCTGCGGGCGGTCGTCGGCGAGGAGCAGCTTGCCGTGGTCCCGACTCCGGTCGAGGAAGTCGACGCGCCAGCGCTGAGCGGCGAGCCGCGGGTGCTGTTCACCGGCAGGCTGACGGGGCAGAAGGGGCTCGAGGGGCTGCTCGACGCCTGGGAGCTGGTGCTCGACCGCGTTCCCGGCGCACGGCTGACGATCGCCGGCAGCGCCGAGGGCTGGGGCTCGCTCTGGCCACCGGTCGAGGAGGATCTGAAGAGGACCGTCGCGGCCTCGCCGCGACTGCGCGAGACGGTTACCTTCACCGGCTGGGTCGCCGACGTCGCCGGGCTGCTGGCCAGCCACGACGTCTACGTGCTGCCGAGCCGCAGCGAGGGCATGTCCAACGCCCTGCTCGAGGCCGGCGCCTGGGACCGCGTGATCGCCGCCTCCGACCTGGCCGCGAACAAGGCCGTGCTGGGCGAGGACTACCCGCTGCTCTTCCCCGTCGACGACGCGGCGACGATGGCGGAGCGCCTTCTCGCCGCCCTCACCGACGAGAGCGCCCGCGGCGAGGCACGCGAGCGGGTTCGCGCCCGCATGCCCGCCTTCTACGCCGGCGGCGTGATCGATCGGATCGAGGAGCTCTTGTCGTGAAGCGTCCCGTGCCCCTCCTTCTTCTGAAGCGTTCCTATACCGTACTGATGTATTTCCTAGAAATGCACAGTGGAGGGCGGGGGTGTGAGCAACCCCCTGCGCAGGGCCTATGGCCACCCGCTCCTCTACCAGGGGAAGCGACTCGAATGCCCTATCTGCGGCGGCAGGTTTCGCCGCATGCGCCACGGGCGGGGCCGCCGCGACGTGCAGTGCCCGCGCTGCGGCTCCTACGAGCGGGTGCGCGCGCTCTGGCTCTACCTACGCGAGGAGACCGACCTCTCCCGAGGGAGCCACCGCGTGCTCCACTTTGCCCCCGAGCCGAGCATCGCCGCGGCGATCGAGGCGATGCCGGGGGTCGACTACCTGAGCGCGGACATCACCCCCGGGGTGGCGATGGAGGTCGTCGACATCACCTCCATCCCCTACCCGGAGGACTCCTTCGACGCGGTCATCTGCAGCCACGTGCTCGAGCACGTCCCCGACGACCGGCGGGCGATGAGTGAGGTCTTCCGCGCGCTGCGCCCGAGCGGCACCGCCTACTTCATGCAGCCGGTCGACTTCGAGCGGGCCGAGACCTACGAAGACCCCTCGATCGTCACCCCCGAGGCACGGCTGCGCGCCTTCAACCAGTACAACCACGTGCGCGTCTACGGGTGCGACATCCGCGAGCGCCTAACCGGCGCCGGCTTCGAAGTCACCGAACGCCGCTACACCGAGGAGCTCGACTCCGCCGACCGGACCCGCTACGCGCTGCAGGACGGCGACGCGACCGAACGCGAGGACGTCGTCTTCGTCGCCGTCAAGCCGAGCCCATAGCGGCCGCCCTGCGCGGGCGAACCTCGCGGAAGACGACGGCGAGCAGGGCCAGGCCGGCGAGACAGGCCAGGATGACTCGGATTACGTCGCCGGCGAAGCTGCCGGGCAGGGCGAGGGCGAGGGCGACGAACGCCATCCCCAGCGCGTAGTGGGCGATCTCCGAGGGCCAGCGCCAGGGCACGTCGGCGAATCGGGATGCGGCGACGTCCATCGCCGCCGCCTGGAAGCCGATCGCCAGCACGGTTGCGGCTCCCGCCCCGACCAGGCCGAAGGGCGGCAGCAGCGCCGCCACCAACGCCAGGTTGAGGACCGCCGCCACCGGGGTGATCCAGGCCAGCGGCTTCGTGTGCTTAGTCCAGAAGAGCACCTGGCTGCGCGGCAGGTAGGTGGCCCAGGGCAGAGTCGAGAGGGCGAGGACCGCGGTGATCTCGGCGAGGAAATCGGGGTCGTAGTCCGACGGTGCCACGATCGAGAGCAGCGGCCGCGCCAGCAGCGCGATCACGCCGCAGGTGAGGGCGGCGAGGCGAGTGACCAGGGCCGCCGTCTCCGCCAGCGACTTCCAGCGCAGGTGCTCCTCGGCGCCGAAGGTGATCGGCACCCAGGCGTTCTGCAAAGAGGAGAGGAAGTTCATCCCCAACCCGCCGACCGCGTAGGCGAGCTGGTACTGACCGACGGCGCTGAGCCCGGAGACGATCTGGATCACGACCCTGTCGCCGAGCGCGAGGACGAAGACCGAGAGCGTGTGCGGGACGGTCGGCAGCCCGTACGCGATCGCGCCGCGCAGGGCGGGACGCGGCGCCGGCCGCGCCTTTACCGCACCGGTGAGCGTCGCGGCCCCCAGCGCCGCGATCGCCATCGCCGTGCCGTAGCCGAGCAGGTAGGCGACCGGGCTGCGGTCGACCAGGAGGCCGACGATCCCGAGGATCTGGGCGCCGAAGTTGGCGATCAGGGTTATGCAGATGAACTGGACCGGCCGTTCCTGGACCCGGATCAGAGCCAGCGACGCGGTGATCACCGCCCCGGGCAGGGCGATCGCGATGCCGAGCATCACCGCCGCCGGTTCGTCGGGGACCAGCAGCGGCGCCCAGACCAACGCGGTCAGCAGCCCCAGCGCGGTCCCGCAGAGGCCGAGCGCCGCGGTGCTCACGATCAGCTCCCGGGCGACCGACTTCCCGTCCTCCTCGGTCTCGAAGTAGGTCCTGGTCAACGCGGCCGGCACGCCGAGCGCCGCGAGCGTGGTGACGAAGAGCTGGATCGTCAGCGCCAGCGCCACCGTCCCGTACTCGGCCGGGTCGAGCAGCCGGGTGACGATCGGGATCGCGAGTGCGGACCCCGAGAGCTGCAGGACCGAGCCCAGCGTGTAGATCGAGCCCTTGCCGAGCAGGTGCTTGCCCTGCCCGGTGCCGCTGGAGGTCGCGCTCACCCTGCTGCTCGCTGCGGTGCTCCGTCCCAGATCGGGGCGTCGTGGACGAACCTGGCGACGAGCCGCTTCAGGTCCGGGCGCCGGTCGAGGAAGGAGACGATCTCGGCCAGAGGGAACGAGGGGGCGCTCGCGCCCAGCTCCTCGTAGACGGCGCGGCAGAGGATCAGGTCCTCCGGGTAGTCGACGGTGAGGCGGAGGTCGGTGCGGCGGCAGGCAGGCGGGGGCTCGACGATCTCGACCTTGAAGAGGCGCTGGTTGTAGCGGCCGTAGTTGGAGACGAGCTCGCTGCGGTCCTCGTCGAGGCCCTCGGCGTGGGAGCGGCGCAGGGCGTCGACCGAGTAGATCTCCACCGCGGTGCCGAGCGGCACGTGGTCGACGATCGTGATGTCGTTGCCGTTGGCGACGTGCCGCTCCCAGGCCAGCTCCATGCCGTCGAGCTCGAAGAACGGGGACTCGGTGGTCTTGCGCAGGAGGTCGGTCGCGTCGTGCGCCTCGGCGGCAGCGATCAGGCGGCCGAGCACGTCCTTCTCGTCGCCGAGCACGTAGGGCGTCTCCAGCTCCCCGGCAGCCAGCCGCAGGGCGGCGTTTCCCTCGGACTCGGCAATTGCCAGCACGACCTCGGCGGGCACCGGGGACGAGCGGATGCAATCGACGATCTGGGCCAGGATCGTCACGTCGGGCGCGAGGTTCTGCAGCGGCTTGCCGTAGAGCCGGGTGCCGGTGAGGCGGCAGGCGAGACCGGCGATCAGCTTGCGGCTCATGAGGAAAGGCCGGCGCGGGTCAGAGGCGCGTTCGCGCTCAGAGCGGAGGCGAGGGTCGCGCCTTCGGCCTCGTCGAGGCGGAAGAGGACGTCGGCCGGCGGGTCGGGGACCCGCTTCAGGGCCAGGTCGGCCGGGCCCAGCCGCTGGCCGGCCGGGAGGTCGCGGGCGGCGACGACGTGCTTCTTCATCTTCAGCCGGTAGGCCTGCTCGGCCTCACCCATCTCATCCGCGCCCGCGGGCTCGCCCAGCGCCGCCTCGGCCAGGTACATGCTCTCGACGAACTGGGCGAAGCGGTCCGGCGCCAGCGCTGACTCGTGGTCTGGGTCGCGCAGCACGTGGGCAACGGTGATGTGCTTCTCGACGTAGGTCGCCCCGAGGGCCACCGCGAGCGCCGGCAGCCACGTAGCCGCGTCCTCGCCCTTGCCGGTGTGGTCGGCGAAGCCCAGGGCGACGTCGGGGAACGCCTCCCGCAGCATGCCCAGGCGACGCAGCCGGTTCTCGGCGACCGGCGTCGGATAGGCCTGGAAGCCGAGCACGACGGTGACCTGCTTGCCGGCTAGCAGCGCCACCGCCCGGCCGACCTCCTCGACGGTCGTGCCGCCCGCCGAGACCAGGACCTCGGGAACGGCGGACGCGGCGACTTCGCGCAGCAGGGCCTCGTTCAGCATGTCGCTGCTGTGGACCTTGACCGCCGCCACCTCGAGCTTCTCGGCAAGATCGAGTCCCTGCCTGCCGAAGACGTCGAGGAGCAGCTCGATCTCCATCTCCCGCGCCCGCTCGGCAACCGCGCGCCAGCGCTCGGGTGGCAGCTGCAGATCGCCGACAAGCCCGTAGAGCGGGTGGGCCGGCACGAGCAGCTCGTCGGGGTGAAGCAGCTGGAACTTGATCGCGCCAGCGCCGGCGCGAGCGGCGAGCTCGACCAGGGCGAGCTCCTTGTCCCAATCGGCGGCGTAGCCCTCGGCCGCCTCGGCGACGATCCTCAGCCGGCCCACGCGCCCTCCAGCTCCTCGATGCAAGTGACCACTCTCAGGCCTTCGCCAAGGGTGCAGACCGTGGCCGGGTCCGGCCCAAGCATCGCCAGGTGGAGGTTGGCATAGGTCTTGGTCCAGTCAATCTCGTACCGCTCCCCGGCGCTCGACGTTCTGCACTCGCCGCTGAGCAGGTCGGCTTCGAGGGTATCCGACGCGGTAGTCACCCGGACCCTGCGCTCGGGCAGCCGGTCGAGGTAGCTGAGTCGGAGCGTCGCGAGCGGGGCGCGCTCCAGCCTGAGCACGGCACAAGCGGCGGTCTCGGCGTCGATTCCCAGCTCGCCAAGGTTGCCCCCCAGCGCCTTCGCCTGCCGCGGCTCGCCGAAGAGCCAGAGCATCAGGTCGAGCTCGTGCGAGAGGTCGCGCAGCACGCCGCCCCCGCGAGCCCGCGAGCCCGAGGCCGTCTCGCGGTGGTCGCGCCCGGGGCGCCACTCGGGGAGGAAGCTCTGGGCAGCCATGTCGACGACCAGCGCGGACTGCTCCTCCAGCTGCCGCCTCAACCAGCCCACCGCGGGATGGAAGCGCAGGTTGTAGCCGACGCCGACCCGCTCGAACGGCATCTCGGAAGGGATTTCGCCCGATCGCGCGCTGAGCGGCTTCTCGACCAGCAGCGAGCCGGCGAAGCCCCCCTCCGCCAGTGCCTTCACATCGGCTGCGTGGTCACTGGTTGCCGAGGCGACCACGCAGTAGTCGAAACCGCCCCCCGCCAGGGCAGTCGCAATCGAAGCGTGCGTCGTCCCTTCGGCGCTCTCTCTCTTGGAGACCGCCTCGACCGTGGCGCCGAGTCCCTCGAGCACCCGCACGTGGGTGGCGCCGATCGATCCGAGCCCCACCACCAGCGCCCGAATGCCCGACAGGGGCCTGCTCGTGACCGCGGACATCGAGCGCTGAAGCCTAGCGGCGGCGCCGGGCCATGAACCACCCCGCACTATCATCGAGCTGCCTGTGACCCGCCCGCGCATTCTCGTCGCAGCCACGATCGGCAGAGCGGATCTGCTGGCGATGTTCGCGGGACTCGCCAAGCGGGCGGATCTGACCTTCGTCGAGTACGAGTCGAACCCGGGCGTGACCCCCGAGCTGTACGAGCCCTACGGGCGCCTGACGACCTGGGAGCAGCACGGCTCGGCCCGGGCGCTGCTGCGGCAGGTCAAGCCGGACCTGCTGGCGATGCTGGCGATCGGCGTCCGCAACCAACTGGCGCTGCGGCGCGAGGCCGGCCGCCGGGGAATCCACACGATCCACGTCGAGCACGGCTACCGCCTGCCGATCGCGACGCAGCGGCTGCTCAGCGCCGACCGCGACAAGATCGCGCACGCCGGCGGCGCGACAGGCGGGCGGCGCTCCTCCCTGGCAACCAACCGGTTCCTCGCCAGCTCGCTGCTGCGGCTGCCGCCCGGCGAGGCGGCCCGCATCGCCCGCTTCGCGCTGCCCAGCGTCGGCGGCGCCTCGCTGGAGACGCTGAGCGCGGCCGCCGAGCTGCGCCGGCCGGACCGCTACGTCTCCTTCTCGCCGGAGTGCTTCGCCTTTCATCGCGAGCTCGACCTGGTGCCGCCCGAGCTCGCCGAGCAGACCGTGTTCACGGGCATCCCGCAGTTCGACTGCTTCCGCGAGGGGCCCGGGGAGAACGAGGCCGACGCCGGCACGGTCGTCCTCGTCGACCACCAGCTCCACAACACCGGCTTCATGGGCTGGGACCCCGAACATCACCGTCGCTGGGTCGAGGGAATCCACGCCGCCGTGGTGTCGAGCGGCCGCCGGATCGCGGTCAAGGCCCACCCTGGCGAGCGCTCCTCGCCCTGGGCCGAGTACACCGACGGCAGCGTCGAGATCGTGCCCAGCATCGAGCAGCTCAAGCAGAGGGCGCGCTCGGCCCGGGTCGCGCTCGGCATCATGTCGACGTTGCAGCTGCCGCTGGCCGGACTCGACCACATTGCGACGATCACGGTCGAGGTCCACCCGCGGCCCAACCAGGTGCTCTCCAGCCGCCTCGTCGAGGCGGGGGTCGCGCACCCGGTCGCCTCCTTCGAGGAGCTTCGCACGGCGCTCGACGACGTCCCCGCGCTGCATCGCCGCCAACTCCCGCACAAGCCGGCCTTCGTCGAACAGTTCCTCCACCGCCTCGACGGTCGCGCCGAAGAGCGGCTGACCGAGGCGCTGCTCTCGGAGGCCGGCGCCGGCGCGACTGCCGCGGTGGTGGCCCGGTGAGCGCCCCAATCGTCACGGTGATCGCCGGTCGTTCGAGTCCGTGGCGATTGGGGCGCGAACGAAAGGGCGTTCGGTGAGCGAGCTCGGGCTGGGCACGGCCCAGCTCGGCCTCCCCTACGGCGTCTCCAACAGCACGGGGCAGCCATCGGAAGCCGAGGCGGCGGCAATCCTGGAGCGTGCGCTGGAGCACGGCGTCCGGGCGATCGACACCGCACCTGCCTACGGCGAGTCGGAGGAGCTGCTCGGCCGCCTGCTGCCGGCCGGCGCCCCGGTCCGCATCGTCACCAAGACGGCGCCGCTGTCGGGCAACGAGGTGAGCGAGGCCGACTGCGACGCGGTCCGGCGATCGGCCGAGCGCTCGCTCGGGCGCCTGCACCGGGACCGCCTCGATGCGCTGCTGGTCCACCACGGCTCCGACCTCGCCCTGCCCGGGGGCGAGCGCCTCGCTGTCACCCTCGTCGAGCTGCGCGATGCCGGGGTCGTGCACAAGCTCGGCGCCAGCGTCTACGACCGCGAGGAGCTCGACGCCGCCCGCGAGCGCCTGCCGCTCGACCTTGTCCAGCTGCCGCTCAACGCGTTCGACCAGCGCTTCCTGCGCGACGAAACGCTGGAGCAACTGCGGGACGAAGGCGTCGAGGTTCACGTCCGCTCGGCCTTCCTCCAGGGCCTCCTGCTGATGGCGCCCGAGGAGCTCCCCGTCCACCTGGCGGCGGCCGAGCTGCCCCTGCGCCGATTCCACGAGGAGCGCCGCCGAGCCGGCCTCGAGCCGATCGAGGCAGCACTCGGGTTCGCGGCGGCCGCTGGCGTCGCCGTGATCCTGGTCGGCACCAACTCCGTCGACGAGCTCGAGCAGTGCCTCGCCGCCCTGCGCGGGCGGCCCGGACCCGGCATGGACTATGCCCCCCTCGCCGTCGAGGATCCGGACCTGATCGACCCGCGCCGGTGGGGCTCATGAGCGAGCTCCGCCTCGGGCTGATCGGGATCAGCGAGGGCAACGGCCACCCCTACTCCTGGGGGGCGATCGTCAACGGCTACGACGAGGCGGAGATGGCCCGCTGCCCGTTCCCGGCGATCCCGAGCTACCTTTCCGAGCGCCGCTTCCCCGAGGAGGCGATCGCCGACGCCCGGGTCACCCATGTCTGGACGCAGGACGCAGCCGCCTCCGCGCGGATCGCCGCCGCCTGCCGGATCGAGCACATCCTCCCCACTCCCGAGGAGATGCTTGGGCAGGTCGACGCCGTGCTCCTGGCCCGCGACGATGCCGAGCACCACGCCGAGCTGGGCGGCCCTTTCCTCGAGGCCGGGCTGCCGGTCTACGTCGACAAGCCGCTGGCGACCAGCGTTGCCGCGGCGCGCGATCTGTTCGCCCGGCAGGCCTCTCCGGGCCAGCTCTTCACCTGCTCGGCGCTGCGCTATGCGGCCGAGCTGCGACTCGACCGGGCCTCGCGGGAGGAGATCGGCCCGATCCGACAGGTGCTCGCCAGCTCTCCGAAGCGCTGGAGCCGCTACGCGGTGCACCTGATCGAGCCGACCCTGGGGCTGGTTGGCGAGCCATCCCCGATCGCATCCCACAGCGCCCACTCCTCGGAGGGGGCAACCCGCCTGCACGTCGAGTGGGAGTCGGGAGTGCAAGCGGAGTTCGCGACGCTTGGCGAGGTCGCCGCCCCGATCGAGCTCAGGGTCATCGGCGAGAGTGGCGAGCGGACGCTCGCCTTCAGCGATTCCTTCACGGCGTTCAGAGCCGCTCTCGAGCGCTTCGTCGCGGTCGCCCGCGGTGAGGCAGAGGCGATCCCCAAACCCGAGGTGTTGCGCGTGGTAGAGCTGATCGAGCTCGGGATGGCATCCGGCGCCCCTTAACCGTTCCGGGGCTTGCACTCGGCGACCCTCTACGATTGCCGCGATGCTCAGCGCTGTCTCAAGCGTTCCCACGCGCACCCGACAGGCCGCGAAGAAGCTGGTTCGCGAAGGCCCCCTAAGGGGGAGTCGCGTTGTCCACCGGGTTCAGCACGCCCGCGCCTATCGCGGAATCAAGCTTCGCCCGGAGCTGACGCAGCGCCGCGAGCTGCTCGAGGAGCTCGACCGCGAGGGCATCGTGATCGTCCCCAACTACCTCTCCGCGGAGAAGATCGCCCCGATGCTCTCCGGCGCCGACGAGGTGATTCAGAAGGCCAAAGACGGCGAGCTCGCCGATCGCACCTTCACGATCCAGCCCGACATCGTCTTCCGCATCGGCAAAGTCGACGAGCTGGTCCCGGCAACGCAGCCGTTCTTCGAGGACCCGGTGATCCGCGGCGTGATGGAGGCCTACCTCTCACCGCGGGTCGTCTCTTTCCGCCGCGAGCTCGAGAACCGCTTCGGCCTCTCCAAGATGGCCCAGGCCGACCTCTTCCACTTCGACAACTGGCGCCCGATCTGCAAGGCGTTCCTCTACCTCGTCGACGTCGGCGAGGACAACGCCCCGTTCCGTTTCCTGCGCCGCTCGCACAAGGACGGGCCGTGGCGCACTCGGCACGCGATCGAGTTCGACGCCGGCGGGACCAACGGCCGCTACGGCCACTTCTTCCCGCAGGAGATTCGCGCCCTGGAAGTGCGCAACGACTGGGAGGAAGTCGTCTGCACCGGCAAAGCCGGCACGCTGATCCTCGCCGACTTCCGCGGCCTGCACAGAGGCACGCCGCTCAAAAGCGGCCGCAGGGTGTTGCTCAACAACACCTTCGACCTGATGAACGCCTAGCGCGGGCTGGGTGGGAGGCCCGTCGGGGGTACCTCCCAAAACGCGCGGCAGGAGCCGCGCTTGAGTGTTTTGGGAGGTACCCCCGACGGGCCTCCTATAGCCCGAGCACGCCTGGGCCACAAAGTCGCCCCTGGGTCCCCAGCTTCCAAGAAAGAGCTTGGGGTGCACGAGATGGCGCCCTTGGCTGCGGAGGCTTAGAGGAGCTTGGGTGCTTCGAGAGGGGTGGGCGGGTCCCCCTCCCCAAAACACTCAAGCGAGGCTCCCGCCGAGCGTTTTGGGGAGGGGGACCCGCCCACCCAACCCAAACCCCGAACTACCCAGAAACCGGCGCCACGCCCGCGGCCATCTCGCGCAGCTGCTCGGCACTGAGCCACTCGTCATTGCTGTCGCTCGCGTAGCGGAAGCCGGGCGGCAGCTCTTCGCCGGTTGGGAAGCCATTCGTCCGCCAGTAGGGGAAGGCCGGGTAGATCGCGTAGTAGGTCTCGAAGCGCACGGCGTGACGGGCCTCGTCCTGGGTCAGCAGCACCTCGTGCACCTTCTCGCCGGGGCGCACGCCGATGATCTCCTGCTCGACCCCGGGCGCCAGCGCCTCGGCCAGGTCCATCACCGACATGCTCGGGATCCGCGGCACGAAGACCTCGCCGCCCTGCATCCGCTCCAGGCTCGCTATCACGAAGTCGACCGCCTCGTCGAGGGTGATCCAGAAGCGGGTCATCGCCGTGTCGGTGATCGTCAGCTTCCCCTCCGTGGCCTGGCGCTTGAACAGGGGGATCACGCTGCCGCGGCTGCCGACCACGTTGCCGTAGCGCACGGTCGAGAAGCGCACGGTCGAGTCGCCCGCGTAGACGTTGCCCTGGGTGACGATCTTCTCGGCGCTGAGCTTGGTCGCGCCGTAGAGGTTGACCGGGTTGACCGCCTTGTCGGTGCTGAGCGAGACGGTGTGCGGGACTCCGTGCTCGATCGCCGCCGTGACGACGTTCTCGGCGCCGATGATGTTGGTCTGCACCGCCTCGAAGGGGTTGTACTCGCAGGCCGGCACCTGCTTCAGCGCCGCCGCGTGGACGATCACGTCGACGCCGCGGACCGCCATCCGCAGCCGGCTGAGGTCGCGCACGTCGCCGATCAGGAAGCGCAGGCGCTCATCGCTGACGGCCTGGCGCAACTCGTGCTGCTTGAGCTCGTCGCGGCTGTAGATACGCACGGTCGCCGGTTCGTGGTCGCGCAGCAGGTGGTCGACGAAGCGCTTGCCGAAGGAGCCGGTTCCCCCGGTGACGAGCACCGTCTTGCCCTTCAGCTCAGGGCTCGGTTCTCTCGCGGAGGCGTCGGTCATCGGCGTCGGCGGAGCGGCTCCCATGCGGCCCCGGCTGCGCCAGTGTATCGACGCGCACAAGCTGCTTCCCGCTACCGTTCGCGGCGCCGGTGATCCCCTACTCGAAGCAGAGCCTCGACGCCGACGATAGGGCCGCCGTCGCGGCGGTGCTCGAGGGCGACTGGCTCACCCAGGGACCGGCCGTGAGCGGCTTCGAGCAGGCCGTCGCCACCCGCTGCGGGGTGCCTCACGCCGTCGCCTTCTCCTCCGGCACGGCCGCACTCCACGCCGCCGTCTTTGCCGCCGGGGTCGGGCCCGGAGACGAGATCGTCACCAGCGCGATCACCTTCGCCGCCAGCGCCAACTGCGGCGCCTACCTCGGCGCCCGCCCGCGCTTCGCCGACATCGAGCCGGAGACCTGGAACGTCTCCGCGGCCACGCTGGAGGCCGCGATGACGCCGCGGGTGAAAGCCGTGATCCCGGTCCACTTCGCCGGCCTGCCGGCTCCGATCGAGCCAATCCGCGAGCTGGTCGGGCCCGATGTCGCGATCGTCGAGGACGCGGCGCACGCGCTGGGCGGCTACTCCGGCGAGGGCGAGGTCGGCTCCTGTGCCCACGCCGACATGGCGATCTTCAGCCTCCACCCGACCAAGGCGATCACCTCCGCCGAGGGCGGCGTCGTCACCACGCGGGATGCCGCCATGGCGGAGCGCCTCGCCGTCTTCCGCCACCACGGCATGGTTCGCGACCCCGACCGTTTCGTCCATCCCGAGGGCGCCGGCGACGAGGGTCCCTGGTACCACGAGCAGCAATACCTCGGCTTCAACTACCGGCTCTCCGACGTGCACGCTGCGCTGGGCAACTCGCAGCTGGGCAAGCTCGACGACCACGTCGCCGCCCGCAACGCGGTGGCGACCCGCTACCGGGAGGGGCTGGACGGGATCGAGGGGCTCGGCCTGCCACCCCAACCGGGCGGCGAGGCCCTGCACGCCTACCATCTCTTCGTCGTCCACCTGCGCGAGGGCACCGCCCGGCGGCTGGAGCTCTACCAGCGACTCCTCGAGAACGAGATCCGCACTCAGGTCCACTACATCCCCGTCTACCGCCACCCCTACTACCGCAGCGCCTTCGGCTACGGCCCCGGGCTCTGCCCGGAGGCCGAGCGCTACTACGCCGGCTGCCTCTCGCTCCCCTGCTACCCGGACCTCACCCCGGCTGAGCAGGACCGAGTGATCGAGGTCGTGCGCGAGGCGATGGGCGATGGCTGATCCAGCCGCCCTCCCGGCTAGCTTCGAGCTCGGCGGCCGCCCCGTCGGCGAGGGCCACCCCACCTACGTGATCGCCGAGGCCGGCGCCAACCACAACCGCGACCTGACGATCGCGCGGGAGCTGGTCGACGTCGCCGCCGAGGCCGGCGCCGACGCGGTCAAGTTCCAGACCTACTCGGGCGAGGCCCTCTACTCGTCCAAGACACCCGGCTTCGAGTATCTGGGGCCGCTCAGCGACAAGAGCCCCTCGGAGCTGCTCGAGGACATCGCCCTGCCCCGCGAGTGGCAGGTCGAGCTGCGCGACCACGCCGCCTCGCGCGGGATCGCCTTCTTCTCCAGCCCCTTCGACGCCGAGGCCGTGGCGGAGCTCGACGCCCTCGGCGTGCCGGCGATGAAGATCGCCTCCTTTGAGATCGTCGACCCCGAGCTGATCGCGGCCGCCGCGGGCACCGGCCGCCCACTGCTGATCTCGACCGGGATGGCGACCTTGGGCGAGGTCGAGGAAGCGCTGCGCGATGCCTCCGCGGCGGGAGCGAGCGCCGTCGGCCTGATGCAGTGCACCTCGGTCTACCCGGCGCCACCCGAGCGGGCCAACCTGCGGGCGATGGCGACGATGCGCACTGCCTTTGGCGTGCCCGTCGGCCTCTCCGACCACACCACCGGAATCGCCGTGCCGATCGCGGCGGCGGCGCTGGGGGCGGCCTTTGTCGAGAAGCACTTCACCCTCGACCGCACGATGGAGGGCCCCGATCACCCCTTCGCCCTCGAGCCCGAGGAGCTGAAGGCGATGGTCGCCGGGGTCCGCGAGGCGCAGGAGGCGCTCGGCGACGGGCGCAAGCGCGGCCCGGGGCCGGAGGAGGCCAAGGAGATGTACGGGCTGGCGCGGCGCAGCCTGATCGTCGTCGGCGACCACCCCGCCGGCACCGTGCTGAGCGAGGAGATGCTGACCCGCAAGCGGCCCGGGTTCGGGATCGCCCCCAGGGACCTGGGCAAGGTCGTCGGTCGGACCCTGCGGGTCGCCGTCGAGCACGACGACGTCCTCACCTGGGAGATGCTCTGACGGGCAGCGACCCGACGCCGCCGCGGACCCGGCTTGTCGCCGACGCGAGCGCCGGAGCGGGACTCGGCCACCTGGCCCGCTGCACGGCGCTCGCCTGTGCCCTGAGCACCGAGGGCTTCGAGCTCGAGACGCTCGGCCTGGGCGCCGAAAGAGAGATCACGCTCGACGGGGTGCACTGGGCGCCGTGGCAGCCCGAGGCCGCCCTCGTCGCGGCTGTCACCGAGCCGGTCCCGGACCTGCTCGTGCTCGACACCTACGACCGCATCGCCTGGCAACAGGTCGCGGAGTTGCCGCACCGGCTTCTCGTCGCCTTCGAAGACGCCCTCCCGCACCCCGGCGCAGCTGGCATGGTCATCGGCCCCCAGCAGGACGGCCGGGAGCTCGGAGGGCTGCGATTCGCCTGCCTGCGCCAGCCGTTCTGGGAGGTCGGGCCGCGCGCGATCCGGGATTCGCCGGAGCGGGTCCTGGTCACAACCGGGGGCGGCGACCTCGGCGGACTGGCCGGTCGCATCGCGACGCACCTCGGCGAGCGACTGCCGCGGGTCCAGATCGAGCTCGTCCGGGGACCGGGGTTCGCCGGCGAGCCGCCGCGGAACGTCACGGTGCTCGAACAGCCCCCTTCGCTGCTGGAGCCGCTGCTGGGCGCCGACGCCGTCGTCTGCGCGGGCGGCCAGACGATGCTGGAGGCGGCCGCGGCGGGCACGCCGGCCCTCGTGCTCGAGGGCGCGCCGAACCAGCGCCCTCAGATCGCCATCCTGGCGAGCCGCGAGGCGGTCCTCCCCGTCGGCGAGGACGAGGTCCCGGAGACCCTGGAAAACCTCCTCTGCTCGACTTCGCAACGGCGGGAGCTTTCCTGTCGGGCCCAGGAGGCGGTCGACGGGCGCGGCGCGCTTAGAATCGCCAGTGAGCTCGTCGCCCTGGCCCGGCGCTGAGCGACTCTGGCGCGAAAGCCGTGTTCTACGCCAGGATGGAGCGCACCGAATGAAAGTGCCTAAACCGACAATCGCCGCCGTACTCATGTCTCTGCTGCTGGCAGCGGTCGGTAGCGGTCCCGCCTCGGCAGCCACCTTCCCCGGCGCCAACGGCAGGATCGCCTACGCCTCCAACCAGAACGGCGACTGGGACATCTACGCGATGAACGCGGATGGGAGCGGCAAGCGGCAGCTGACCAGCGGCCCGGGCAACGACACGCAGCCGTCCTTCTCCGCCGACGGTGGCCGCATCGTCTTCGCCTCCAACCGGGCCGGCAACTACGACATCTACTCGATGAACGCGGATGGGAGCGGGGTCACGCGCCTGACCACCGATCCCGGCAACGACACGCAGCCCACCTTCTCACCGGACGGCACTCGCATTGCCTTCGTCAGCGTCCGCTTCGGCAGCTGGTACACCGACCTCTTCCTGATGAACGCGGACGGCAGCAACCAGACCCGCATCGTCAGCGAAGGCGGCATCGAAGAGACGCCCACCTTCTCTCCCGACGGAACCCGGATCGCCTTCGTCCGCAGCCAGGGGGCCAACAAAGACATCTTCACCGTCGACACCTCCGGCGGAGGCCTGACCGCGCTCACCAGTAACGCCGGCGACGACCGACGGCCCTCCTTTTCGCCGAACGGCCAGCGGATCGCCTTCTCCAGCCGTCGCAACGGCCGCTTCGACATCTACACGATGAGCTCCGGCGGCGGCGGAACGAACAAGCTGACCGACAAGCCGGTAAGCCAGATGCCGGCTTACTCACCCGACGGGCGCTTGATCGCCTTCTCCAGGGGCGGCGGCATCCTCACGATGAACGCAAGCGGCGGCGACGAAGTGCTGCTGACGCGCGAGCCCGGCTCGCAGGCTTGGCCGACCTGGCAACCGCTCCCCGGCGGCTCGGGTGGCGGCGCGGGCGGCGAAGGGGGCCCCTCGAGCAAGCTCCGAATCGGCAAGCCGATCCTCGACCGCCGTCGCGGCACCGCCAAGCTCCCGGTCACAGTGCCGGCGGCGGGAACGCTCAAGCTGAAAGGCAAGGGGGTCAAGCTGTCGTCGCGCCCGGTTGGAGGTCCGGCAACCGTGAAGCTCTTGGTCAAGCCGAAGGGGAAAACGGCGCGGACCCTGGCGCAGAAGTCCAAGGCGAAGGTGAAGGCGATCGTCTCCTTCGCCCGCAAGGGTGGCGGCACGGAAACACAGACGAAGTCGTTCTCCCTGCGCAAGAAGCGCTAGGCAGTCGATTCCAGGGTGTGGGTGAGAGGCCTTCGGGGGTCCCTCCTCAGGCCGCTTCGCGGGAGTTCCTGAGGAGGGACCCCCGAAGGCCTCACGCGACAAGTACCAGGAACCCGTCCGCCTCCTTGCCGGAGGGCGAGAAGCCGGCGCGGCGAAAGGCGGCCTGCGAGCGGATGTTGCCTTCTCGCACGTGCGCCTCGACCTCGGCCCTAGGACTCGATTCGCGAAGCTTCTCCACCGCGAGGGAGATGAGACGTGACGAGAGGCCCCTCCCCCGCGCCGACGCCGCCAGGGCGACGCTGATCTCGTGGCGGTCCTCGGCAAGGCGGTCGAAGCGCACCTGCCCTACCGGCTCTCCGTCGAGCTCGCAGATCAGCAGCTGGCGGTCGGGGTCGGCGAGCACTGCTGTCAGCCAGGTTGCATGCTCCTCGCTGTCGACCTCGGTGGTGCTGCGGGAGGCGGCGCGGGCCTCTGGATCGTTGCGCCACTCCAGTAGCCGAGTGCTGTCGGCTTCCGAAGCGGGGCGCAGGATCAGATCGGGGGCGTCGGCGGGCATCTGGCTGGCAATCGGCAGAACCGGGCCACGATAGCCTGTGGGAGTGGCCACGCTGACTCGCCGGGTTGGCGCTCCCGTGCTCGACTTCTTCGTCATCGGCGCCGCCAAGGCCGGCACCACCGCCCTCCACCACCTGCTCCGCACCCACCCCGAGCTCTGTCTGCCAGAGGCTAAGGAGCTGCCCTATTTCGTCACCCCCAAGCACGCGTACTACGAGTCCGCGGCGGAGTTCTTCGCCGACGCCTTCGAGCATCGCGGCGAGGGACAGCTGTGCGGGACGGTGACCCCGCAGTACCTCTACGGCGCGCTGCTGGGGCCAGACCGATCGGCCGATGGCTCCGACTCGCCCGAGACGACGATCCCCACCCGGATCCGCGACGCCTATCCCGACGCGAGGCTGATCGCAATCCTGCGCGACCCGGTGGCGCGAGCCCGCTCCCACCACCGCATGTCGGTGATGAGGGGCCTCGAGCAGCGCCCATTCGACGTCGCGATCGAGCAGCTGCTCGAGCCCGCCGCCCTCGTCAAGTCCCGCGCGAGGCCGGATGAGACCAACGGCTACGTCGTCCTCGGTGAGTACGGCCGCCTGCTGGGGGGATACCTCGACGTCTTCCCGCGCGAGCAACTGCTCATCCTCTTCCAGGGACAGCTGGAGCAGGACCCGGGCGCGGTCTGCGCGACCGTGTTCGCCTTCCTCGGAGTCGACTCAGCCTTCCGCCCACCTAATCTCGGGCGCCGCTACCACGACGGCGGCAGTCACCGCCGTTTCGCCTGGCTTGACCTGACGACCTGGCAGCGCGCGGCCCGGCGCTCGGAACTGTTGAGCGGTCTCTGGCAACGAGCGCCCCGCTCGCTGCGCCGGCGCATCCTCAAGCGCTTCAACCTCACCTCCAGGAAGCTCTTCCTCTGGAACCGCGTCAGCGTCGACACCGCGGCGGAACCGGACACGCCAAGCGCCGAGATGCTGACCAGGCTGCGAGCTCATTACCGCGAGGACGAAGTGCGCCTGGGAAAGCTCCTGGGCACCCCCCCACCCTGGGGCGAGCCCGAGGCCTAGCTCAGGCTTGCGCAGGCTCCAGCCGGACGGGCTCAGCCGGCGCGGCGGGCTCGGCGGCGCTGCGGCGCTCGCCCGGCCGCCAGAGCGCGACGACGATGCAGATGAAGACCGAGACGATCTGCACCCGGTAGCGAAAGGCGGTGCCCGCGTTCCCCGAGCTGAGGGAGTAGGCCATCAGCAGGAATATCCCCAAGTAGACGAGCGGCCCGGCGCGGGCCATGATGCTCCCCCGGCTGCGGTACAGGGTCCTGACAAGGAAGAAGAGCGCGACGTAGGCCGCGGCGGTGCCGAGCAGGCCGAGCCCCTGGCTGATGTTGCCGAGCTGCCAGGGAAAGGGGCGCAGGAGGACGTCGAGCGAGCGCCGGGGGAGGTTCTGGACGATCGCGCCACGGGTCGAGAAATCGACCTGTTCCAGCTTCAGGTTCGAGTTGTCGGTCGCGTTCGCTTCCTGGGAGCGCTGGACGTTTCGCTCGAGGTTCTCATCGGTCGAGGCGTTGAGCACGGTCGGCGCCGCGATAGCGGCGAAAAGGATCACCGAGGCGACGAGGGCGAGTGAGCGGATCGCCGTGCGGTGCTCCGCCCGCAGGCCCGCGTGCATGAGGATCGCCGCGCCCGCTGCGATCAGGAACCAGCCGGCGTACTGGCGCGTGGCGACCGCGATCAGACAGCCGGCGATGACCATGACCATGTGACGGGGCTCGCCTCGCTTCCAGACCTTCGCTCCGCCGAGGGCGACAAGCCCGATCGCGAGCAGCATGTTCGCCTCCTTGTGCAGGAGGCTGGAGAAGAAGATGCTGGCCGGCTCGAGGGCGAGCAACCACATCGCCAGCACCGACGCCTTCGGCCCGGCGAGCTCGTAGACGGCCGCGGCCAGCAGGACCAAGCCGATCACGGCGATCCCGACCTGGGTCACGCGCATCGCCAGTTCAGGCGATTCGAACAGGTAGCGCTGAAGGGCCAGGGTGTAGACGTGCAGTTCCTGCAGCAGCGCGTTTGTCCACTCGCTGGAACCCAGTGGGGTTTCGACGATCAGGCTCGCTTTGCCCTGGAAGATGACCTCGTCACCGCCGCGAAGCGTTCGCGACACCGAGGTGAGCGAGATCAGGCCGGCGGCGATCACACGCAGGCCGAAGGCGACCAGCGCCGCGGGGCCAACCGCGAATCCAGGCCGCGAACCGTGCATGCGATTCACCAGGAAGGCGATGCCGCCACCGAAGAGGGCAAACATCGCGAGTGTCACCAGTACTGAGTGAAGGCTCTCGTCGGCCGTTGGCGCCATCCGACGTGACGATAGCCGGGCCAGCGCCTTCAGGAGGCCAAAAAAAAGACCCGAGTGTCTGTGCGCCTATAATTTCGGGCTTGTGACTGAGCCGAGGCAGGAGGGACTCGACATCCGTCAGTGGGGCCGCCTGGTCTGGCGCCGCAAGTGGCTCCTGCTCGCGATCATCATCACGATCCCCGCCGCGGTCTACGTGGGCTCCTCGCTGCTGCCGAAGACCTACCAGTCGCAGGCGACGATCAACGTCCAGGCGACCGCCGGAGCGTCGACGCTGTTCTCGAACGTCAGCTCCAAGTCCGACACCGACGAAGTGCAGACGTTGATCGGAACGACCGTGGTCGGCCGCCGCGCGGCTCGCATCCTGGGACTGCCGCCCTCCGACGCGAAGGAGCTCCTCACTCACGTCTCCGTGGCCGCGACCAATCCCGCCGAAACGGACAGCAACTTCCTCACGATCACCGCGCAGGACTCGAACGCGGCGATGGCGGCGGCGATCGCCAACGCCTTCGCCCGAGCCGTCGCCCAGGCCAGAACCTTCAACGCGATCCGCAACATCGACCGCACGATCGCGACGCTGGAGACACAGCTGAAGTCCAGCACCGACGAAGCCGCCAAGGAAGCGATCGCCGCCCAGCTGCAAGAACTGCGCGGCCTCCGCGCGACTCAGGCCGGGACGACGTCGATCGTCGAAGTCGCAACGCCCGCCGGGACCCCGATCTCCCCGCAGCCGAAACGCAACACGGTGATCGCGCTGATCCTGTCGCTGCTGATCGCCGCGGCGCTGGCGCCGTTGCTCGACCGCCTCGACCGCCGCATCCGCGAACCGGGCGAGATGGAGGAGCTGCTCGACGCGCCGGTGCTGGCGATGATTCCCGACGACGCCTTCCCGGGCCACCCGCCTGGCCTGCACGTGCGCGAGTCTTTCCAGACGCTGCGCGCCAGCCTCACCTACTTCAACATCGACCGTTCGCTCTCGACCCTGGTGGTCGCCAGCCCGATCCAGCAGGACGGCAAGACGACGGTCGCCGTCAACCTCGCCCTCGCCTATGCCCTCGACGAACGCGACGTCGTCCTCATCGACGGGGATCTGCGTCGCCCTCAGGTAGCGACCCGGCTGGGCAAGGAGGTCGAGTTCGGGCTCGACTCGGTGCTGGTCGGCGAGAGAACGCTGGACGAGACCCTCGTCAACATCGAGGCGGGTGCCGGGCGCCTGCGGATCCTCCCGGGAGCGGCCCCGCCGCCGAATCCCGCCGTGATGCTCGGATCGCAGCGGATGCGTTCCCTGCTCGCTGAACTCTCCGAGCAGGTCGACATGGTGGTGATCGACACCCCCGGGCTACTCGCCGTCAGCGACGCGATCCCGCTCTTCAGCCAGGTCGCCGGCAACGTGATCGTCTCGCGCCTGAACAAAACGCCGAAGGACGCCGTGCTCCGCGCCAAGCAGGTGATCAACTCCGCCGGCGGGACCGTGCTAGGAAGCGTGGTCACCGGCGCCCACGCCGGCGGGATCTACGGCTACTACGGGTACTACGGGTACTACGGCGCCCAGAACAGCCGCGACACCGCCGAGGCCGGCAATAGCAGTCGCCGGCTCAGCTTCCGTCGCAGCGGCTCCGACGATTCGTAGCGTCGTACGGAAGGGGATGGCCGGCGCCCCTTCCCAAAACGCGCGGCAGGAGCCGCGCTTGAGTGTTTTGGGAAGGGGCGCCGGCCATCCTTCAGACGCGAAAGCTCCTGGTTCGGAGGGCCATCAGCTCACGGTAGAGCTTGTCTACTTCGCTTAGCAGCCGTTGTGCTCCGTAGCTGTCGAGCGCGTGCTGTCGGGCGGCGGTGCCGCAGCGCTCGCGGCGCTGGGGGTCTTCGGCCATCTCGACTATGGCCCTGGCCAGTGCGGTGGCATCGCCTTGCGGCACCAGGATCCCGGTCTCCTCGCTGACGACCTCTCGCACCCCGCCGACGTCGGTCGCGACGGCTGGCAGGCCTGCTGCTGCTGCTTCGATCAGGGAGACGGGTGTGCCCTCGTTGTCGGAGGAGAGAACGGCGACGTCGGCCGCGGCGAAAACCGGGCGCAGCTCCCGCCGGTAGCCGAGGAAGAGCACATCGGGGGCGATGCCCAGCTCCGCCGCCCGGCGCTCCAGCTGGGGGCGTTCCTCGCCGTCTCCGACGACCGCCAGCCGCAAGCGCGGATCGGACTCCCTCGCCTGCGCCAGGGCCTCCAGGAGCAGGTCGAGGCGCTTGATCGGGACGACCCGACCGACGAAGACGAGGAGGACGTCCCCGGCGCCGACTCCAAGCCCCTCGCGCGCTTCGAGCCGCAGCCCGCTGGGGAGTCCAGCGAGGCGGTCGAGATCGAGTCCGAGGGGAAGGACCCTGAACTTCGCGGGGGGCGCGACCCCGAGGCGGACGAGATCGTCGACCGTCGCCTGGCTGACCCCGATCAGGCAGTAGCTGACCCGGGCCAGGGCGCGCTCCATCTCGAGGTAGAGCCGCGACTTGGCTGAGCCGAAATAGCCCTCGAGGACGTGGCCGTGGTAGGTGTGGACCACCGCCGGCCGGGGGCGGACGGCAAGGGCGGCCTGGCGCCCCAGGAAGCCCGCCTTCGCGGTGTGCGTGTGGACCACGTGCGGTTTGAAGGCCCGCGCCAGGCGGACCAGCTTCGCCAATGCCTGCGCGTCGCGGAGCGGCTGCACCGGCTGCTGCAGCTCGGGCAGGAAGCGCATCGTCGCGCCCTCCTCCTCCGCCAACTCGGCGAGCGACTCCTCGCCCGGGGCAAGGCTGCCGTGGACGAGCAGCGTCTCGTAGCGAGACGGATCGAACCGCCTGCCGCTGAGCAAGGCGGCGATGTGAGCCGGCCCTCCCATGTTGAGCCGACCGATGACCTGCAGGACGCGCAGGCGCTCCCGATCTTCCGCATCGGCCACTGGAACCACTTGGAGACGCAGACTATGCGTCAGGCGGACCACTCGGTCGTGGCGGCGGGAGCCCAGTCCGGCGACTCCAGGAGCGCCACCACGGCGATACCGCCGAAGATGAGGACGGTCGCGACGAAAGCGGCGACCGACTTGTCGGTCCCGACCAGCACGGCGCCGGCGGCGGTGAGGGCCGCCTGGGCGCTGCCCAGGACCAGCGCCACGCGGCGGGCCGAGCCCAGCTTCGCGCGCAGCCTGTGGGTCAGGTGATCGCGCCCGCCTTGGAAGACGCCTGCACCGCGCCGCAGGCGCGAGACGACGACCAGGGTGGTGTCGAGGGCGGGGAGTCCGACCAGCACCACCGCGACGGGAACGAAGGCCCAGCCGAGCTGACCCGTCCCGGGCACCGCCATGATCGCCGCCGCGACGATGAAGCCGATCGGCATGCTGCCGCCGTCGCCGAGGAAGATGCGAGCGGGCGAGGCGAGGTTGAAGGGAAGAAAGCCGAGGCAGGCACCCGAGAGCGCCAGTGCGATCGCCGCCAGCTCGGGGCTGCCCTGGGCAACCGCGAGCAGCCCAAGGGTCGCCCCGGACACGGCCGCGATCGTGCCGGTCGCACCGTCCATGTTGTCCATCAGGTTGAAGGCGTTAACGACCCCGGTGACGAAGACGACCGTCAGGCCGAGGTTGAGAACGTCGCTGGCAAAGAGGTCCCAACCGATCCCCCCGGCGAAGAGAACGCCCGCCGCCGCGACCTCTATTGCTAGCCGCGTAAGCGGCCCCAGGGCGTAGCGGTCGTCGATCGTCCCGACCCCGAGCAGGACGACGGCGCCGATCGCGATCGGGACGAACGCATCCGAGCCGCTGCCGAAGAGCGCGCTCGAGACGAGCATCCCCCCGATCACGGCCGTCCCGCCGAGGTATGGAGTCGGGCTTAGATGGCCCTTGTAGCCGACCGGACGGTCATAGAAGCCGGTGAGACGCGCAAGCCGGATCGCCAGCGGAGTGAACAGCAGGGTGGCGCCGAGGGCAACGAGGAAGGCGAGCTCCAAACGCACGCTCTCGACCGCCTAGGCGTCGACCAGAGGATCGGCTGCCGCGCCCTCGCCGAATTCCACGATCTCGCCATCGGCAGTGGGGAGCGCATTGGCGGCCGCTCTCTTGCGCTCGAAAGCGGCCACGTCGTCGATCGCCTCCTCGACACCAAGAGTCGAGCGCCAGCCGGTCATCTGCTCGAGGGCCGTGGTGTCGGGGCAGCGCCGGCCGAGCTCCTCGAAGCCCTCGCCGTAGGCCTCCTCGTAGGCCACCATCTGGATGCCCGAGCTGGACCCAGTCCGCTCGATCACGGTTTCGGCCAGCTCGAGGATCGTGATCTCACTTGAGCGCCCGACGTTGAACGCCGTGCCGCGCGCCCCCTCCTCGTCCATCAGCATGACCAGGGCCCGGGCGGTGTCGTTGACGTGCGAGAAGCAGCGGGACTGGCTGCCGTCGCCGTAGACGGTCAGATCCTCCCCCTTGATCGCCTGCCCGACGAAGCGGGGCAGCACCATCCCGTAGGCGCCGGTCTGCCGGGGCCCGACGGCGTTGAAGAGCCGGGCGACGACCGTGTCCGCTTCGCGCTCCCGATGGTAACCGAGGACAATCGCCTCGCCGAAGGCCTTGCCGGTCGAGTAGGACCAGCGCGCGACCGAGGGCGGGCCAAGGACCCGGTCGGACTGCTCGGTCAAGGCGGAGCTGCCGTTCTTGCCGTAGATCTCCGAGGTGGAGGCGAAGAGGAGGCGCCGGCCGAGCCTGTGCGCACCCTCGGTGATGACGTGCGTACCGCGCACGCTGCGACTGAGCGAGTCGACCGAGCGCTGGACGATCAGCTTGACGCCGACCGCGGAGGCGAGGTGGAAGCAGGCATCGGCCCACTCCATGCACTCGTCGACCAGCACCTCGTCGCAAACAGAGCCCTCGACCAGTTGCGCCCGCCCGGAGGCGATCGCGTCGGCGATGTTCTCGACGTTGCCCGTGCTGAGGTCGTCGAGGATGAGTACCTCGTCTCCCCGCGACACCAGGGCGTCGGTCAAGTGAGAGCCGATGAATCCTGCCCCCCCTGTGATCAGGTAGCGCACCTTGGCATCTCCATGTCCATCAAGCCCCTAACCGACCGCACGATCGCGGCTTGCGCAAGGCTCGGTTTCCCCGTTGAACTCCCCTGTTTCCCATGTGAGCCATCTCACGTAATAGGCGAAACGACTCGCGGGCAAGTAGACCAGAAACTGTTCGTAGTGTCAAGGATAAGAGCTCGTTCTTATGTCCAATGAGACAGACATAGATGGCTCTGGAATGGGCATTTCAGTGCCCTAGAGTAGTTGTCATGCCAACTTCAGGCGCACCTGACGCGCCTTGACGCCGGTCCCCGAGACCCTCGCCGCCAGCCCCGTATCGCTGCGGCTCAGCATCTTCTTCGCCTTGCGGACGAGGCCGATTCGAAGGGTTCTCGAGGCATCCGGGGCGACGCTGAAGGATGCCGTGCCGATCGTCACCCGCTTTCCCCCCGACCCAATCCTGGCGAGGAGCTTCAGCTTGCCCTTGCAGGCCCCTTCTCCAGGGCAGGAGATCCTCAGCAGTGCCTTGCCCGCCTTGACCTTTGCCCTGGCCGCGGCACGCGCGGTGCCGTTCGGAACCTTCTCGAAGGTCGCGGAAACGTCGCGTGCCTCGTCCATTGTCACTTTGCAGGTGGCAGTGCCGGTGCAGGCGCCGGAAAAGCCGGTGAACCTCGATCCGGTCGCGGCGGTTGCGGTCAGGGTGACCTTGGTGCCGACGTTGAAGCTCGCTGTGCAGGCCGAGCCGCAATCGATGCCGGCCGGAGAGCTCTTCACGGCACCGGCGCCGGCCTTCGAGACCCTGAGCGTGCGCTGACCGACCGCGGCGAAGACCGCCTTGACCGTGCGGTTGGTGCTCATCGTCGCCGTGCAGGTGTCGGTGCCCGCACAGCTTCCCCCGGACCAGTGGTCGAAGACCGAACCCTGCGCGGGGGTGGCGACAAGGAGGACTTTGGTGCCTTCGAAGAAGGTCTCCGAGCAGTCCGAGCCGCACTCGATCCCGGCGGGGTTGCTGGTCACCGTCCCGGAACCGGTGCCGATGGGCTCGACCGCGAGGAGGTACTCGAATTCGGGCGGGATCAAGTTGAAGGTCGCGGTTACGCTGCGCGCCGCGCTCATCGTGACTTCGCAGGCGCCGGTGCCGGAGCAGCCCCCGCCGGACCACCCGGCGAATTCTGAGCCGGGAGCAGCTTGCTGGAGCAGGGCGAGTTCAGTTTCCTCGGGATACGTCTGCCGGCATTCTTCGGGTCCTTCCTGGGCTTCGCAAAGGACTGTGCCGTTCCCGGTGCCTTTGATTTTCAGCGTGAAGGCGTATTCGGGTATCGGTGGTATGAGACCGAAGACGACGGTGACGCTATGGGCTTCTTCCATCGTCAAGTCGCATGTTTCTTCTTCGCAGTCGCCGGAGAAGCGGAGGAATTCGGAGTCGGAGGCGGCCTCGGGGACCAGGGCCAGTTCGGTGCCTTCGGGGTAGGTGGGATCGCAGGTTTCGACCGGACCGACCCCCACCTGGCATTTAACGGTGCCCGAGCCGGTGCCGCTCGTTTTCAGCGTGAGGGCGAATTCCTCGACCGGGACGAGGTCGAAAGTGGCGGTGATGGACCTGTCCTCGCTCATCGTCAGCTCGCACTCATCGGGGCCGCAATCTCCCGAGAATCCGGTGAATTCCGAGCCCGGATCCGGGCCTGGGATCAGCACCAGTTCGGTGCCCTCGGGGTACTGGTCGGCACAGTCTTCGACGGGGTCACCGTCGACCTCGCACTCGACAGTGCCGGTGCCAGTGCCGTCCGTGACGATCGTCAGCTCAAACGCCTCGGCCGCCTGGGCGGACGTGCCCAGCTGGGCAGGAATACAGAGCGCGGAAAGAACGACGAGAAATGCGAGTCGGCATCTCATCTCGACCTACCGTGCCTCTGCTTAAAGAAAAACCGCACCCAATCCCTCCCTGTCAAACAGGCTAGCGCGACTGGGCCTTGACTCCGACCAGAAGCGCCATCTCGAGCCACTTCCAGTAGCAGTCGACATCCTCGAAGCTCAGATCGCGCAGCCAGCCCAGCTGCGTCTCGACGTCGAGCAGGCGGTCGGACGGGTCCTCGTTCTCGATCGGCTCGCCGATCGCCTCGAAGAAGGCCAGGTGCAGGCGGTGGCTCGCCGATGCCACGTGCTCGAAGTTGGCGAAGACCCCGCCGGGCTCAAGCAGATCGAAGACCTCGCCATACAGCGCGCGCTTCCGCTCGTGCTCGAGGTGATGGATGGCAAACGACGAGACGACAGCATCGAAGCTCCCCAGCGCCGGCAGCGGCTCAGCCAGGTCGTGCTTGATGAGCTCGATGCGTCCGTCGTCCCCGAAGCGCTCTCGAGCAGCACCGAGCATCAGCTCCGAGAAGTCGACGCCCACGCCGAGCATCCGGGGACGGTCGGCCCGGAGAAGCGAGAGCAGCCGACCGTCGCCGGTGCCGAGGTCGAGGACGCGGTGAACGTCGTGAGGCACATGTTCGAACAGAACACCCTCCCCCTCCAGACGGTGCGGAAACTCGTCCGCCCGATCGAGATAGCGGCGGACTTTCGGCTCGTCCTTCGTCCACTCCTCGCCGGGCATGCCTACTGAGCAACCGGCTCGCGCTCAGCCGCGCTGATGTCGGCCGTGATCCGCACCGCCGCCGAGAGCAGCGGCGCCGCCAGGACCAGCCCGACGGCGCCGAACAGACAGCCACCGGCGATCGTCACGATCAGCACGGCCAGCGGATGCAGTTTGAGCGCGGCTCCATAGGCAATCGGCTGGACCAGCTGCTGCAGGACGCCGTTCGCCAGCAGGACGACGACGGCGAGCGCGAGTGCGGTCTCCGGCCCCTGCCCGCCAAGGGCGATCAAGACGGCGAAGACCCCGGCGGTCCAGGCGCCGAGGTAGGGGACGAAGCCACCGACGAAGGTGACCGCCGCGATCGTCCCGGGCAGGGAGACACCGAGGGCGAGCGCTCCCGCGCCGACGATCAGCGAGCTCCAGAGGGAGACGACGGTGACCCCGAGGAAGTACCCCCGCAGGCTGCCGGCCACCCGGCCCAGGATCGAGTGGGCAAGCGGCGCGGGCACCCCCATATGGCGCTCGACGAAGCCCCCGATCGTCGGTGTGTCCTTGAGTAGGAAGAAGAGGCTGAGGGCGGTGAAAGAGAGGAAGACGGCAAGCGACGCCAGCTTGTCCACTCCCCCTACCAGCCCGTGGGTCAGCGCCTCGAACCCGGCGCTGATCGAGGCGCTAGCGTCGGTGTTCGCGGCCGCCGCGGTCGTTCCCTGCACCCCGAGGTCGCGGAACCAGGACTCGATCTGGCTCGCCCCCTCCTGCAGCTTCGCGGAGAGGCTGTCGGCCTGGCTCGCGATTCCGGCGAGGATCATCAACCCGACGGCGACCCCGATCGCGATGATCGCGAGGAAGACCAGTCCTGCCCCGATGCCCCGCGGGATCCCGTGCCGGCGCAGCCAATCGACGAGGGGCGCGGTGACCGAGGCGATTATCCCCGCGGTGAGCACGGGCATCACGATCGTCTGCGTCATCGCCAGCAGGCCGATCGCCCCCACCAGCGCCGCGGCAACCCCGACCAGGAGCCAGGAAGAGAAGCCGAGGTCGCGCATCCACTTCGGAGCGGCGAAGATGCCGCTCAATGCGCCGGGCTCGATCTCGATGACCTCGTCTTCCCCGCCAGCACCCTCGCGCCCAGGGCGGCGCAACCGCCCGCGGAAGATCGCTCGCTCGCTCATCGTCATGGCCGACGATACGCGGCACTCCCGACATAGCGAGAGGCAGGCCTCCAGGTGACGGTCGAGAGGGTCACCTACGTGGGCCACGCAACCGTCCTCGCCGAGCTCGACGGCACCCGCCTTCTCACCGATCCGGTGCTGCGCGCGCGGGTGGGACCGCTGCGCCGCCACGGTTCGCCGCCAGCTCCCGGCGTGGCGAAAGACCTCGACGCCGTGCTGATCTCCCACCTGCATCACGACCACGCCGACCTCCCCTCACTGCGCAGGGTCGGCCGCGACGTTCCCGTACTCGCGGCGCCGGGGTCGGGGGAGCTGCTCGAGCGTCAGGGCTTCGCCGAGGTATTGGAGCTGGCGCCGGGGGAATCGAGTCGAATCGGCGAGGTCCTGGTCACCGCGGTCGAGGCCAGGCACCCGAGCGGGGGGCGGTTCGAGAGGCACTCCGAAGCGGTCGGGTTTCTCCTCACCGGCCAGAGCCGGCGGATCTACTTCGCCGGAGACACCGACCTCTTCGACGGCATGGAGGAGCTAGCGCCGGGACTCGACCTCGCCCTGCTGCCGATCTGGGGCTGGGGACCGAGCCTGGGCCCCGGGCACCTCGACCCCGAGCGCGCCGCTCGGGCTGCGGCCATGCTCTCGCCGCGGATCGCTGTCCCGATCCACTGGGGGACGCTCTACCCACTCGGCCTGGCGCGACTTCGCCCCAAGCCCCTGCGCTCACCGCCTCGCGAGTTCGCCACCTGGATGCGCACCCTCGCGCCTCAGGTCGAGGCACGGGTGCTGGCGCCGGGCGAAGCGACCTCGCTCTCGTAATCCGAGTGCCCGAGCTGGGCCAGCCAGGACCGGAATATCCGGTGAACCCGTTCCGCGCCGACCACGTCGTCCTCTGGCCAAGCCAGCTCGCTCGGGTGGAGCACGAACGGGAAGCTCTGGGTCCCGCCCATGCCGCCGTGCGAGCCGACCAGCTCCTCGAAGGCCGCGACCTCACCGAACTCCGGCCAGAAGGTGCTGTTGATCATCAGGTCGGCGCAGTGCGGAAAGCCGTCGGTGCGCCGCACGTGCTCGGCGGCGTGGGGGCCGAAGGCCGCGAGCGGGTCCTCCCCCTCGACCCGATCCTCGTCGAGGAACCTGGTCCCGCTCTTGCCGACCACGATCGCGCCCAAGCGCTCGGAGCGCACCAGCACGAACCCCACCCCTGGATGGTCGCGGAGGGCCGGCAGGAGCCGGGGATAGAGGGCTTCCAACCGCTCGACGGTTACCCGCCCCTGCTCTCGGGGGAAGCTGACGAGGCCGAGGCACCCGGATGCCATCACGGAGATCTCCGGCAGCTCAGGCTTCTGCGCCTGCTCGACCTCGCGACGCGTATCGGGGTCGAGCGTGACGACGCCGTCAGCGCGGCGCCCCTGGGTCGCGATCCGCACGGCCCCCGCCGCCAGGGTGTCGTCGCGCGCGACCTCGGTCAGGCCGGCGCTCATGTAGGAGAGCGCGTTCTCGTCGCCCCCTTCGGCGGCGATCGTGCTCCCGGAGTCGCAGGCCGAGCGGACCAGGTCCTCGAGGGTTTCCCCGTAGCGGTCGCGGAAGGTCTCCCCCTGCGACTGTCCGTGATCGGAGAGCACCACGAGGCGGTAGGGCCGCGGCGCCTCGGCGCAGGCGGTGGCGATCCTCGCGATCTGGCGATCGAGGTCGCGGAGCACGGAGAGGGCGTCGTGCCGCTCGATGCCTGAGTGGTGCGCGACCTCGTCGTAGGCGAGAAAGGTGGTGTAGATCGCCGGGCGGCCCGAAAGGACGTCGCCGACGACCGCGGCGACCTGCAGGTCCCGCTGGACCACGGTCCCCCATGCCCGGACGAACGCGTAGGAGCGGCTGCGGGCGATCCGGGGCCGGACGTCGTCGCGAACCTGACTGCGGGCCGCGCGGCGCTCCCGGACGACATCGGCGAGGACGAGGACGAACGTGCGGGCGACCGCGTAGGGACGGGCGAAATAGGCCGCGTAGTCCCGGCCGATCGGCCGGCGGCGGCGCAGTGCGGTGCTCATCGTCAGCATCGAGTGCGGCGCATCGCCGGAGAGGATGTTGGCGCGGCTGGCGCCGTCGGCGTGCAGCAGCCCGCGCCCGTTCGAGTGCCGCCGCTCCAGCTCTTCGGCATCGCGCGGGTGGTTGGTCACGATCGCCGCGTCCCGGTCCTTCTCCCACCAGCGAAAGGCCGGCATGTCCTCGTTGCTGCCATGCAGCAGCCCGGCCTGGCAGGCGCCTGTCTGCGAGGACCAGTCCGTCTCCCACTTCTCCAGCCGGTGGGAGCCGTTTCGCAGCCAAGCGGCGAGGTTGGGAGCGCTGCCGTCGCTCAGCGCGCGGTGCAGGACGTCGTGGGCGAGGCCGTCGATCTCCAGGAAGAGGACGCCCGGGACCTCGCTTCGTATCGCCTGCTTCCGCCGCCGCGCCTGGCGCCGTACGACGTAGCGGTACCAGGCCTCGTTTTCGTCGATCGCGAGCAGCGCGTAGACGATCGCGGTGACCCCCGCCATCACGATCGTCACCACTACTCCCTCGAAGACGCCCTCGATTTCCGCCCCGGGCAGGACGTCGATCGCGAAGGTCACGAGCACGCCGTTCAGCACCAGCGCCGCGCCTCCCAGCGTGAGCACTGTCAACGGCAGCGCGAAGCGGGCGACAACGGGCCAGATCAGGGCGTTGAGGAGCCCGATCAGCACGGCCGCGCCGAGCGCCGCCGGCGCGCCGTCCAGGACGAAGCCCGGCATTGCCTCGGAGAGCAGCAGCAGCGTCAGCGCGTCGAGCAGGAGGACGAGCAGGCCCCGCCAGATGGCGCGAAGTCTCATGGTCTACGAGAAGGCAGTCTGAGCGGTGGGAGTCCAACCGGCCGGAAAGGCGCCGGCCGGGATATCGCCGCTACCGCGGTCGAACCAGCCGGTTGCGACTGCCGCGGCGGGTCGCTCCTCGAGCAGCGGGCGGATGTCGCCGATCTGGGCCAGGACACGCAGTGACGAGCCAATCTGGAAGTCGGCCGCCGTCGGCGACTCGCCGCCGATCGCGCCGGCGTCCAGCAGGGCATCAACCGCGTCGAGCTGTGCCGGAAGCGCCTGAAGCGTCGCGTGGATCCTCTCGGCGGTGATGTCGATGTAACGCCAGGTCGCGCGCAGCGTCTTGATCGCGAAGTCGACCCCGGCCGGGTCGAACGCCCCGAGCCCGGCGAACGTGCCCATCGACTCGGGGCGGAAGTGCAGCGCCCCGAAGACGAGCACGCGGCCGCTTTGCTGGAGGTCTTCGACGACTCCCCGCTCGGCCTCGCGGATGGCGGCGGCCGTCTCCTCGGGGTAGAGGCCTGAGTCCGGGTAGAGCTCGCCGAGCCGGGCGAAGATCGCCACCGTGCCGTGCACCGGATCCTCGTCCACCAGCAGCCCGGGAACGGTCCCGCGCCCCTCGCCGTAGATACGTTCGACCTCCTCGGCGTGCCTGCCGGAGGCCATCTCCACCGTCTCGTACTCGAGATCGAGCCGGTCGAGCGCCGCGCTGACAGCGAGGCAGGGATGCGAGAACGGGACCACGTGGAGGGCGAGGCGCGGCTGCGAGGAGGCCATGGCCGAACCCTATTCCCTGGCCGTGCAGGCGACGACCTTTCGGGTCATCGCTCTCTAACGCGGCCCGTCGGTGTGCACGAACAGCACCGGGTCGCCAAGGCGGCCCTCCGCGCGCAGTGCCAGCAGGCCGGCCATCGCCTTCGCGGTGTAGACGGGATCAAGCGAAAGCCCCTCCTCGGCGGCAAGGGCCGCGGCGCGCGTGGCGGCCTCGGTGTGGTGGCCGTAGCCCGCTCCGATCTGGTCGCGGGTCAGGTCGAGCATGTCCGGCTCTAGCTGGAGCTGGCCGAGGCGGGCTCCACGGCGCTCCAGCAACTTGGCGGTGCGCCGCGCGAGGCGGGCGAACACCGGTGCGTCGAGGCGGAGCTGGTCGTTGACCACAACGCCGACGACGCGGGTGCGCAGGCCGGCGAGCTGGAAGCCAAGCGCCAGGCCGGCCGCGGTACCGCCGGTGCCGACCGGGACGACGACGTGCGCCGGCTCGGGCAGCGAGCCGTCCTTGACCTGGGCGGCGATCTCCAGCGCCGCCTCGACATAGCCGAGCGCTCCGACCGGCGAGGAGCCGCCGGCCGGCAGCAGGTACGGCGGGCGACCACCGCGAGCGTTGCGGGCGAGCAGCCACGGCAACATCGCCACGGTGCGTGGCTTCGTGTGGGTGCGGTAGATGCGCGCACCCGAAGCATCGAGCCGGGCGAGCTGGGCTCTGACGTGGGCGTCGATCGGCTGGTCGACGAGCGCGAGCGCGGTGTCGAGGCCGTGTTCGCGGGCATAGAGCGCGGTCGCGAGGCCCCAGTTCGTGCCGAGGCCGCCGAAGGTGAGGATCGAGCGGCGGCCGCGGCGCCGGGCATCGGGGATCAGCCACTCGAGCTTGCGCACCTTGTTGCCGCCCCAGCCACCCGAGCCGAAGGCGCCGTCTTCCTTCACCCAGATTCCGAGACCCGCCAGCTCGCAGACGGGCGTCGGGCGCTCGGACAGCACGAGATGGGGAAGGGTCTCGGCCAGAGCGGGGAAGCGCTCGTGTAGGTGGGCGATCAAGACCGTGAGCATGACTGACGACGCGGAACCAGCCGGTGCATTACAGCCGGTGCCTCGCTGTAGTGTGGGCGCTCGATGAGGGCGGTCGCCTGCCAACGAGGTGCGCTCGAGGTGGTCGAGCTTCCGGAGCCCAAGCCCGGGCCGGGGCAAGTCCGGATCGAGGTCACCCGCTGTGGGATCTGCGGCTCGGACCTGCACGCCCGCCATGGGATCGACCAGTTGGCGGACGTGGCGCACGGGGTGGGCTACGACCGCTTCGGCCGCTCCGACCAGCAGGTCGTCTTCGGGCACGAGTTCAGCGGTCGAGTCGCCGAGTACGGGCCGAAGTGCAAAGGCACCCTGGCCGCCGGCGCGCCGGTCGTCGCGCTTCCCCTCCTGCGCGGCCAGAACGGCGTCGATGCCACCGGCCTTTCCCAGCACGCGCCCGGAGCCTACGCCGAGCAGCTGCTCGTCCAGGAGTCGATGATGATGGCGGTGCCGAACGGCCTCGACCCCACTGTCGCGGCGCTGACCGAGCCGATGGCGGTCGCCCTGCACGCGGTTCGCCGCGGCGAGGTCGGCAAGGGAAATGTGGCGATCGTGATCGGCTGCGGCCCCATCGGCCTCGGCACGATCTTGATGCTGAAGGCGACCGGCGTTCGTACCGTCATCGCCAGCGACTTCTCCCCCGGCCGGCGTGCTCTCGCCGAGCGCTGCGGAGCCGACGTCGTCATCGACCCATCGGAGGATTCTCCCTACGAGCCGCGTGAGGATCCCGGCTGGCTGTCCAAGGCAGATGACGTCTTCGACCTCGCGCTCGACACACGCGAGAAACTCGATCGCCTGCCGATCGGCTGGTGGCACGTCTGGCGCCTGGCGGAGAAGCTCGGCGCCGGGCCGAAGCACCCCGTCGTCTTCGAGTGCGTCGGGGTTCCGGGGGTGATCTCGCAGATCGTCGACTCCGCGCCGTTCTTCTCTCGAGTCGTCGTGGTCGGCGTCTGCCTCGGCACCGACTCGTTCACGCCGGCAATGGCGATCAACAAGGAGATCGACCTGCGGTTCGTGCTCGGCTACACCCCACTCGACTTTCGCGACACCCTCCACCTCCTCGCCGAGGGCAAGGTCGACCCACGGCCGATGATCACCGGCACGGTCGGCCTCAGCGGCGTCGAGGGAGCCTTCTCAGATCTCGAGGACCCCGAGAAGCACGCCAAGATCCTGATCGATCCCTCGGCATGATCGGCCGGGCGCCAAGTCGCGAGCTCTCGCGCATAGCTCGGCTCGAGGTTGTCCCCGGTCGCTAGCCCGCTGAGGACGTGTTCAGTGCAACGGCGGCGCGAATGAGCGTCTTCAGCGCCTTCTCGTCGATCTTGTCCCCCTCGTGGAAATCGATGGCACGCCTGGTGTTGCCCTCGAGGCTGGAGTTGAAGAGGCCCGACGGGTCCTCCAGCGAGGCGCCCTTGGCGAAGGTCATCTTCACGTGATTCTTGTACGTCTCGCCGGTGCAGATCATTCCGGCGTGGTACCACACCGGAACCCCTCTCCATTTCCACTCCTCGACCACTTCGGGATCGGCCTGCTTGATGAGAATCCGGATCCGAGCGAGCGTCTCGCCTCGCCAATCCCCCAGCTCCTTGATTCTCGCGTCAATCAGCTGAGAAGGAAGGTCTCCTCCTTCTCCTTCCTTCGAACTGCCCTTCATCTTCCTCACCTCGTCGTCGCCTTCTTCATGTCGCCTCCGCCTTTCATTGTGTCGCCTCGCCCCGTCACCTGAGTATCCGAGCGATCACGCCGGCCTCAGCGGCCGGGGCCGCATAGGCGGCGGCAAGCGTCGCGACGGTCTCGTGGGCGTTGAGCCCGCTCGGGTTGGGGACCACCCAGAGCGCCGCGCCGGACCAGCGGATCGCGCTGTCGAGCGTGTCCGGCTGCCGGCCCAAAGCCGCACCGCGCTCGCCGAACGCGTCGCGGTAGGCGGTGACGCCGGCGATCGCGACGACCGCGGGCCGGTGGTCGGCGACGAACCGCTGCAGCCGCTCGCCACCCTCGCACAACTCCTCGCGCGAGAGCTCTGAGGCGCGCGCGGTGGCCCGCGGGACGAGGTTGGTGATCCCGACGCCCCGCGCGACGAGATGCGCGCGATCGGCATCGGTCATCCCGGCGATCCGATCGACCTCGTAATCGGTGATGCCGGCCGCGGCCAGCGCCGGGTAGAAGCGATTGGTGGGATGCGCGAAATGAGTTTCGACCGCGGCCGTCCACAGGCCCGGGTTGATGCCGACGAACAGCAGCCTCAGCCCAGGCCCCACGAGATCGTCGACCTCTTGGCCGCGGAACGCCTCCAGCTCCAAACGAGTGAACCGCATGTCGCGATCCTGCCCGAAATCCGAAAGTGTCGATTCCGCGCGTCCCTGTTCGTCTTGTGGGTAAAGGGCTTAGCGGAGCCCCGTGACCGAAGGAGAATCGAGATGGGAAAGCTGATCGCGACAACGCAGGCCACTGTCGACGGCGTCATAGATCCGGTCGGCGAGTGGGTGCAGGCGGGCGGGGACCACGGCGAGTACTCGTTCGAGCGTCAGGCGAGGTCCAGCGGGCTGGTGCTGGGCCGCAAGACCTACGAGGGCTTGGCGGGATACTGGCCGAGCCAGTCGGGCAAATGGGCGGACATGGTCAACACCATGCCGAAGTACGTCGGGTCCAACACCCTGTCCGGCGATCTCGAGTGGAACGCGACCCTGCTCGAGGGGGACCTCGAGGACTCGATCCCGAAGCTGAAGGACGAGGTCGACGGCGATCTGTTCATGCACGGGAGCGGCGAGTTCGCCTACACCCTCGCCGAGAGGGGCCTGATCGACGAGTACGAGGTCTACCTGAACCCGATCGTCTGGGGCAAGGGAAACCTCCACGTGCTCGGCGACAGGGGAACCGTCCGGCTGAAGCTCGACGACATGAAGCGATTCGACTCCGGGGTGGTCCTCCTCACCTACCTCCCGGCGTCTTGACCCGGACCCCTCGCAGCTACTGCTTTTCGGTGTCTTTACCGGGACCGCCGACCAGCTTGTCGGTCCCGCCGCCGCCCTTCAAGGTGTCGCGGCCGGGTCCGCCGAGCAGCTTGTCCGCCGCGGCACCACCGAAGAGAACGTCGTTTCCCCGCCCACCGTCGATCTTGTCGCCGTCCGCGCCACCGCTCAGCCTGTCGTTGAGGTTGCCACCGGTGATGGAGTCGAAGTCGAGCCCACCGTCGAAGACGTTGATGTGACCCGGAGCCCCGATGAACTTGTCGCTGGAGTATTCGGTCGGGTCGCTCGCATTGGAGATGGCGTGGATCTCGATCGGCCCCTGGCCGCCGCCGAGGTCGTCGGGCAGCTGCGAGAAGTCGAAGAGGGTGGACACGGACGAAGAAGCCTCGATTCGCCTCAACTCGCGGCAGTAGGCAGGACCGTTGTCGACGGAAACGCCACTGACCGTGATCTCCCCATCGCTCGCACAGCGAGGGACGATTTTCCCCTCGCCGCCCTCAACCGTGAGCACACCGTTGGCGAAGGTGCCAAAGGCCTCCGCCCTCGCCGGCATGAGCACCGCGATCGCCAGCACGAGCGTCGCGCCGATCAGCGCCCAGCAGGATGATCCACCGAACCGAAGCCGAAGCGCTGCCATCGCTGCCACAACCAGAAGCTTAGATTGTCTCGAGAAGGAGAAGACCCTGATCTGGCTTTCGCCCACTAGCATCGCGGCCAGTGGCAAAGCTCAACGCCGCCGAGTTGGAGAGCTTTTACCTCGGCTACGTCGATGCCTGGAACAGGCGCGATCTAGAGAGCTACTACTCGCTCTACACCGCGGACTTGGTGTTCCGCGACGGCTCCACCCTGTTGCATGGGGTTGACGCCCTCCGCAGGCGCTACGAAGCGGAGCTGCGCGAATACCCAGACCTGATGATGGAATGCGTGCGCCTATTCGTCGACGTCGAGTCCCAAGCCATCGCGGCCGAGAACATCGAGCGAGGTACGGGCATCGAGCTCAGGGGGGCCCTTTTTCTCACCCTCGGCCCGGAAGGCCGGATATCGGAGATAGCCGAGTATTTGGCTCCCCGCTAAGTCGTCCAGGTCGCGGTGCTAGTCAGCCCACCAGTCGCGCTGGCCCTCCACGTCTTCGCGCGGATTCTCGCCAAGATTGGGCGCACCGATGACGAGGATCTCGAGGCCCTCCGGCCCGGCCTCGTAGCCCCGCCACGTACCGGGGGCGACGCGCACCGCGTCCCATTCCTTGAGCTCGACGATCTCGTCGTCGAGCTTCATCCGGCCGCCCCCGCGCAGGACCACGTACACCTCCTCCTGCTTCGTGTGCGTGTGGCCGTACGGAAAGCGATAGCCGGGCGGGACGCGCTGGTAGCTCAGGGCGGAGCCCTCGAGCTCGAGCGCCCTGGTCGCCGCGCGGAACTCCAGGTCCGGCGCGCCGTCGAACCTGGAGCCGATGTCCTCCAGATCCTCCTTGATGTTCCTGAGCGTGAACGGCACGGCGCCATCCTATGGCACCGCGCAGGGGGGACTACTCCACGCGGTGGGCGGCAGCGGTCGCTGCGGTGTCCAGATAGACCTGGAATCGGGCGACCTTCCGATCACGGAAC
>Ga0157380_10000098_pt1 | contig 48295 bp, 72 predicted proteins | sample S35metaG_FD_119757 | JGI IMG/M metagenome (GOLD analysis project Ga0157380, IMG submission 119757) | Switchgrass rhizosphere microbial communities from Kellogg Biological Station, Michigan, USA - S3-5 metaG | ecosystem: Host-associated > Plants > Roots > Rhizosphere > Soil | place: USA...
ATCCGCGAGGCCGTTCAGGGCGAGATTGCGGTGCAGACTCACGACGTTGGCGGGATGGGGTTCGAAGGCGTAGACCCGGCCCGTCGGCCCGACTTGCCGGGCCGCGATGATCGAGTAGAGCCCTATGTTGGCGCCGACGTCGGCGAACACGTCGCCATCCCGGAGCGTCGCGAGCCAGCGCAGCGTGCCGGGCTCTTTCGTCCACAGCGTCTCGGCCCGCCACGTTTCGATCGGGTCGACGCACGCGATCCGGATCCCCTGCGTCTCGATCGTCGTCATGCCAGGATCCCTGCGCGCTTCGCCTGCGTCAGCGCCGCGAGCCGTGCCGCGCCGGCGGCCGCGTCTTCGATGTTGATCGTCACGGTCTTGCGCAGCTGACCGACCGGCCCGGTGAGTGGCCCGACGCTGTGCCAGGAGTTCAGGGTTTTCACAAACACGACCGCGGCATTCGGCACGTACGGCATCGACTCGACCAGATCGAACCGCGCGCGATCGGCTTGGTAGTCGATGAGCTCGACCGTGGCGTCTGTCGGCCGGAGGATGTCCGTCCCGCCGCCCCAGGCGTCCTGCCAGCCGTCGCCGTCCTGGCGCATCGCAAGCACGACCGTCACGCGCTTTTCGGGGATGTCCGTATGCGGGCACAACACGCCGCCGTCCGCCGGCAAGAGCGAGAATTCAAACCGCGCCGAGAGCGGCACGTCGGCGTCCACCGCGATCTGATGCTGCCGCAGGAGCGCGAGCATCTGACTGATAAACGCGGGCGCTTTCACGTACGCGTGGAACGCCTGCCAGGCGGGCTGACTCGCGAGGAACGCGTGATACTGATCCGGGTGACTGCTTTCCGAGAGCGTCAGCTTGCGATTGACCGATCCCCCTGAGGTCCCTTGAAACAGATCCACGGAGGGAAACGAGCCGGCTAAGGTGGCATAGAGCGACGGCTCGAGCACGCGCGTCGCCCGCGCCACCGCATACGGCTCGCGGATCACGGTGAGGCGTTCGAACGACAAGAGCGGCGGCGTGCGCACGGTCGGCTGACGGAGCGGCCCGACGACGACATGGAGCTCGGCGCCTTTCCGGAACACCTTCGCGACGTCGAAGAACTTGCCGAGCTTCCCTTCCCACCAGGTCTGGCCGCGTTGGGTGAGATGGGTGTTGCGGCCATCGGCGTAGGTCTTCCCCGCCGGGCCCAGGTGAATGACGAAGTAGCCGGTCCGCTGGAGACACCGGCGGATATCCCCGAGGACGTACTGCACCTTGCCGTCTTCCACGTGCTCGAGGACGTCGGTGCAGATGACGATGTCGGCCGGCCGCGGCGCCGCGTCCTTCCCCGGGATGGCCGGGTCGTATTCCCAGATCGGGAACGGGAGCGCCTTTGCCAGATACCCCTTGCCGCAGCCGTAGTCGAGGATCGACGTCGTCTTGAGGGCCGTCGCGAGGTTCAGCACGGTGGGCGCATGCTTCCCGCCGCCGACGCCGAAGTGCAGGTTGTCACGGTGCAGCTGGGCGTTGAGATCCTTGGCCGTCGCGCTGATGAGTTCCGGCTTGCTGAACGCGAGACTCACCGTCGCGCGGGGCTGCGGCACGTAGGACTTCGCCAGCTGCTGCACCAGGCCCTCGCCGTAGAAGGTGGCGTGCACGTCGGGCATCGCGTCGAGCTCGGGGAAGGTCGCCTTCGCACATTCGAGGAAACTCGGCGTCGTGTAGAAGGTGATCCCGTCCACGATCACCGGCTGGCGTTTCTTGGCCTGGAGCGGATGCGCGGCGGCATGCTTCCCCGTCGGCCCATCCGAGCCGTCCATGCCGAAGATGTGCTGATCGGTGAACCCGAGGAACCGCGCGACGGTCATCGCCCGGAGCCCGGCGCCTGGCCCCCCCGTCAACGCCCATTCGCCGGGCGGGAGGATCCGGAGGCCTTCCTCGGCACTGTCGAAGATGTGCCAGAGCTTCACGGTGAAGCCCTGGAGGTGATCAAACACCGCCGGGTGACAGGTCGACGCCATCAAGTACTCGACGTCGGGATGGGGTTCGCCGATCAGCAGGGCTTTGTGCTTCCGCGGGTCGACGTCGAGGTGGTACGTCGGGATGATCCCGCGATCAATCAGGAACCGGTGCGCGCCCGAGCACGTGATGACGACCGGGAACCGGCGGATCTGCTCCCAGGTGTCATTGAGGCTCGGGCCGTAACAGACGATCGCGATCGGCTCGGTCCGCCGCGCGTGCGCCTGGGCGATCCGGCCCGGGACCTTCGCCAGGTTGACGCGGATCTGTTCATCGCGCAGCCACAAGGGGATCGCATACACCGTCTTCTGCTTGACGGCGAGATCCAGCGGGGCGTCGGCGAGGGCGGGCGTCATCCGATCTTGTACGCGCGCAAAAACGAGCCCCGGTAGATGTACAGGGACGTGGCGACGACGGTCGTCAGCCCGGTGATGTGCAACGTGCCGCCCGTGGTGCTGGCGATGATCAAGGCTTCGCACACGACCCGATTGATCGCGGCCGTCCCGGCGGACACCACGGAAAAGTGCGCCGCGCTCATCCCGTTGAACGGCTGATTGATGGCCGCGATATTCGCGCCGCCCGTCGAGACCGCGATCGCCGAGGTGCCGTACCACAAGCCGTGACACTGCTGCTGCGTGAACCCGGAGGCGGCGAGCCCCAACCGATACCCCGTCGCGGAGATCGCCGAGACGTTCATCAGGATCTGCGCTTCGATCTGGTAGATCCCATTCGCGGCAATCGACACGCTCAACCCGCTGAGATTCACGGCCGTGCTGAGCGAGATGCTTTGCAGCCCTTGGACGACTTTCGTTTGAATCGTGTCGCCCGGCGCGATGGTGTTTTGGAGCGCGGAGATCGCGTTGCTCAAGCTGTTCGCGGTCGCCGTGCCCACCGACTTGGCATCCGAGAGCGCCGTCGAGAGGGCGGAGAGGTTCAGCGAGATCAGCACGACGTTCGCGCTCAGGGCCGAATGCACCTGACTGATCGCGCTGATTTCCGTCGAGAGCTTCGCGCTGAGGGCCGAGATCGCCGTGGACAGGGCGGAGGCATTCACCGAGATCCGCGCGACATCGGAGACGAGCGAGGTATGCGCGGCACTCACCGCCGCGGCCGCACTCGCCGCCGCGCTGGCGATGGAGGCCACCGAGGTGAGACTCGCCGACACCGCCACGACGGCCACGCTCACCGTATTCGCCGCCGCACTGACCACGTCGACCTTGGTCGACATCGCCGAGACGTTGAGCGAGATCGTCACGACGTTCGCCGACAAGGCGGAATGCACCTGGCTGAGCGCGGAGACCGCGAGCGACAGCGCGACACTGACCGCACTCGCCGCGTTCACGACTTCCGCGGACGTGACGGATCCCCCCCCGCCGACGCCACTGTTGGCGCTCACCCGGTTCACGAGCGACAGGTATTCGGTGGAGGTGACACTCCCGGCGCCGGCGACCAGGCCGGAGACGGTGACCGACAAGCGCCCGACGTCCGAGACGAGACTCGTATGCGCCGCACTCACCGCGGCCGCGGCACTCACGGCCGCCGAGGCAATCGAGGCCACGGACGTCAAACTGCCCGAGACCGCGACGACGGCCGCCGAGACGGTGTTGGCGTGCGCGTCCGCCACGGAGGCCAAGGCGGAGGCCGCGGAGAGGCGCGTACTCATCGCGGAGAGGTTCAGCGAGATCCCCGCGACGTTCGCGGAGAGGGCGGAGATCACTTGCGAGAGCGCCGAGACGGCCAACGAGAGGGCGACACTCACCGCGCTGGCCGCATTCACCACTTCGGCCGAGGTCACCGACCCGCCCCCGCCGACGCCACTGTTCGCCGACACGCGGTTGACGAGCGACAGATACTCCGCGGAGTTCACGCTCGCCGCGCCGGCCGTGAGCGCCGAGACCACGGTGGACAGCCGCCCGACGTCGGAGGCCAGACTCGTATGCGCGGCACTCACCGCCGCGGCAGCCGACACGGCGGCACTGGCGATCGAGGCGACCGAGGTCAGACTCCCCGAGACCGCGACGACGGCGGCGCTCACCGTGTTGGCGTGCGCGTCCGCGGTGGAGGCCAAGGCGGAGGCCGCCGAGAGGCGCGTACTCATCGCGGAGAGGTTCAGCGAGATCCGCCCGACGTCCGAGGCGAGACTGGTGACGTTGGCCGAGACTACGGCGGCCGCCACCGACACCGTCTGCGCGTGCGCCTCCGCCGTGGACGCGAGGGCCGAGGCCACCACGACCGCGGCCGCGACGACGGAGACAGCCGTCGAGAGGAGATCGTCCTTCGCCACCCGGGCCGCGGTTTCCGCACTCACGGCGGTGGAGACGACATCGACCGCGGCTTCGAGGTCGGTGAGGGTCTTGACGGTGATCGTCGCCGCAATCTGATCGCCGACGACGATCGATCGCGCGCTCGCCCCTTCCTGGGTCCGCGTGATCGTGAAGGTGTCGCCCACGATCGCCGTGACCCGCACGATCTCGGCGTTCGTCGTGAGGGGTTGCGTGCTGATCGGCCAGACGGTGGCGTTGAACGGGGTCGCGGGAAAGCGGGCGCCCTGGCCGCCGGTGACGATCAGGGACGTGCCTGAACTCGCGGGACTGGGGGCCGTGGCGACCAGGCTGTAGGCGAAGTTGGCGTGCGCGTCCATGTCAGGCTTGCTCTGACGTCACGCGGCGGGGCCGGTGCCAGGCTTCCCAGTCCCAGCCCCAGCCGTCGGGTTGACCGGTCGTGGATCGCGGCTCGATCAGGCTGTCGTCCACGCCATCGATCAGGAGCTGGCGGGAGAGAGCGCCGACCGCACGAGACGCCCTCCGCATCGGTGGGGACTCCTCTTCGAGTTGTTGGTGAACCGGCGCGAACGCGCCCGGTGCTCGACCAGCCTGACCCGGTACGGGCGGGCAGAGGTGTGCCATTCCGCACGGCGGTGACGGCTAGTCGCACGCCGGTGTGTCTAATAGTGGATAGTCCGCGGGAAAACGGGCTGAGTAGGATGCACCATTCCTCTACGGATGCCGATCGACCCGCTTCCCCCGCCGCACCCGCTCCCGACGATTCCGCATTTATTGGAAGTGGCCCATGTAGCCCATCGGCTCAGTGCCAGCCAGGAGTACGTCCGGCGGCTCATTCGGGAACGGAAGCTGGCGGCCATTCGCCTGGGCACGCGGTGGCGGGTCGATCCCCTGGACCTGCAGGCGTTCATTGATGCCCAGCGGCAGGCCACGAATGGCCACCACGCGGCGCCGTCGAACGGAGCCGAGGCCTGATGGCCACGGGCACCTTCACGAATCACCCCACCCTCGTGGAACCCTTGCCGCCGCTCGTGCGGAAGCAACGCCGGCTGGCTGGGCGGATCGCCGTCGTCGCGCAGGACGTCAAGGACGAGAAGATCACGCGCGAGCAGATTGACGCGCTCTTGGTCGCGGCGGGCCTGAAGAAATCGGACGTCGTCACGTGTGCCGGGTATGACGTCCGCCACAACGAACGCGATGGGCAATCCGCGATCAACGCGGACAAGGTCACGGAGCAGCTCGTCGCCGCGGGCGTGGATCGGGATCTCGTGGTCCAGGTCCTGGTCGACAGCACCGAGACGGGCGAGCCCGCCAAGTTTGCCACCGTGACGCCGTCCAAGGGCGCGAAGGTGCGATCCCCGTCATGAGATCCCGATCGATCCGCCTTGCCTCTCCCCCTGCGGAGTCGGTGGCACATCGTGCAGGCGCGTCTGCGGTACGGCTGGCGCGACTGGTGGGACGATCTCCGATACTTAGTCCGAGTTAGTCCGAGGCTGAGCCCATGGTGCAGCCGATCGCCCGCCGCACGCTGTCGATCAATCACGCGGCGGCCCTGGTGGACGTCTCTCGGCGCACCATCTACACCTGGTTGACCGCCGGGAAGCTCGAGTACGTGCGGACCGCGGGGGGATCCGTGCGGATCTTTGAAGACTCGCTGTGGCGGGAGCGCGATCGCCCTGTGGACCCGGGGCCGCATGGCTGAGCGACGCGAATGGTCCGGCTTTCGTGGCGTGCGCCCGCCCGCCGAGATGTCCTCCTGTCACGCACCGAAGAAGCGCATGGCCCACGCGACGCTCCGGCCGCCGGATCCGAGCATGGAGGTCGATGCGGCCCCACGCGATCCGGTGTTACTCGCCGAAGTCGAGCGACTCTATCAGCAACTCCAGATCGAAGGGCGGAAGGGCGGCGTTCGATCGGGGAGTTGGCGACAGGCGCGCAGTCCCGCGTACCTGGCGCTCGAAGATCAGATTCGCGAGGTGGCGGGACGGTACTGGAAGAGTCCGGTGCGAGGATAAAGCCACGAGCCCTCGAAGTTCTTGAAAGCCACGTGAGAGCGGCATAAGCTTCGCGCGTGGCAATTCAGAACGTCGAATGGAGCCTGATCGAACATCGCGCCGACCAAGCTTTTGAGGTACCTCTATCCGGGTATTTGGGGACTCGAGAGTTGCCGTGCACGTGTAGATTCGGCCTCGTCATCGACTTCACCGGCACGCCGAGCGACGGCGACACGGTGAGCGTCGAGGTGCTGGATAGCTACAATGTGTCACTGTCGTCCAAGTCCGACAGGATCCAGGAGACAAACGAAGCGGGGCGGGCCGAGGTCCCCTTCGACGTCACGTTCTCGCAGCCTGGCGTCTATACGGTCCGCGTGTGGAGAGGCGACCTCCTGGTGGACGAGCGCGCGCTCACCGTCGAAAAATGAGCGCGACTGTCGAAGCGGTAATCATTGTGGGAATGATTCTCGTTCTCGGCGCTCTGTATCAGATCGCCAGACACCTGGAGAGGATCGAAACGCTGTTGCGGGACCGATTCTTCCCAGATCCCGACGACCTCCTAGATCCGGACGACAACGGAGAAGACCAACAACGCTAGCGCGGTCTTCATCACCGCGATCGCTCCTCCGTCCGTCGCACCCGCCGCCGTTGACTCCGTCTCGGATCCCACGGCACCTGTCGATTCCGGGGCCACGGGAGTAAGACTTGCGTCGTCTTATTGAGCCAGACGTACGCCACATGATTACTCGTATGCCCTCTCGAGAGGATGCAGCGGGATCCGGAGGGGTGCGTGGCGCGACAGGGATCCGTCACAGCACGGTTACCCCAACGTGATCCGATTGCCGCCGCCGTACGCCGCATTGAGCCGCTGCTCGTAGAACGCGACTTCTGCGCGGAGCCCGTTCAACACCGCCGCGTAGTACTCGTCCTCAGTGATGACGCCCTTCGCGATGAGGAGCCGGCCGAGCGACCCAAAGTCCGACATCACGCAGTTGAGGCCGGTCCGCAGATGCTTCGGCTCCGTTGCCTTGATCGCGGGGTTGTTCATTTCGTAGGCGACGCCGGTCTGAATCGCGTGGCCTAGTCGCGCATACTCCGCGAGAAATTCGTCCACTGTCACAGCGCCTCCCGATCCGTCCGCAGTCTCGCCGCCCGTCGCTCCGCCATGGCCGCATGATCGGCGCGGGGTGCCGGGCGCGGCGTGTTCCCCCGACGCAGCGCCCAGCAATGCCGGCAGCGCCCCAACTCCTGCGCGTACCGGATCTCACAGTCCGTGCACATCCGCGGCTTCTTCACCGCTCCAGGTGCCATCAGAGCGCCTCCAGATCCGTCCGCCGAATCACGGTTTCATCCCTGCAAAGGCTTCGTCGGCACGCCTTTCCCACTCCGCTCGCGGAAACGATCTGGCGTAGAGAAACGCGATGACTTCGCGAATACTGAAGCCGCCTCGGTAGCCGCGCGTGGCGTCGATCATTGCGGGTTGAGAGCCGTGGATCGCGCAGTACACCTCGTACGCGAGCAACGCCACCGACTCAGGGAGTTCCTTCGGCGGCCGATCCGCCTGCATCGGGTGGACCACCATCACAGCGCCTCCAGATCCATCCGCCGGTACCGCCGCCCGCGCATTTTCACCTCACCCGCCTGGACCGCCTTGCGGAGTTCCGAATCCGAGATCCCGGCGAGCGCGAGCGCCTCCGCCTTGGCCACGTACGCCGATGTCTGAGACGTCTCAGACATGACCTTTCTCGCCGCGCTGACGAGGGCGCGGAACAGATCCTCACCGGGCCCAAGTTGAATGCCATGTAGATTCGGTGTGGATTCAATGTGCGCGAGACCCTCGTGGGGGTCTCTATGGGGTCCGCCGTTCGAGCCGTTCGAACCGTTCGCACCCGGTACCAGAAACGGCGGCAAGGGCCCTGGCTGGCGTTCCTGCGCGATTCTGGCGACGTCGTCCGGCTGATAGACGGCCAACAGCGGCCCGCGTCCGTCGCGCTGCCAGCGGGCTTGCTGGATCTGCCCGGCCTGGACGAAGCGCTCGACGCTCTTCGTCGTCACGCCGATCGCGTCGGCGGCCTGCTGTTTCGTTAGCCACGTGGCGTAGTCCGGTGGGGTCATATCTGAGACATGCGAGACGTCTGAGACGTCGAAGTCGTGGCACGTGAAACATTGGCGATCTTCTGCTTCGGGCGATACGACGCACGCATCTGCTGCGCTTTCTTGAGGCGACACGCCCGACAGGCCCAGCCGCGATCCTGATCTGACTTCGGACGGCCGCAGAGCGGACAGAGTCCTTTCGCGACGGCGCGTTCACGCCAGAGTCGACTGTTCTCCGTGTTGCGGCTCATGGTTGCCAGTTCTCCTGAAGGAACAGCACAAGCGCTTGTCGGCCGCGCGCGGTCTCCATGGCTTTGTCGAGCGGACGGCATTCAGTGCAGAGCGTCTGCGCCCGATCGACCCAGCCGCAGCCATTCGCGCACGGGTCGTTGTACGTGCAGCCGCACCACCGGCAGCGACCAGGCGAAAGCGACACACGGATCGTCAGCGCGGCCTTGACTTGTTTCTTGCCCATCTACCGCGCCCCTCCATTCCGTTGACTCCGATACTCCGTGGCCGCGGCTTTCCTGACGGACTCGTGGCGGTCGTGGATGGTCTGTCGGAGTTCCTCGATCGGCGTGGGTCTGGATTCTCTTCGACGTCGCCAGCGAGCAATCCCCCACTGACTGATCGCCCACGCGATCCCGATTCCGGTGAGGAGGCCGAGGAGGTCGCCGATCGAGAGGGTCAGGTCCATGCGCTACGCCTCGCTCCCTTCGAGCTGCTCGAGTTCCCGTCGCGCCTTCGCCGCCCGTCGCTCCGCCAACGTCGCCGCCAGGCCCAACACGGCCCCGCACTTCGGACAATTCCCCCACCGATGGAATTCAGCCCTCGGCATCCGGGCCCCGCGCCAGCGACAGGATCCACAGCGGACTTTGATCGCACCAGGGACGGAAGGACTCATCTGATGCCTTTCGTCCACTGCGCCCAGACCTGGGCGGCTTCCTCACGCGTGACCCGCCAGAACACCGGCGCCCGATCCGGAGGTCTGACTCGTGTGCGCGGGCGCTCGTGAAGGCCGACGATGTCGCACGCCCGGCCGACGATCGCGGCGTCGTACGGAATGTGCAACTGGGCGCAGCGGGCCTTCAACGCCTCTTTGACATCCGCCGGGTGCTCGAAACGCTCCGTCCGTACCAGGTCGCGCAGGACCCGCGCGAGGAGACGTTCCCGTGTTCGGGTCGCTCGGTCAGCCATGTTTCTTTCGCTGCGCGTTCTGCTGCAAGACGCCGCGAATCGTGTCCGCGAATCGCTGCCGCCAGTTCAGGTCGGGTGTCGGGGGTGGCCGAATATCGTGCGGGCCGAACGTCAGTTGTTCGGGAGACGCGGCGCGCAGCGCCGGTTCTTTGTGATCAAGTACTAACAGGGGATCTGTACGTACAGGGGATTGGGGTGCCACCGTGGCACTCAAAAGCGCGTCTTGGGTGCCACCATGGCACTCAAAACAATCCTTGGGTGCCACCGTGGCACTCAAACTTTCCACTTCAACAGCTGCGTTGGGTGCCACCGTGGCACTCAACGGCGACACGAGTTTAGCTTTCCAGTTGTCTGCGAGCCGTTCCACGCGGATGTTGTAGATCGTCGCTCGCCGATGGCGGCGCTTTGCCTCAATCCACCCGTCCTCCTCGAGTCGTTTCAAGGAACGAATCACGGTGCGTCGTGGCATCCCGGCTCGCCGAATAAGCGTTGTGAGCGACATACTCGCGTGTTGTCCTGTCTTGAAATTCGCGAACGTCGAGAGCGTCCCGAGCACGGCCTTATCAGTCCCTAGGCCGCGGAACCCCGTGGTCCAGGTGATGCGCTCCGGCACCGACGCATAGCGGTCGTCGCTCGGGCGACCCGGGTGTGTTCGATCGCCGACAGACGTCGTGGTCGGGTCGTTGGTACTTTGATAAAATCGTGTGTCTGGCTCCCGCATCGGGGTGGAGCCTCCGCCGCGAAAAAGGGTTGCTCACCTGCGCGCGGTACGTGCCTGCCACAGCAACTGGCCGCGCGTAGGTGATCCCGCCGTTACCGCTTACTTCCAGAGCGCATCATCGCCGTCCCGTTTGTAGCGCTCGTTGTGCAACCAGGTCGCCGTCACGTTCGAGATGATCGATCGCCGACGGAGGCACCACGCCACGAACCACACGAACGCCATGCCCCCGACGAAGCCGAGCCAGAACGTCACTGCGTGCTCCGGTCCAGCTCCTCGGCCTTCGCGATGAGGATGGACGCAAGTTGGAGCGCATGGCCCGCCGGCAACGCCAGGAAGCTCACCGCCTTGCCGAACTCGAAGCGAATCACTCCGTGCCGTGGGTCTGCCGCAATCGCCACGGCGAGTTCCCCTTCATCGTTCGCATCCAACTTGCCGTACGGAAACTGCCCGGTCGGGCCGATCGTCGCCGTCGCCCGCCCGCGCCGGAAAATGCTACAGAGCCACCCGTAGGAAATCTGCTTCGCCTGCGCGGCGGCCATCAGTTCGCGGCGCACGTCCACGGGCACGTCCATGTCATCGTCCAGGGTCATTGATGCGTCTCCACCCGCCGCGCGGCCTGTCGGGTCACCTCACACGCGGCGCACCCGCACGACTCGACATGATCGGCGGGATCGATCGGCAGGGCCCGGGCTCCGGCCGCCGATCGATCGGTTTCCTCGGTCTCGATGATCGCCACCAGATCGGTGTGGTGGCCGTGAAAGCGGAGCGGGATCAGGAGTTTCACGATCCACTCTTCAGAAACGGTGCCGCCTGCTGTAACCACGCCTGCATCGACGCCACCCACTGCACTTCTTCCTCGTACGTCGTCATCGTGTTGTAGCCCGAGAAGATCACGCCTGCCTCCCGCACGAGCTCCAGCACCACGTGGTTCACTTCCGGCCCGTCGTCCCCGAGTGCGCCTTCGTCGCGCAGCGCCGCGGCGAGCTGGGCGATCGTCTCGCCGCATTGCCGGATGGCTTGCAGCACGGCTTCGGTTTCGACGTCCTTGGCGATCATGTCGTCCGCACACCCTCGGCGGTTTCGGGCCACCAGACGCGCTCGCCCGGTTGCGGGGTGTAGGGCACCGGCGTCGAGCGGAGCCGCACGGTCGCCAGCGTCGCGGGGTTCGTGGGTCCGTAGACGCCCTGCGCCCCCCCGAGCGATTGCAGCACCGGGCCCGGCGTGGCGTTGCACAGCACCACGAGATCGGCCTGTCCGCTGCGGGCGAGTCGAACCCCGCGGACGTCCCCCTCGGTGATCGGGGTGATCGTGCGGAACGCCGCGGGACTCCCGAACTCGAGCACCGTCACCAGGGCGTGAAACCCGTCCGCATCCGGCGGGACGAGCTGCACATGATGGAGTTTTTCACTCTGGACCATCTGGCTATACGCGGGCGTGTTCCAGGCGGTCGCTTCGTTGATCGCCGTCGCGGTCAGCGAACCGTCCAGCCACGACACGCGCGCGGTGCCCGCGGAGGCGCCCGTCCCATACGCCCAGGTCGCGCTCTGCCCGGCGATCGTCGGTACGACGGGACAGTGCCAATGCCATTTCCGCATCGGCCCCGCGTTGATCAAACTCTGCACCGGCCAGGTGGCGCTGCTCGCATGGCGGGCGAAGTTGGGCAGGGTGCGCGGGTCGACGAGGTGCGTCCGATCGCACACCACCAAGAGATCGTTCACGTCGGTCTTGAGGTAGAGCACCGACCGGCTGAACTCGTACCAGAAGACCGGGGGGGGGTAGTAGCCGCCGCTGACGTAGAGACTCCCGCCGGACGTCCCGGCGGTGTAGGTCCAGCCCGCGCCCTCGTCGAACACCACGGCGCCCCGGTATTCCGCAGGACAGCCGAGATTGTAGGCTTCAAACGTGTTGCACCCCTGCCCGCGCGACACTGAGGGCCCGCCATAGGTGATCGGATGCGTCAGCGCCCACGCCTTGTTGCGAATCAACTGGAGATCGCCGAAGTTGCGCAGACTGTGATCCAGCGGCCCCAGCGGCCAGAAGGTGCGGTGATACTGCTGGAAGAGATGCGAGGCGGACGGGTCGTTCCAGGCCGTGCGCGACACGATGACGCCCTGGCCCGCCGTGCCGTTGAACGTGGTCGGCAGCACCGAGGGCGGTTCGACCGGCCCGTAGGGATTGAACAGCAGATGCGCGCGGGGATGAATCTTCGCGGTGTAGGGCCCCAGCGCGCCGTACTTCGCCACCAGATCCAGCACCATCTGGCGGGCCTGCGGGTGATCGACCATCGCCGCCGGCGTCGCCACCTGCTCGACCTCATAGGCGTGGGGGCCTTGGTCATCGCCCCACTGAAATTGTTCATCCAAATTCGGGGACGAGAAGTGCCGAAACCGCGTCGCGACGGCGGGGATCCAGGCGGCAATCTCGGGGAAGGTGTCCACGCCCGCCGCCAGGAGCGCGTAGTACCCCAGCAGCACCAAGCGAATCGTGCCGAGGTTGTATTCGCCCGCTTCCACCCACTCGCCCCCCGCCGCGCGTTCGATGAAGGTGCGCACGGCGTTGCGCGCGGTGCTGGCATTACTCCCCGTGCTGACCAGTCCGCCGAGCCGGCTCAGGAACGCTGCCGCCGGTGGATGCACCTCGCCGAACGCCGTGGCATACATCGCCACCGCCATATAGGTGCCGGTGGTCTGATCGGAATCCCCCAAGCGCAACCCCAGGGGCGACGTCGGCAGCGGGCCCAGGATCGTCGGGTGCATGAACGCCCGATCGAGGGCGGCGAAGTAGAGATCCCGTTCGTCCTGGGTCAACACCGGCCAGAGGACGTCGAGCATCAGCACATACTCGATCGCGTACTCGCGCAGATGGTTCGACACCATCGTGCCGGTCCAGAAGACATTCGCCTTGATCACGGCGAGGGCTTTGGCCGCGTGGACCACATCCCCGGTCCGCTGATACGCGAGCGCCGCACACAGGCCGGTATCCCCCGACCGCGACACCAGGGCTTGCGCCAGCACATCCCGATACCACACCGCCCCCAGACTTTGACTCCCGGCCTCGGCCTCGGCCTTCATGCGGTGCTGCAGGGTCTGCCAGGCGGGGGTCCACAACAGCGTCGGCTCTCGGCCCGTGGGACTCGTCACCGGCGGATCCGGGATCACGACCGGTTGTTGATGCGCTTCGATGAGGACGCGCAGCGATTCGATGAACGCGGGATCGGTCAGCGTCATGGCCCCTCCTGCCGTTCGACCACGTGCGATGTCTGAGACGTCTGAGACATGGATCGGACGACCGTGTCCCCGGCGTTCGACTCGCGTGAACGGCGACGAGTATGCGCCGGGGCGGCCGTCGATCGGACGCTAGGTGACATAGCCCGGGTTATCAGACTCTCCCCGATTCCTTGAGCAAATTCGCGCGCCCTATTTCCGCCTCCGGCAATCATTTCTTTTCTGGCGCCGGTCGCGACGAGGTGGAGCCACGGCCGGAAGAGCGCGAGTTGCCGGGGGTCGCCCGGCAGGTAGCGCGCCCGTTTGGGCCGTCCCAGATACACGCCGCGGAACCGCGCCGTCGCGCGCTGGGCCACGAGGCGGTCGACGTCGCGCTTCAAAAACAAATACTGACCCGCGTGGGTGGTCTCGTGTGGGAGGCGGCCGGTCCGGGCCAGCCAGCGCACGAGCCGTTTGGTGCGTTCCAACATCCGCGCGACGTCCGCGGTCGTCAACCACCGGGGATCCAATGGCGTCGCGAGCGTCCAGTCGAGTCGGTCGGGTACCTGACGGAACGGCGTGTCGAAGCTTGCTAGAGTGGTCGACGACATCGTGGGAGGCGCTCCTTACGCCTGTCTGCGGTGTTTGCTCTACACAGGCCGGTCGTTGGCTTCTCGCATAAGCCGCGGCTGGCCTGTTTTTTTCTGGACCCGACTCCCCTCCCTCGCCCGAGGCCCGAGACGCAGCTAGCGCCGGGCCGATCGTGTACGCCGTTGTCTGACAGGGTTGTGTGGTCGTCGTCGCTAGGACGACACGTCGGCCTCGGTGTCGTCGCGGGCCCCATGCTCCACGACGCCGGCGATCGCCACCATCAACACGGCACCGAGCACCAGGCCGATCAGGATCTTCATGCGTGCGCGTCGCCTTCCGGTCGTACGGCCCACGCGTTGCACAGGGACTGACGCACGCGAGACGTCCGGTTCCCTGCATTGAGACGGGCACGCGAAGGGCACCACGCGCACGCCTTTAGGTCACCGTTCCGCTCTCGCACGACCTTCTCGTTCAACGCGGTCGTCATGACGCGAGCCGTCGGCCGCGACGCAGGGCGATCACCGTCGTCCCACGGACCCACGCATCGAGATCCGCCCGGTCAAACCGCAGCGTCGAGCCAAGCCGGCAGACCGGCAGATTGTTCTCTTTGATGTGGTAGTAGAGCGCTTGCTTCGTGCGGAGCTTGAGGTACGCGACGGCTTCGGCGGCGGTCAGGTACGGGCTGTCGATCGCCGCGCGGGTCATGACGCGATCGCCAGCGGGAATAAGTCCGTGGCCTTGCGCTTCAGGAGGCGCGCCAAGGCTTTGCGCTCGGCGTCGGTGGACTCACGCCAGCCGTTCACGATCTGGCTCATGCGGGACTCATGGATCCCGATGGCCTTCGCCACTTCTTGCTGCGACAGTCCGCTTTCGAGAATCGCAATTTTGAGCGTGAGATTGATGGGCATGTTTGGTTCGCCTGGGAACGATATCGTGATAGGCATCACGTGTCAACAACATCTTTCACTATCGCGTGACAGCAAGAAATCAGGCCTGCTTTGGCAACATTTGATGCGGCGCGCCTGCTACCGTGCCCGTCGATGGACACAAATGAACACCTGCGGCAACGGGCGGTGCGCCTCAGCAAGCTGGGGATCAGTCACAAGGTCCTGGCCGGCAAGATGGGCATGGCGCCCAGCACGTTCAGTAAGTGGCTGAATCGGAAGAAGGGGATCGGCCCAGCGTCCACGGTGGCCCTCGATGGGTTCAATGACTACGTCGCCGAATTGACAGAAGCGCTCACCGAGCACCACGACGGGATTCGTCAGCCAGGTGTATCAGGGAAGCACACCGCTGGCGGCGGTGCGATCGGATCAACCAATGAACGTGACGGCCGTGCTCTTGCGGACGCCTCCGTAGCCCCCCATGCCGAAGCTGCTCCCCTTTCCCCGGCGTACCGTGCAGCGACTCGCCGTATCAGTGCTGCTATTGACGGCGTCACGCGAGCGACTGAGCAGGCCGGAACCGTGGATCAACCGACCACGCCCAAGCGAGCCGCTCGGCAACATGCTGCAACGACTCGCGCGCAAGCGACCCGTCGCGGTGCTGGTGCTGGAAAGCATCGTCGCTGATCTCCTGGAGTTGGACGATCCGTAAATGGGGATCTTCACCCGGCCGGACTCGCCCTGGTGGTGGCTGTATCTCGAGACGGCGCCGCGCGGTCAACGGAAAGAGAAGACCGCGATCCGCATCGGCACGACCGCGGCCCAGCGACGGGACAACCGGCGCGACGCCGAGCAGGTCTACCACCAGCGCATGACGGAGCTGGCCGCGCACATTCATCGGCTGCCCGTCGAGCGGGCCGCGATCATCTTCAGCACATACGCGACGACGTACAGCCGTAATGTCTTGTCCCATCATCGCGGCTACGCACGCGAACAGGAGATCGTGAAGACGTTGATCGCCGGGTTCGGTCCGCTGCCGCTGCCGGCGATCGATCGTGAGCGCGTGCAGGCGTGGATGACCCTGCGCCGCAAGGCCGTGAGCGGGAACACGGTCAACCGCGAGGTCGCCGTCCTGAAGCCGATGCTGCGCGCGGCCGTCCCGAAGTATCTGGCCGCCTACCCGCTGACCGGGCTGAAGAAACTCCCGGTCGTGCCGCCGAAGCGCCGACTGATGACGCCCGCCGAGGAAGCGAAGATCCTGACGCACCTGGCCCCCGACGATCGCGCCATCTTCCTGTGTGGCTCTGACGCGTTGGTGCGCTGCGGCGACATCCTCGATCTGCGCTGGGAGGACGACCACCGACAGGCGCTCTACATCCGCGATCCCAAAGACCCGACCCAGAGCCGGCCGTACGAAGTGCCTGTCTCGCGGCGGCTCCGCGTCGCGCTCGACGCCCTCCCCAAGTCGGACCCGTACATCTTCCCCCGGCGCCGCACGGCGTCGACCCCACGGAACCGGGCGCGCGCGGTCCGCATGGCCCTCCAGGCGGCGTGTGCGGCTGCTAGAATCAGGTATGGTCGCGCGGCGGGCGGGATTACGTTTCACTGGGCGACGCGCCGCACGGGGGCGACCCGGATGCTGCAGCGCGGCGCCGAGCTCAAAGCCGTGCAGGCGATTGGTCACTGGAAGCGGCCAGATGTGATGCTGGAGATCTACGCGGAAGCGAGCTCGCAGGCGGCGCGCCAGGCCGTGGAGCTCGTGTCGCATTCCCGCGCGGTTCCCGGAAAAGGCGAACGTGTCAAGAAACGCGCCTAAAAAGCAGCTGTTTCCGCGCCTTTTTGGTGCGGGGAACAGCAGAAGGCCGATCGCCTACGTAGGCCCTCCGTCATAGCGGATTTCCCTCGACGGCGCGACGCGCACCGGTCAGCCACACGCAGTCCCACGCGACCTTTCGCCGGGTCGTATTCCCGTCCTGTTCCCGGTCGCTCGGATTACAACCGCACGAAGAATACCGGGAAGTCCGCGTTGATGTACCGCTGCCCCTTCACCGTGAACCACCGCGTCCCGTCGATCCGATAGCGTCCCAGTTCCACCGCCAGGTGCGAGGCCAGACTCAGCGTCACCCCGTTCCGCACATCGTAGCGGACCGCGGGATCATCCTTGCTCACGATGTGGTGTGACTCCGCCCGATCGGGATCGAGCGATCGCGTACTTCTCACCCGCTTGCCGGTTTTCTGGTCCGTCCAGGAGTCGCGGTCCTTGACCGCGCGGGCCCACACCCGGAGTTTCTGGGCATCGAGCAGCCGCGCGGCTTTGGACGCGATCGCCCGATCGAGCTGCGTCGAGCCTTTCGGAAACGGGAGGCGCGCGGTATCGATCACTTCCCTGTCTTCGCTTTCTCCATCTCGGCCAGGAGCTTCAGCTGCACGTGCAGGTCCGCGATCGCGGTCGCCAATTTGGTGAACTGTTTGGCGGTCATGCGCCGTCACCCGTCCCGAACACCTCGGCCACGGTTTTCGCGAGTTCCCGCTGGCACTCGGGACACGTCGGCGCGTTGGCGTGATCGCGCTCGGCGCACCAGTCGCCACAGATCGCGATGGCCTTCCGACCTTTGCGGGCGTGGTCGTAGGGGACGTAATGACGCACCGGCGCCGGCCTGAGCGTGACGTCGATCACGGGCGTGATCGGCGCGTCGGGGATCGCTGGCACGATCACGACGTCGACATACGGGACGGGATCGGGCGGGAAGAGCCGATCGCGCGTTCGTGCGGCCATCAGAACGCCTCCCCGGCCGCGACCAGCGCCGCCGTGTCCTCGTTGACTTTGGCCTTGCACAGTTCCAAGAGCGCCACGGCCGCCGTCACGTCCATCAAGGCCTCCGCGCCGCCGTTGCTCGTGGCCGCCTCGAACAAGGTGAACGCCGCCAGCCCCGCATCGAGCAGCTCGAGCGGCTTGCTCGACACCGCCGTCCAGCTCCGCGTCTCGAACAGCGTCTCGATCGCGCGGCGCTTGAGATCCTTCGACTTGGCGTCCTGGCCCGGCCACAGGGCGACGAGCGCGCCTTCGATCTCCTCGAGCACGATCTGCACGCGCTTCACGCGCTTGGCATACGCGGCATCCCCGCTGCCGTCGAAGAGGCTCTCACTCGTCCGCAGGCCGTTGACGGCGCGCTGCTGGGCGCCGATGGCGAGCTTGGCGAAATGCGGCGCGAACGCCTTGAACACTTTCTGATAGTCGCCAACTTTGTAGCTGTTGAGATCCGGCCACGAAAACGTCCGACCGTTCAGTTCGCGCCAGCGATCCTTGAGCACGTAGGCGTGATGGGTGATCGAGCCTTTCTTCGTGCGGGTCTGCTTCTCGCGGAGTCCCGCCGCCTGGATCCCTTCCATTTCGATCAGGAGCGAGGGCTCATAGCCGGCTTCGTTCTCGGACTTCATCTTCGTGCCGAGCTTGACGAGTTCCGTCTTCCGGCCGCTCTCGTCTTCCTCTTTGTCCCACACGTAGCCGAGCCGGCCGCTGACGATCACATGGAGCGGCGAATTGAGGAACTGATCGGTCCAGCCGCGCCACAGGCTTTTCAGCTGGTCCATGTGCCGGAACTCGAGCTTCTTCACCTTGAGTGTGTCCTTCAGGGCGTCGTTCAGTTCCTGCCAGGGATGCGTGTAGCTATCGACCAGGTAGACGCAGGCGCCCGCGGCCTCGGCTTCCGTGAGCGCGGCGCGCATATCGCGGAACGCCCGCGACTTCACGACGAGCAGCGGCACGCCTTCGAGCTTCGCGAGCTCGACCAGGTAGTCGCTGCCGTTCTCGGTATCGAGCATCGCGATCGGGGCGCCCGCGTGATACGTCTTGCTCAGGCCGATCGCCATCAGGAACGAGGTGAGCGTTTTGCCGGATCCTTGGGATCCGAAGAGGCCGACCTTCGCGGCGGCTTGTTCGACGGTGGCGGGTTTCAGCAGGCTCATCGGGCACCCGCCGATCGCGCGAGGCTCACCGCGAAGGCCAGCAGGTTGGACGGCGCGCGGGTCTGGAGGAGATTCGCCGCCAGGTCGGTATAGACCGACTTGGTCTCGGGTGACAGCTCGGCAAACGTGCCCGGCCCGCCGTAGACGGTGCGCTCCGCGAGATAGATCGCCGCCGCGAGATCGATCGTGGCCACGTTGATCCGCAACGTGCGGGGCCAGTCGTGCATGTCGAGTGTCGTGGTCATGAGAGCCCTCTCGTTCGCCTGGCGGCGGGGCTCCCGGTAGAATGCGGGCAGCTCGCTCGACCAGCTATCACCTGGTTGACGGGTTAGGTGCCGTCCGGGTCTGAACCACCCGGGCGGCGCCGCTTCTGTCTGACTCCCTCAGTATACGGCACTGCCGTAGCACGTGTCAACAGCCTGATTTGACAACCCTACGGCGCTGCCGTAATCTACTCACCATGAGCATCGCCGAGGAAATCCGGGCGCTCCGCGCCGCGCTTCAGGAGGACACGGCGACCTTTGGGGCCCGCTGGCAGAAGTCGGGCCGGACGATCGAGGACTGGGAGCAGGCTCGGCGAAAACCGGACGCGTTCGTGCTCCAGGCCATCCGGGCGTTGGCCGCGCGCCGTGGGAAGAAAGCGGGCGCCCGCGCGAAATAGCTCCTTGACAGAGATACGGCAATGCCGTATACTCTGTTCATGAAGGTGCGCGACATCCTGAAGCGACTGGCCGAGGACGGCTGGACGCTGAAGAACACCAAAGGTCGCGGGAAAGACGTGTGATCGTCGTCGTCGTTGACTCGGCCTAGCACTCGATTCACCCCGCGCGCCCGTCCACCCATCGGCTCCCGAAAGTCTCACGATGACGTCCCGACTCGCGCGCGTCGCGCTGCTCCTGGCGCAGTGGTTAGGGGTCGTCACCCTGGCGCTGTTGACCTCGGGCTGCTCTCCCTACGTGCCGGATCCGCTCGCGCCCTCTCCCGTCATGCCGATCGTGGAGCCGACACCGCCGCCCGTTGTCCCGGTCCAGCCACTCACCGTCTCCCTCTCAATCGGCCGGAGCAATCCGACCGTCGGCGACCCCATCAGCTTCGTCGCCACGACCGGCACGACGATCAGCCAGGCCGACTGGGCCTTCGGCAACGGCGCCACCGACCGCACGACCCGCGGGTCGACGGGCTACGCGTATCCGACCGCCGGCACCTTCCAGGTGCAGGTCACGGTCACGGCGAGTGACGGTCGAACCGCCGCCGATGCGACGACGGTGACGGTCGCACGACGGCCCTCCCCGACGACCCCGACGAACCCGACGCCGCCGCCCCCGAGTGACTTTCTCGTGCGCCTCACCTGTACCGCCTCACCCGTGGGTCGGCCCACGCCCTGCAACGTCCAGACGAGTTATCACGATCAGCCGATCCCGTCAGGCGATGTCACGAGCGTCACGTGGGACTATGGGAACGGCGCCCGGTTCATTACGACGCTCCCGACGGCGTCGTATCCGTATCCGCAGTCCGGGACGTATCGCGTGTTTGCGGACGTGACCGCGATGACCAGCGAGGGGGCCAAGGTCGCGAGCGCGAACCTGGAGGTCATCATCGAGTAGAGCGCGACGGGCCAGCCGTTCGACCGGCCCGCCGTGAATGGCTTACGCCGGCGAGAGCGCCGCGAGAATACTGTCCGCCTGCGCATCGAGCGCGTCGAGCTGCTCTTGGGTGACGGGCGAGCCGGCGGCGATCTGCGCCTTCAGCGCCGCGATTTCCGCGATCTGCTCCTGGTCGAGCCGCTTCACGTCGTCCACGGCGGCTTTGATGGCGGTGAGTTCGGCAGCGAGTTCGTTGACACTGGCCATGAGGCGTCCTTGCTGCGCCTGGAAGGCGCGGAGGTGCGTGAGGATGGTGTCGAGCGTCGTCTGGGTCACGCGCCCAGGCTCGTCGTGCACATAGAGGTCGTGTCGGATCGTGCGATCGGGCGCCGGCGACCCGAAGCGTCGCGTCGTCGTCGTCTTCGTCGTCTTGGTCATCGCACTCCTGCGGGGGGATCCGCGATCGGCTCGCGTTGCACGAGGTCGCGCAAGTCGGTCGCCGTCATGGGCCGATGGAAGTCCAGTTCGAAGGCCCGCGCTAAACGGAGGATGAGATTTAGCTCTTCGTCCGAGGCCTGCCAGATCAGACAGGTCGCGCGCGTCCAGTTCGACGTCCGGGGATCGTCCGTCACCAGAGCATCCAGAGGACGCCGCCGAGGATCGCCAGGGCCGCGATCGCCAGGCCTTGACACGCGAGAAACATCAGCGTGTCCCCCATCAGAGCCCCAAGAGCGCGCGCCACTCCGCTTGATGTTTGTCGAGCGATTGATGCGGCGTGAGGTACGGCGGATGCGCCATGTCCCACAGCGTCCGCAGGAACCACACGCCCATGCCCGCGTTCGGCGACTGGCCCGCGTCCGCGTAATCCGCAAACAGCCGCGCCCCGATCTCGGTCCCGAAGGCGTCCCCCGGATACGGCACGCTCGTCCCCGGGGGCGGCGTGACGACCGGGGGCGGCAGACTGACGCTGGCATCCACGGGCGGCGTCCAGCGACTGGGATCGACCGGGTTCTTCCGGCCCCAGGTGGGCTCGGCTTTCCCTTCCGCATCGATCAAGCAATCGAAGATCGAGCCGTCCCGCCAGCCGAGAATGTCGCGCGAGATTAGGATCCCGGTCTGCGGCTGCTGACAGTTCGCGCCGGAGGGTTTCTTCAAGAGCCCATAGCCGCCGTCCCGATGCGTCCAGGCCACGGCGTTCAACAACTGGCCGAGCTGCTCATTGCGCATCGGCGTCGGGTAGGTCAGTCGCAAGGCCTTGAGCGTGTCTAACGGGGTCATGGGCGGTTACTCATAGATCACGACCTTCATCGTCTGCTGGTTCAGGGTCCGCGCCGATCGATAGGAGAGGCGGTTGCGACACGTCGGGCAACTCAGCACGACCGCGTAGTCCTTCGGCTCCACGTAGATCGTGAGGACCGCCACCCGGATCACCGCCGGCACTGCCCCGTTCTTGCACCACACACACCGCCTCATGGCCGGGGCATCCACGGCGTCGCCGTGCGAGCGCACCGCCGGGGGATCGAACCGGTGATCTTCGAGGTTCGATCTATCCCCCGGCGTCCATCGGAGCCCGCCCATGTCATACGTGCGCCGGCTCCGCGCTCAATTCAATCCAGCAGCGGCCGACGACGGACCGCCGATGGTGGCGCGTGGCCACGGCCAGGCCGAGCAGATAGTCCAGACGGGTGCTCCGCAGGACGACGCGGATCCGACGCGTCCCCGCGCCGAGGGCCATCAGCACCTTCTGCACGCGCGCGCCCAAGGGCGGCGCCGCCGCCACCAGGCACGCCGAGTGCGCGCCGCGCCGCGCGGTGATCCGCGTCGTGAGCGCGTGCCGGCAGACGTGGCACAAGAGCGTCATCAGATCAACGGCTCGATACAGAGCGTGATCCGCTCGGTCGTGGTCTCCCAACTTAGAGAACGCGCACGACGGTTGGCGCCGCAGGCGGGAGAACCACCGGCGCCCGTGAAAAAGAATCCGTCGACGCAAAGCTCGGCGAGTCCACGCCCGCGGCCACAAACACCGCCGACGCCCGGTAATCGCCTGGCGAGGGCAGCGCGGTGAAGAAGGTGGCCATGTTGATCTGACATTCACGCAGCGGGCGCGCGGGATCGTTCACCCGCATCAGCGTGGGGTTCGCGATGGACTGCGTCGCGGGGGCCAGCGGCGGGAGGTCACACGTCGCCAACGTCAACGGCACGTTCAGCGAATCGCGAAAGGCCACGGTCGGCGTGGCGGCGAGATAGACGCGGAGCCGCACGGCATCGGGCGTCGCTTGCGCGGACGCGATTGAGGCGAGCGCGACGAAGACGAGCACGAGAATCGAGCGTGTCATAGACATCCTTTCGCGGGTTAGTGATGATCCGCCGCTGCCGCTGCCGCTGCCGCTGCCGCTGCCGCTGTCTCGCCCATGTCGTTGCGCCGTTTGACTTCTTCGGCGAGGAGCAGCTTCGCCCCGTTGGCTTCGTGGAACGCGTCGGTGGAGATCTTGGTGTTCTCCGCGATCGCGCCTTTGATCTCCTCGACCGCCGTCGTGGCCTGACTCTTGGCGTGATCCACCTTGTCGGCGAGGTGCGCGGCGGTGTCTTTGACCTGCAGCTCGAGCGCGGCCGCCGTGGTGCGCACCGTGCGCGCGAGCCGCTCGCGATCGTCCACCGCCCACTGGTGATCGCGAACCGCCCGGTCATCGACGATCTTGGCGGCGGCCGCGAGGGCGAGGGCGCTGTCCTGCCGCGCGGACTCCTCGCGCCGGCGGGCCGTGACGTCCCGCCGCCACTGGGTTAGCAGCGTCGCGAGCTGCGCGAGGGCGACCGAGTAGAGCCCGATGAGCGTCGGGTCAGTCGCCACCTGCTGTCGTGCTCACTTTCGGTGCCGCGTTCATCTAATCCACCGATCCCGCGACCGTGCCGCTCGGCAGCTTGCCGTCGGCGAGGAGGCGATCGAGCACGCGTTGATGGAGCGAGCGTGTCGTGAGGTTCACTTTGTTCAGGCCGACCATGAGGGTCGTCGCCACCGCGCCGTCGTACGTCGCGATCACTTCGCGAGCGGCAAAGGCTGACCCCGTCCATTCGCGCAAGACGATCTGCACGAGCGCGTGGTCCCAATCCAAGAACAGCGACGCGATCCGAAAGCGCGAGACGCCAGCATTCACCTGCACGGGCGCCGCGAGTGTGAGATCTTCAGCCATAGTCCTTTACGCCAGTCGGTACGTGCCGCTGATCCAGATCTGATCGTTCACGGCGAAGGTGACGGGCGAGGTCGCGGCGACCTGGACCGCCGGGTTCGCGGTGCCATACACGCCGACCGTGGTGGTGCTGAACAGCCGGCCGATGCCGATGTAGGCCGCACCCGCACTGTTGTCGAGGATCCACGCCGGGAACGTGCCGAACGCGCTCGCGGCGGTGAGCGGCAACGCCCACGTGTACGTGCCGGTGCCGTACGTCGTCGTCGATCCCGCGACCACGAGGATCTGCAGGTCGACGACTTTCCCGCGCAGGTAGTACCGCCCCACCAGCGAGCCGTCGCCGATCGCGGGGTTGCTGCCCGATCCCACCCACGTCGGCGTATAGGTGATCCAGTCCCCTTGCTCGTGCGCGATGACGCGCCAGCGATCGGCGAAGGTGTCGTCGTATTCCAGGAGCACCCGGCCGAAGGTGGGGGCGAGCGAGATCGTGATCGAGGACCCGGTGATGATGCGGTTCGCGGCCGTGCCGGATCCGGCGGTGACGTCGTGCAGATCCACCTGCCCGGCGCCGACCGACACGATCATCAGCCGTTTGCCGGGTTTCACCGGCGACGCCGGCGCGAGCAGACTCCCGATCGTCAGGAGCGTCGCGTTGTTGCAGTACAGGACGTCGGCCTGCGAGAAGTCGAGGGCGTTCTGTGTGCCCGTGAGGGTCGTCGTGACTTCCGACCAGCGCCCGTCGATCTGATCGTAGAGACTCGTCTTCTCGGCGTTATTGATCAGCGTGCCGGTCAGGCCCGATCCGTCATCGTCGGTCCACGCCGTGCGGGTGATCGCCATCTAGGCCACCCGCCGGGTTTTATCGTCCAGATCCCGGACGTACTGATAGAAGCCCTTGAGGCGATTGGTCGCCGTGATCTCGCGCTGCACCTTCGCGCGGCCGGGCACCCAGTGAAACCGGACCTGTTGAATCCGGGCGGTCACCGCGATCCCGGTGACGCTCACGGTGAGGGTGCGGCCGGAGCAGGCGTTGAAGTCTTCCGACACGACCGTCACGGTCTCGTCGGCGGTACTGCCGAGGGCGAGCTCCGCTTGCGCGCGCACCGTCGCGCCCGCCAGGGAGAGGCGGCGATCCTGGATGTAATGTTCATGGATGCCGTCGCCGCCTTCGAGCGCGGCGAGGGCCGTTTGGGCCGCCGTCGCATCTTCCACCACCAGCAGATTGATCTCATCCCCCGGCACCAAGGCGGTCGTGAGGGCGCCGGCGCCACTCGTCGGAATGCCCGTGAGCATGGGACAGGCCGTGATGGTGGAGTTGTAACTGACCGGGGCCACGATCGCCCCGACGCCGGCGGCCGGAATGCCGGTGAGCGCCCCGCCGGTGTGCCCGGTATAGCGGATGACCTGTTCGCCGTTCCCGATCACGGCCCAGCCGCCGGTACTCAGGAAGGCGGTGGTGGAGGCTACGATCAGGGAGGTATCCCCCTGATTGACTTGGCCGTCCGGTTGCGTGAGGCCGGAGGTGTCGGCGCTGGGGGCGTTCGCGCCGAGACTCGCGTCCACCGTCGTGTCCGTGGTGCCCGTCGTGGCCGTGTTATTCGCAATCGTCTGTTGCAGCTTGAGTTGGACCCCACCTGCGACGGTCCGATACACCTTCCGACTCGTCGTGCCGCTCGGTCCGACCGCGATCCCGTCGAGCGTCGAGCGATTAAAGGTCGCGTTGGCGGCCGGCAGATCGGCCCCGCCGGCGTTGTAGCCCACCAGGTTCTGCGTCGCGTTGGTGGAGGACCGGATGTACTGGTAATTCCCGACGCCTTGCACGCGCCGGAACAGATGCATCCAGTACACGCGCTCATCGTCGGAGGCGGTCACCCGAATATTCGGATATTGCGCGTACGGCACGCCCAGCGTCGCGGCGAGGATGGCCAGATACGTCACCGCCGTGCTCGGCGCCGTGTCCTCCGTGAGATCGGTATACGGCGTGGGATGCGCGCTATACGTGTAGACGTATTCGTACGTGGTGCCGATGGCGAGATTCGTCGTCCCGTCCGCGTTCCCGCTGAGACTGTTGATGGTGGGCGCGACCGACGGGCCGCTGATCGCCCCGTGGGTCACGGTCGCCAAGGGTGACGGCAAGGTCTCCCCCGCGCCCGTCACCCAGGTGAACGCGTAGACATGATCGCCGCTTTCGATGCCCACGCCGGCCGACGCGGCGGGACTCATGGCGCTGGACGGCGTGACGCCCGGCCCGACCAGGGATCCGTCGGCGCCGCGTTCGACCGCGGTATAGGTGAGGCGTTCCGACGGGACCGTGGCGTGGCCGCCGACGGGATCAAACATGGCGGCCGTCTCCACCGGGAGGATCGTGTCCCCGGCACTGACCGGCGCGCGGACAGCGGTGCCTTGCCCTTCCACATACACCCGCGTCCGGACCTGTTCCAGGCTCGTGTGAGACTTCAACCGCTTGAACGTCTTGTTCGCCGTCGTCAGGGCCGTCGGCGACGTCGCGGTCTCCGTGATCAGAAAGTGCAAGTCCTTGGTGCCGTCGATGTACCACACGGCCCCGGTGAGATTCGCCAACCGGGTCAAGGCTTGTGACACGCGTTCCATCTTGTTCGGCAGATCGACCGTCGCGAGCCCGCTCTCCACATGCACGGCGGTGAACCCCGTGGTGAACGTGCTGATCAGGTCTGGCGCGATCGCGGAGCCGGACAGGCTGGCGTAATCCTTGTTGACCAGCAGCCGGTCGAGCAGATACATCCAGTCGATACACTCCAGCCGGTACCGCACCCGGATCCCGGTGCGCCGCCGCACGGGTTCGAGACTGACCACGAGGCCGTCGAAGAGCGGGACGCCGTGCGTGGACCCGAGCCGAATCGTCACCGCCATGCCGACGGTGGGCGTAAACCCGCGCACCACCAGCGTCGCCGTGTTCGGGGTCTCGTTCAGAATGTCGTGGACCTCGCACTCGAACTTGTTCACGAACCGCGTCCGATCGGTCCCATTGATCGTGAACGCCACGATCGCCCCGTTGTAATAGTTGGATCGGGTATTTCCCACGCGGGCCACACCAGAGAGCGCGTATTGCAGGGCCATCAGGCTTTGCTGTACGTCAACCGCTGGGTGCTGCTGATGCGCCGCATGACCTGATCGGTGACGTCCCGCGCGAGCCGCTTCGCGGTACTCGCCGAGTCGATGTTGCCGTGCACATGCACGTCGCCGATCGACACGCTCTCGCCCCCGCCCTGCCCGTAGGGCGTGACTTTTTCCCAGCCGTGGAGCATCGCCGGCGTGCCACTCCCGAAGTTCTGATAGCCGCGGGAGCCGCCCGCGAAACTCGGCAACACCGGCGAGGGCAACGCAATCCCGCCCATCGCGTCGTGCGTCGGCATCCCGAACGCCGGCATCCCGGCGCCGAGCATCGCCCCGGAGTCCAGGCCCGCGGCCCCGGCGGCGGCCGCCTCGCCGGCCATCGACGCCACGCTTTGCATGATCGCTTTGATGCGGTCGTAGAGGCCCGTGAAGAACCCGAGCACCGCGTCGAGCTTCGCTTTGACCGCCGCGACAATGCCGTCGAAGGCATCGACCAGCCACGTCTTCACGACGACGTACACGCCGTAGACGGTCTCTTTGATCGCGTCCCAGTGCTTGAAGGCGAGATAGACGGCGATCACCGCGCCGGCGATCAAGCCCGCCGGGCCGAGGAAGGGCAAGAGGGCCGTCAGCGCGGCGATCACGCCCCCGGCCCCGCCCACCGCAATCGTGATGCTGGCAAAGCCCACGGCCAGCGGGACCAGGACCGTGCCGAGCGCGACGATCCCGAAGAGCACGGTCTGCATCACCTCGGGCAAGGCTTCAAACGCCGCGAGCAGCGGGCTGAGCGCGGTGATCACCACCTGGCCGATGCGTTCCTGGAAATCGTTCCACCGGTTCGAGAGGTTCTCGACTTTCCCGGTGTAGGTCTCGAGCTGCGCTTGCGCCTGGCCCCCAAACTTGTCGTGAATTAAGCCGAGGACGTACGGCATCCCTTCCGCTTTCAAGCGGGCCTGCTCAATCACAATCCCGTACCGGGCGAGGGTGCCGGTTTCCCCGGCGAAGGCTTTCCCGACGAGCATCGTGGCGGTGCGGAGATCGATCCCCAGGCCCGCGGCGAGATCCGTCGCGGCCGTCAACGCCACGCGCATCTGACTGGGTAGGACGTTGCCGACCTGCACGAGGAGCGCTTCCATCTCCGTGATCAAGTCGTCGCTGAACTTCGTGGTCCGTTGGAACTGCGTCGCGAGGGCCTCGTACTGCGTGATCACCGCGGGGGTGGCCTGGCCCTGCGCCGTCAACGCCGTGGTGAGCTTGACGGTCGCGGCCTCCTGCTCGGCAAAGGCCCCGACGGACACCTTGACCAGGCTCGTCAATCGACCGTAGGCCGCGGAGAGCGCGACGACGCCGCCGACGCCGGCGACGATCTTGACGAGCGAGGAATCAAGCAGCCCGGTCTCTTTGGAGGCCGTCGCGGCCGATTTGCCGATCGCGTCGAGACTCCCGTCCACCCGTTTCAAGGCGGGCTCCGCCTGGCTCGTGTCGGCCGTAATCTTGATCGTCAGATCACGCATGGGCGGTGTCTTGTTTCACAGGCACGAGCACGTCGTGCACCAGCGCCAGGCGGTCGATCAGATCGGCGATGGCGTCCGGATCCCAGTCGGCGGTGTAGGACCGCAGCAGCTCCCCCGCCAGATGCGTGTCGCGCACCAGCCGGGACGACAGGCGGTGAAAGAACGTCCACGCCACCACGTTCTCGGGCCAGAGATCCGCCAGCGCCTGCGCGACCGCGCACGTGTCACAGTCGAACAGCGCGGCGTCCGTCTCGAGCACGTCGGGCTCGACCAGTTGACAACAGGCCAGCGCGGGACGCTCATCCACCCAGAACTCGCAGAACTGGCGCAGATTCGCGAAAGCTGGCGGCCTGCGCCTCCGGCGTCACCAGTCCCATCTGCGCCCGTTCGAGGATCGCCACCTGCACATCGATCGGGAGCTGCAGCTTATGGGCGAGGTCACACGGCGAGGGCGACCCGTCCGCAATCACCCCTGTCCACGACGCAATCGCATGATCGAGAAACGCATCGTTGATCGCGTTCTGATCGGGCACGTCTTCCAACCGGTGCGTGCGGGCGTTCGGGACTTTGCGGGTGTGCTTCGCCGTCACGTCGCGGGCCACGGCGGTGGTAATCGGGCGGAGCGTGTACACCGCGTCCGGATCCGGCGTGCGGATGCCGAGCTCGGTCTCCGTCACCGGGATCAGGTCGCCGTCGGCAATCAGCCGCCGCGCCATTAGAACGCCACGACCGATTGCGTCATGATCCGCGTCATCCGGAAGGGCCTGATAAACGCCATCCCCGCGGGGGATGTCGGCGCCATCCGCGCCTTGAACGTCGCCTTCGGTTTGATCTGATTCGCCCCCACGAGGGGCGCCTGGTAGTCCTCGAGCTGCAGGTACGGGAACTGGTACGTCTTGCTGTACGCGTCGGTGCTGTTGATGAAGGTGCCGGTGAAGATCCAGTCGGCTTTGAAGGCCGTCGCGTCCCGCAGCCCCGCATAGAGCGAATTCGCGGACACGGTGTTCATCCGGGGATAGCCGACCTCGAGCTCGAAGGTCGGGAAGCCGCTATCCGCCGGCTCGTCCACGTAGTCCTGGCCGAAGACGTGCGGGGCGTCCTGGGGCCGCTCCCACCCGAACTTGAGCTTCTCGACTTTCACCGCATCGCCCGCGGCCAAGGCGATCGCGGAGTTCTTGTTCATCCGGAACACGCCCTGGCGCGTCATGATCCGGTTCCCGAGGGCGGGATACGTCGCGCCGCCAACGGTGGAGTTGATGTTGACGCTCGAGATGTTCGTGGTCTTGCTGCCCGTGACCTTGTAGGTCACCCGCATCAGCCCGCGGTCGCCGTCTTCCTCGTCCCACCCGTGCACCTTGGCACTCGTGAGCTCTTCGACGAAGAGCACCTTTTCGATCGCGGCCGTGAGGCCTAACCCATCGATGACGTCGGCGAGGTCGAACTGATGCCGCCACGAGGTGACCTGCCCCGCCGCCGAGGTGGAGATCGTCACCGCCCCTGGCGAGCCCATCGCGAGCGCATCCCAGATATACGTGTAGTCATCGAACCGGGACAGGGCCGAGAAGCTCGGCGACGGGGCCTGGATATTCCCCACTTCCGAGGACTCGACGAAGTTCTGGCCGAAGGCGTCGTCATCGATGATGTCGGGCTGCAGGTGGAGCCCGCCGTCACTCTGGAAATAGATCCCCTTGGTGACGCTCGCCGCCACGCCCCAGGAATTCACCGCAAACTTGGCAAAGGCGAGATCGGCCTGACGGCCGGTGACTCCAGACATGGCGACTCCTTACACTGTCGTTTCGTAGTTCACCGGCACCGTCACGCGGAGCACGGCGAATTCCCGCCCGGGTTCCCGCTGCAGGCTGTACGCGCTGCCTTCATCGGGCACGCAGTACTCGCCGGACACGTCGCAGCCATCCCGAATGACGGCCGCGCGCAGCGAGCTCGCATCCGTCAGCAGCTGCGTATAGGTGCGCTCCGGGTCCCCGGCATGTTTCCGGGCGACCCAGAGATGCACCAGATCGGTGCGTTCTTCGGTGAAGGAGAACCCGCCGATCACGCCGGCCGCTTCCTGCTCCAGCCGGAACACCTCATCGATGACCCCGGTCGGTTGCAGGTCAAAGGAGAACGGCGTCTGCGCGCGCGTGAAGCCAAACGGTTGACTCGCACACACGGACGAGACGCGATCGCGGATCTCCTCGCTCGTCATGCGCGCTCCAAGACCCACGGCCCGCCGCCGGCTTCTTCCGCCGTCTGCTCGGTTTCGGTCGGATCGACTTGATCGCTCGCGTCGGTATCGAATTCCCCGCCGACAATCAGCAAGGCCCGCTGCAGCGCGTTGTCGGCTTCCCCCTGGTAGAACGCGGCCTTGTCGCGCCACGGGCCCTCACTGCCCGTCGGCGCTTCGGCCATGATGAGTTGGAGGGTGCGGAAGGTCGCCGGCGCGCGCAGCGCACTCGCGCGAATTACGCCGATCTGACTGGCCTTCGCCGCCGTCGGCGTCGCACTCACGGTCACCTTCGCCCAATAGAGCGCCGCGGAACTGTTGACGCTCCGGGTCATCCAATCGACGGGCAAGAGCCAGGTGACCGAGCCGCCGGCCGAGAACGTCTTCCCCGCCGTCTGGATCGTGCCGTCCGAGACGAGCAGCGCTTCCCAGTTGCCGTTCCAATAGGCCACCGACAGCACGCCCGCCGCACTCGAGACGGCATCGAGCAGCCGCACAAAGAGCCCGCGAAAGGGCCGCGTGGATCCGAGGTAGAGCGCATCCGTGCCCGCCGTCGCGAACACCGTGGCCAGGTTCAGATCATCCGCACTGGTATCGGTGACCACACCGGTCTGATCGGCATACGCACTGCCCGTGTAGCTGAACACGCGGTCGCAGGCGTAGCGCGTGCGCAGGCGATAGGGATCGAAGCCGCGGCCCTTCAAGATCGGAAAAAGCCAGTCTTCCAACGCCTTGGTGCGTTTCCCCTGCCAGGTGGTCTGGCCGAAGCTCGTCAGCACGTCGTTCTCGTAATCGCGGAGATCGAGGTCGCCGACCAGATCGTTCGGGTGCCAGCTCATGCCGTCACCCAGTCCCGCACGGGATTCCCCTTCAGCAGCAGATCGGGATCGGTCACAAACGTGGCGGGCGCCATGTGCGCGGCCAGGTCATTCACCATGTAGGCGAGGACGCGGCGATATTCGTCGGCGTCGCGCACCCAGACGCGCTCGGGTTTGGCGTGCCGGCCGCCGAGGCCGCCCTGCTTCCCGGCGAGCGCGATCTCCTGCTCCCAGCCGAGCCCGAGCGACCGCAGCGCGGCTTCGTACCAGGGACGGGCGAGCTTGTGGTACTTGTGCGCGGGATCGTCGAAGTGGTCGAGGAAGATGCGGATCGCGTGGGCATAGCCCGCTTGCGCGCGGGGAATCAGCGCGCCCCGGTTCGCGACGCGGATCTGATCCGCCTGGATGACCGCTTCCCGAATCATCAGGACGTGGCCGAGGATCCGCGACGGAAACACCTGCGCGTCCTTGAGCAAGAGCGGCAGATTGCGCGTGCGCCGCTTCGCTTCGCGGCCCTCCTGCGTGAGGTACCCGGTATGGGCAATCTGCAGATCCACGGCGTCGAGCGTCGGGTTGATGTCCGCGTTCGGATCGCCGTCCTGCGGTTGCTCGTGGATGCAGCCGTAGAACGAGACCCGGCCGGTGTGCCGGAACAGGCGGACGGGAATATCAAAGCTGGGCGGCGCGTCGATATAGAGGTGCGTCTGGTGAATCACGTAGCCGTGAAACACCGTCCCCTCCAGATACCGTCGCAGCCACGCCCCGTTGAGGAGGAGTTCGTCCGCATCGATCCAGAGGAACCAATCTCCGGTACATGACGCCAGCACCTGATTGCGCGCCCCGGCGAAGCCTTCCGGCTGCGCCTCCATCGGGTCGAGGTCCAGGATCCGGGCGCCGTAGCTCTCGGCAATGGCTTTACTCGTGTCGCTCGAGCCGGTGTCCCCGATCACGATCTCATCGGCGAGCGGCCAGATACTCGTGAGGCAGCGGCCGAGATCGTTCTCGGCATCTTTGACGATCATCCCGACCGACAAGCGCTGCATCGGGCGCGTGCGCTGGATGCGGGTCGCCAGCGGCCGCAGCCCCGCGGGACGGCCGGCCCGGGCGGTGTACTGAATCAGCCAGTTGCCCAAGGGGTTCCCGCGCTGGGAGACGCCGGCCTCGAGATAGTTGACGGTACAGTCGGCTTTCGGGCCCCACACCGCGTGCACGTCGTCCTGGTGGAAACGGTGCACATGGCCGCGCCGGAGCGGCAGACCCCGGGGCATCAGCTCCGCATAGGGCCCGTGGGGACAGGTGTAGACCACCGTGGCGCCGTCCGTCACGTAGGCCTCGAGGCCGTCGATCACTGATTGGTAGTGGCCGCAGTGTTCGATGAATTCCCCGACGAACAGCCCGTCATAGATCGGCTCGAGCGGCAGCGGGCGCAGGATCTGCGCGTCGAAGTCGTAGATGTCCACCTGCGCGAACGTGACCCGATCGGCCACGCCGGCGCGGAGGGCCGCCTCCTGGGCCCGCTCGATGTTCGCCGGGGCGTAGTCGATGCCGTGGACCTGCACGGTCGGGTTCGCGAGGGCGAGCGCCAAGGCAAACGAGCCATTGCCGCAGGCGACGTCGAGCACGTGCGCGGTGTGCGCGAAGGCCGGAATCACCGCCCGGAACCGGCCGGACAGATCCGCTTCGTGGAGGGGATCCTGAATGGCTGCGGCGCCGTAGTGGTCCGCCGAGTGATCCTTGCCCGCGATCACGTAGTCGCAGAAGTCGGACGCCGTGATCGCTTCGTCGTACGCGTTCGCATCGCCCGAAGTGGCGATCAGGTCGTTCGCCACGATCTTGGCAGCCGCGTGATCGTCTTCGTGCAGCAGCTGCCGCAGCACGCCGATCGTGTGCCCGTCGTAGCGTGCCTTGAACCACGTCTCGACCTGGGCTTCCCACTCGGCCGCGAGCACCGCATACGTCGCCGTCTTCGCATGCGCGCGGCCGTCCTTCTGGCGCTTGCGATAGTCGAACGACGCCTTCGCGCAGCCGTCCATCAGATCGATGACCGCCTGCACGCTCGCCTGGTGATAGCTGTCATCGCGCGCCGCGTCGCCGCGAATCAGGATCCCCGTCGGACTCGTCTCCGGCAAGGCCCCGCGGTACGAGCCGACGAAGGGCGTCAAACACGCTTCCGCTTCGAGCGCCGAGATGCAGTTGGTTTCCGCGAACGTCGCGACCCCGGGATACCAGAGGACCGCGGCCTCGCTGATCGCCTGGTAGAGCTGCGGCTTCGTGAGCTCGCCGAGATAGGTGATCCCGCCGACCTCGGCGTTCACCTGCTGGACGCGCTGGTCCCATTCGGCGCAGACGTCCGACCAGCTCCCCGGCCCGCGGTCGTACATGGACGAATAGCGGCAGATCTGCAGCGTCGCGTGCGGCCGCTGCGCTTTGAGCGCCGGCCACATCTGCAGGAGCGGCCCCAAGCCACGCTCCGGTCGTGAGGTATGAATGATGCGCGTCGGATCTTTCGTCACCGCGAACGCCGGGAGATCCCGCGGGTCGAAGCCGTTGCGCGTCACCCAGCCGAGCGGCGCGAGCTCCGGTTGCAAGGCGTCCCACTGCGCCCGGTGATACGCCGAGACGTAACAGCAGTGGTCGATCGCCCAGGCGACGCTCATCACCCCGGCCTGCATCGCCCCGGGCACCAGGAGATCCTGATTCCAGAGGAGCCGGAGGCGCGCATAGATCGGCGCGGCGCCAAAGCCCGCAAACATGCGCAGCGCGCAGACGACGTCCCATTCGAGGAACTGGTTCATCGGCGAGAAGTCCGCGAGCGGATGCCAGATCACGCCGCCCTGGTCGACGTGCCCCGCGAGCCCGTCCTCGAGCTGGGTCGCGAAGACATGCACCGAATGGCCGCGGGCGGTCAGGGCGCGCGCCAGGCCGAGACACGCCGACTCGGATCCGCCGAGGGAGGTCTCGCCCGCGATCACGGCGGGCGTGAAGGGCACGCTATCGATGAGAAAGGCCCAGGTCATCGGCCGCCCATCGCATTCGGGATCGGCGGCGGCTCGCTCACCGGCGCCGGCACGGGCTCCGGCGTCGGCGGTACCGGGACCGGCGTCGTCGGCACGGGCACGGGGACGGGCTGGCGCTTCGTCGGCGTCCGTGGCGTCAGCGGCGCGCGACGCGTCGCCGGGGGCCGGGGGAGCGGCGGGCGGCTCATACGACCGGCCTCTGCCAGACCAACCGGCCATTGCCCGCCGGCGCGTTGTGCGCCAGGTGCAGATGGTCCGGCACCATCCGGTCAATGGCCGCCCGGCCTTCGCCGACGCCCTTCTGGGGCGGGAAGTCATCGATCAGCAGATACCCGCCGTCCCGGAGATACGGCAGGAACTTCTTGAGATCCCCTTCCGCGTGCGCGGCGTCATGGTCGCCGTCGATGTAGAGCAGGTCGACGGAGCGCAGCGCACACGGCACCTGGACCGCGTCGCTCAGCGAATCCCCATGCACGATCGTCCACGGCACGCCTTGGTCCGAGGCCAGCTGGCGATAGACGGTCTGCGGGAGATCGGGATCGACGTCGACCGAAATCAGATGTCCGCCCGAGGAGGACTGGCCGAGCCAGTGCAGGAACGTCGTGCCTGACACGGATTCCGGGCCGATGCCGATCTCCAGAATCGTCCGCGCCGCCGAGGCCGCACAGAATGTCCACAGGCTCAGGCAGTAGAGGTAGTCGATCGGGTTGTAGGGCGTGAGTTGCCCCTGATGACAATGGGCTTCGAGAAACCGCACACACGCGGCCCACGGATCGACGGCGCTGCGCCCGGGCGTCATGCGGCCTCCGTCGGCTTCGCCGCGCGCCTGGCGGGCACGGCCTCGAGCTGGGCCTTGAGCGTGGCGTTCTCCGTCAGGAGCGCGTCGCGCTCATCTAAGAGCGGTTGAATGGTGTCGCGGAATTCGCGCTGACACCGCCGGAGAAAGTCCGCGCGAAACTCGCGCGCCCGGCAGAATTCGTCCAAGAGCGGATGACCCATAGACTCCTCAGAGTCGAAAGAGGAGGCACAGGGTCCGCAGACCGCGTGCCTCCGGTGAACGGCTTACGCCGGCGAGTTCGTCCGAATGTGCGCCATCGCCGCCGGGTGATACGTTTCCTGGGTGTAGTCGCCGACGATCATCCCTTTCAGGTTGTCGCCCGACAGGCCCATTTCGCGGTAGACGAAGTTGCGGCTCTGCAGCGCCAGCACGCGAATGCGCTCCCGCGGGACGATGAGGCACTCCCGGGCCACCAGGGCGCGGCTCAGGAATACCGTGCACTGCCCGAAGGGGCCGGTGTATTCCCGCACCACGCGCTTGAAGAGCTCGCTCTTGTTACTGTCCTGGACCTTGGTGTCGTTCAGGTTGCTGATGTCGCGGAAGTACTGGGAGCCGGCGATGATGCCCCAGGTCTCCGTCGTCGCGGCGCCGGCGTTGAACGCGTTCTGCATCGCGTCCCCGATCCAGGTGTGCGGATTGGCCGAGAACGAGTTGTCCTGCACGGTCGAGTTGATGGCGGTGAGCTGCGCGCGGATACCCTGCATGGTGCGCGTCGCGGTCGCCGTGCCCAAGGTGTTGACGCCGTTCAAGACGCCCGTGAGGACTTCGGCCTCGAGGATGGCGGGCACTTCCCGCAGCACCTTCGCGCGCGCGTTCTCGTAGCTGTCATGGCCGAGCACATTCACGCCCTGCGAGGTGCCCGTGGCGCCGATTTCGATCTTGAAATACCCGACGGTGTTCGCCCGGCGGTTGCCCAGGCGCGCCGTGTGCATCCCCTGGTGTTCGTCGCCTTCGGGCGCGGACGGGGCACGTACGACCAAGGTCCCGCCGACGGCGAGCGAGCCGACCGCGGCGCCGTCATAGGCGCGCGTGACGCGGATGGAGTTGCCGCCCGCGACGATCGAGTCGACCTGGTAGCGCTCCGGCGACGCGGAGGTGTTTTCGAGAATCGTCCCGATGGTCAACGCTTCCGCGAGCCCGTTGATCGCGAGGCCGATCGGGGTGGCCGCCGCCGCGGACAGGATCGCGGTGGAGGTGATGATGGTGCGCGGGCGCATGAAGTCTTCGATGAACTCATGCTTCGTGTTGATGGCGTAGCCGTCGGCGTCGCCCAACCAGTCGAGGAAGGGCGCTTCGTAGGGGACGAGCGTGCGAATGACTTCGGAGACGTCTTCCCCCAACAGATTCGGGGTGAAGTATTTGTTGGTCGACATTCCCGTAAACGGCATCGGATCTCCTTAGCCAGCCGCGCACACGCTCACGTCGCGATCACGCGCTGGGTTGTTGTCTGCGCCCGGCTTTGAACAGATCGTTAATCGCGTCCGCGGATCGATCGCCCGCGTCGATCCGGGCTCGCGCCGCGTCCACCGTGGCGGGCACCTGCCCGCCCGACAGTGACGCCCCGCGCCGCGCATCCCCACCCTTGCCGGCGGTCGGTTTGCGGTGGTGCGGATGGTTCTCGAGGTACTGCTTGACGAACGCGTCCATCCCCAGCGGGTGCCCGGCGGCCGTCTTGGCCGGCTGGCCGTCTTCGCCTTTGACGTACGGTTCGAGATCGTCGTCGTACCCGATGCGGTGCTGCAGGATGACTTCGAGCTCCCCCACCGATTCCTCGCGCGCGCCGGCCTGGGCCGCGAGCGCTTTGAGGTTGGCGTTCACCAGGGTTTTCACCTTGGCGCTGAGCTTCGTCATCGCTTCCACGCGTTTGGTGGTTTCGATCGCGTGGACCTCTTCGCGCGACGTCAACTGCTTGCGCGATTCCTGCAACGTGGTTTCGAGCTGGGTCTTGAGCAGCGTGTTCTGTTCGGCAATCGAGGCGAACTTCTCGCGCTCGAGCGGCGCTTGCGCGTCGAGCTTGAGCTTTTCGGCCTTGATCGCGTCGGCGATCTGCTGCTTCGCTTCCTCCGCGGCTTTCTGCGCGCCTTTCCCGTAGCCGGTGCCGTGGGCGGTGGCTTCGAGCCGCTTCAGAATCGCGTCCAACTCCGTCGGCACCGCGCCGACGAATTCCCCTTTGTCATCGATGTCGACTTCAATCTTCATGAGCAGCTCCTCCCGATACTGGGCGCCGAGACTGGTGGCCGATACTTAGCGATCGAGACTGACGAGGCCCGCGCTGGCGCCGACGATCGTCGCCGTGCCGCCGGTGCCGCCCGCGACGCCGCAGTTCACGGGTACCGAGAAACTGGTCGCATTCACGCGCGTCGCGACCCGCGCGCCGTTGGCGTCGGCGTCGCTGCCGACAATCCCCGCCAGCGTGACGGTGTCGCCGGTTTGAAAGGTATGCGTCGCGCAGGTGATCACGGTCGGACTCGCCTGCGTGTTGCTGGTGATCGCCACGGGCGGGGCGAGCGCGTCGAGGATGCGCTGGGCGACCTCGCGCTCACAGCTGCCGCCGTTTTCGAGTTCGATGATCAGGCGGTCGGAGGTGTTCGAGGCCCGCGCGAGGCCGGCAATCGTCAGCCCACCCAGGATCCGCCGCGCTTGCAGTGTGTCGAGCCTTACCCCACGCGCGCCTCCCATGTCTTACCGCTCCCGCTGCACGGCCCGCTCGAGGGCCACGGCGAAGCGATCGAGAATCACGTCCTCATCGGCGACGGTGAGCTCAAAGAATTCGCGCTTCACATGCGCGCGTCCCGCGCCGGTGATCTGGTGATAGGCGGCCTTCTCGGAGGGCGCTTTGGATCGACTGCGCTGAATGAACGTCTGACCCGGCACGCTTCACTGTGACGACGTCAGTGCGCGGGCGCTAGAGGGTGGTCGCGAGGCTGGACGCCGACGGACACGGCCGGACGCCGGCGGACACGGGGAGACGTCCGCGCACACGATCGCGGCGGCCGGTTCCGGATGATGGTGTTCCGGGTGACCCCGTTTGTGCAGCGGAACTCGAGCAAGCCGCCGTCCTTCCATTTATAGACGGTCGAGCGACTGACGCCGTAGATCGCGGCGTACCGGGTGATGCTGACCCACTCTGACGCGACGGCGGACGCGTTAACGGGTAAAGCCAAGGGTGACCGAGGTGTCCGTGACCTCGATTAAGGCGATGGCGTTGAGCATGTCGCCACTGACCTGGAGGTTGACCGGGCCGGCGCCGAGGTGCTTGGCCTTCTCGGCCGCGTAGCCTGTGGAGTAGGGCTTGAACGCCTGGTCGTGCTGATCCCGGCCGCTCACCGTGCGCCGGATAATCCGCTCCCGCGCCAGGAGCCCGATCTCCCGCATGAGCTCTTTGGTGCTCAGGTCGAGCTGGGTCAGCGGGCCGAAATTCTTCGTGACGGTAATCGGCATCAGGACCTCGGCGGAAAGAGACTCGTGAAGCCCACCGACCGGCCCCAATTCCCGAGCCGTTGCATGATGCGCGGCCAGCCCTGGTAGTTGCCCCACTTGTACCGGAGGTGCTCGAGATACTGGCGTTGCCACTCCGCATCGGGCAGGCATCGCGCGCGATACAGCGCGCGGTAGCGCACCTCCTTGTGGTGCTGCACGACCGGCCGTTCCACGCTCTGCGGCACGAGGATCTCAGGCATCAGGACACCCGCTGCGCCAGCACGGCGGCAAACCAATAGGGACACCGCTCGATCGTCGGCTCGTGACACCAGACCCCCGCGTGGGGTTCCGGCAAGCTGTAGGCGCGATTGACTTCGACCAAGCCGGGGACGATCAACCGTTCCGTGAGACTCGCCGGGCTGTAACTCCGAAAGTGCCGGTTCTCGGAGACCCGGTGCGTCGGCTGACAGGGCACGTCGAAATACACGAACCCGTGCGGCCGGAGCCACCGGGCGATGTTCTGCATCGTGCGCGTGTCCCCGTCCTCGTCCTGCGGATCGCCGTAGAAGCCGAGGCCGAAATGCTCGAGCGCCCCCAACAGCACCACGCGGTCCAGCGTGTCGGGCTCGAACAGGTCCGGGCGCTGGGCATCATCGACGCGCACCTCGTACCCGACCGCGTCGCGCAGATGCGGCCGCGCATCCACCCCGATCAGCTCAAAGGTCGAGTCGGCCCGGTGCATGCGGTCCAGCCAGTCACTTTCCGCGCACCCGAGCTCCACAATGAGCGCATGGGGCGGAAACGTCAGGTTGAAGCGCTCGATCGCGGCGGTGAAGAGCATCAACGCCGGGTCCGAGTGGTCATAGGTCCAGGTCATCCGGTAGACTGCTCAGTCGTGGCCCTGGTCATTCGGCTCTCGCGGCTCCTCGATCGCCTGCGGGCACGCCTCGCCCGCGACGCCGAGCTCCGCGCCAAGGGTGTGCTCGTCATGCCGCGGCCTTCAGGCGGTCGATCTGTTCCTGCACTTCCGGTACGCGCTGCCGACCCCGATCCAACAACTCGCTGAACTTCGACACTTCCGTCCAGACGTGGCGGCAGTTGTAGCCCCCGCCGGTCAGGAACACGTTGTCGAGCTGCCCGTTGTCGAGCGCGTCGATCTCGGCGCGCGTGTAGACCCTGCCTGCATGCTGGAGGCAGAACGGCCGCGTCTTCTCATCGATCGGCCCGAAGAACGCAAAGGGCGTCTCGGCCGCCTCCCCCGCTTGGAGCGCTTCCACTTGCCGGCCGAAGATGCTCACGCTCGTGTCGTAGAGCGTCCGGATCTGCGGCGCCGATCCGTCGAGGATCTCGCCGAGGTCCGCGAGAATCGCGTCGGCGGTCCGTGAGCCGAACACGCCGCGCGTGGTGGCCTGCCAGAGCACCCGCGTCACGGCGTCCCCTTCGTCTAAGAGATCGCTGAGATGCAGCAGCTTCAAGGCTTCGATGCGCTGATCGAACGCGCCGCTGAGTTTCGCCACGGCTTGGGCTAAGCGCCGGGTATCCAGCACGCGCGCCGTGAGCACATCCAACGGCCCCGACAATGCGCTTTCGGCGAGGTCGTCGTAGCCGGACGTGAGCAACGCGTCCCGGATCGCGCGGCGGGTCCGATTCGCTAAGGCGGCTTTCACGATCGCCGTACGCGAGCCTTCGCTCACCTCACGCACCAGTGGCCCGAGCTTCCGCTCAGTGTCGCGGAGGACCTGGGCGAGTTGCTGCGCAAAGGCTCGACTCGCCTGCTCGGCCGTCTCGGCAATCTTCTGGGCCGCGCCGATGACCAGCTTGATCGTCATGCCTTCGCCGGATCCGGCGGGATCGCGGGGACCTTGCCACCGCCCTTCACCGCCGCATCCATAATCTGCATGCGCTGCTGCATGCGTTCCGCCGGCGTCGGATCATCGGGCGCCGCGTCGATGGCCTTCATGATCTCCTCGACTTGCTGCGGCGTCAGGTTCGCCATCCCCTCGAACTTCGTCACGAGCGACTTCCGCAGTTCCTTGAGAAAGAGCGCGGGCATCCCGACACTCTGCGCGGCCTGCACCTGTTGCAGCACTTCGTCGAAGGGCGTCGCGCTGAACCGTTCCGGATAGTGGATGGTGACTGCGTCGTCGTCCTTCTTCGTGGGCCCGCTGTCCGCGCCGTGGCGCCACCGATACCAACAGTCCACGAGCGCGTACTCCGCCTGCTGGCATTCATCCGCATACGCCGCGAGCCGGGTGTTCATCTCTTCGCGCTTGATCGTCAGCGACCCTTCGGCTTCGGCGTCTTTACTATCCGACTCCCACTGCACGCCGGTTTCCCGGTAGATGGTGCGCTTGGTCGCCTGGAGCTCCTCTTGATACGCGGTCACGTTGGCCGCATCCCCGGAGAGCACACTCGCGGCCGCGCCGGAGAAGAGGACGTTCATCGTCCCGGTTTGATTGCCGAGAAGCGCCTGCGCTTGCTCGACACCCATCGCGTCGGGGCCCGTGCCGAGCGGCAGGTTGATGAAGCTGAAGGTCTGATTGCGCAGCAGCTCCCGGAGCTCGCTCGTCAGGTTGAACACGTCCTTGTAGAGCCGGGGATCGCCAAGGACCGATTGCCCGACGTCGGAGAGAATCGCCCGCCGCTTGCCGAAGAGGAACACGCACGGCAAGCGCCCGAGCTGGTGCTCGCCCCGTTCGATGGTTTTCCCGCTCTTGAAGTCGTACAGGGACCAGCCGGTCTCGTCGATCACCCGCACCCGGTACTGGGTGACCGGCTTCAGCTCGCTGTAACTCGTCGCCTGAACGGCTTCCACGACCTTGATCGAGATGATCTGGCCGTTGTCATCCGTCAGCCAGTTCAAGACGTCCAACGGCGTGTACAGCCGCACGTAGGGCTGCCCCTCATCCGCCGCGGTCTGCGCGTCCTCGCCGGGCGTCGGGCCCGAGGGCAGCTCGAAGTACAGGACCACGTGCCCGAAGGTCGCGGCGAGGTCCCACCAGGCCGGCATCGCGTCGTCGATGTGCGTGCCTTTGCCGTCGACGTCGTCCCACCACTGCTCGAGCTCGCCAAGCTCGTCGCTCTGGCCGTCGCCGATCCGGCGGTTCGGCTGCTCGCGAAAGAGGGCGGACTTCTTCGCCTCGAGGATCGCGCTGGCGAGGTTCTCGTACCGGGCAATCGCGCGCCGCGCCTTCAACTTCTTCCCCGGCTTCACGGGCGTGATCGCGGTGTGGTCCTCCCACTCCCGCGGATGCGCGACCAGGTAGGTGCCGTCCTTGAACCCCCCGGTCCCTTCGCGCACGTGCCCGAGCGTGATCCATTCGTCCTGGAGCAAGTCGTAGATCGGATGCCGGGCCGCGGCCACCTTGGGCCCCAGATCCGGAAAGGCCGTCGACGCCGTACTGAGCACCGTCATAAGAGCCACTCCACCCGGGAGGCCCCGGCTTTGACCACGGGTTTCTCCGCCGGGAACTCCCAGGCGATCCAGTAGCCGAGCGCGTCCCCGCTATGCGTCACCGTCTCGCCCGGCTTCTTCCAGATGTCGGACTCGCCCGGCTTCTTCACCGTCTGCTCGAGCGAGCGCACCAGATCGCGCGTGCGACACTGGGCCACGGGATCCGTCTTCCGAATGCGCAGCCGCACGGCCCCGTGGGCGTTCTCGAGCAGGACGTTGACCGAGTTCAGCCGCCGGGCGACCGGGGGATTGTCCTTCCCCACGTTGACCGTCAACGGTCCGACGTGGGCGAGCAGTTCCTTGATGACGTCGTAGTTGCTGCGCAGGCTCTGATGACTGCGCCGCGATCCGGTCGCATCGCCGTAGATCACGAGCCCCGCGGGCCAGGACGGATACCGCTCGACGAACGCCGCACACACGGCCATGACGGCGGAGGCGTAGAGCGTGAACGCGTCGGTGACGAACGCTTCGGGCCCGTGCAGCCCACTGATCTGCTGCCCGACCACCAGGGCCATGGGGTCCACGTTGAAGTCAAAGCTCACGCGCAAGGGCAGCGACGGGTCCGCCTCGGGGACGCCCGGATCCCAATGCGTCGCCCGCGTGAAGACGGGATACGCCAGCGCGCCCGTGAGGTTCGCGAACTTGCCCCCGAGGTACGAGGCGATCTCGGCGTCGGTCGCGTTCTCGCGCACCTGGTCGACGTACTCGGGGAAGTGCCGCAGGAGCTCCGTGTTCGCCCGGGTGTCCATCGTGTAGACCCGGTAGAGCGGATTCGCTTCCTCCCCGAACTTGTCCATCAGCCAGTTCAAGCCTTCCGGCGTGCCGGCGCCGAAGACCTGCCGCAAGGTCGCGCGGGGATTGCGGACGCGGTTCACCGTGTTGCGCCACGCTTCATAGGGCTGAATGCCGGGTTCATCCACCGCGCCCCAGGCCATGTTCGGCCCCTTGATCGCGCGCGGCGCTTCGCCCGAATAGAAATGGATCGACCCGCCGCCTTCCCATTCGAGCAGGTGATGACTCTCGCGGTAGTGAAACTGATCGGGCCGGAGAAACCAGGGCGCGCCGGTGTCGGGGTCGCATTCCTCGAGCGTCGGGAGGAACGTGTCGAGCACGTGATCGAAGTTCGGCACGGTGATGAGCCCCGGCAGGGGCGCGTTGACCGCCGAGAGCTTCAGCGCCTTCCCCACCATCGTCATCGTTTTGCCGGCCCCGTAGCCGCCGGCAAACAGCAGTTTCGCGTTCGGCGTGTCGTCGTCGAAGAACCCTTCCTGTGGGGTGCCCGGAATCGGGGCCCAGCGGATCAGGAGTTCGGTCGCGTCGGCGATCACGTCGGCGCCTCCGGCTTGTAGCGCCCGCCGAACATCACTTTCACGGCCACCGGCTGATCCTGGTTCCCGACGACTTCAAGCGGAATGAGGCGCGCCATGATCTTGTAGAACGCGGTCTGATTGCTCTTGGCCCAGCGCTGGAACGTGTGATCGCCGCCGATGCCGTCAAACGCGACGAGCACCGCTTCCTTGAAGCTCGCCGTGATGCGGTTCGGCGTGCCTTTCGCGCGGCCACCGCTCTTGCGGCGTTTTCTACTTCGGCCTACTTTAGACACCGGTTGCCGCCTCACTTCCGCACTTTCCAGACGTCCGCATTCGCGTTCGGATAGAACGCCACATCGCTGTTCGAATCCGTCACGCTGAACCGCGCCTCGTACGGACTCTGCGCCGCTTTCAGATCCTCCGCCGCCGGTTCATAGCGCACCGTCCCACTGGCGGCCACGAGCCAGTTCACCTTGCCCGCGATCGGCACGACCCCGCCCTGCCGATCGCGGAGGACGAGCGACACCGTGAGGCCGGTCCCGACGATGGCCAGGCGGGCCGCGCCTTCCCCGTCATAGAGCGTCACGTCGACGGGGGCGGTTTCGCCTTCGACCAGGTGTCTCATGACGGCGGCTCCTGCGGGGGTGACGGGGTGGCCGCCGCGAGCTGCGCGCGGAGGGCGTCGTTCTCGGCCATGAGCTGCGCGATGCGGAACAGGAGATCGCCGATGAGGGTGCGGAGATGGTGATCGATGTTCATGGCCTATTACCCGCCGAGGTACGTCAGGACGTACGCCTGACCGCTGCCCATCTTGTTTTCGAGTTCGTAGCGGCTATTCCCGCTCGACCAGTAGACGTTCGTGCGCGAAGCGGTCGTGGCCGTCACGGTGAACAGCGATGCGGAGCCGCTCACAAGGGTGGGCGTGTTCCCGCCTTCCAGTCGGTAGAGCGCGGCGGCCCCTTGTGTGCGGTTACTGACGACCAGAAAGCCCATCGAGGCCCCCGCGGTGCCCACCGAGACGATCCCGGCATCGGCGATGGTGTTCTGCGCGCCCTGCAGTCGCGTCACATCAAGCGCATCCGTGGCCAGCACTTCACGGTTGGCGGTGTTCGCGGCGTTGCGCGCCTGGATCGTGAAGGCACTCGCGAGGCGGATCGTGCCAGCGGTCGCGGGGGTGGTGCCCAGATTCAAGCCGGTCGCCCTCAGCCGCGCCGCCGCGGTCCCCGATCCGAAATAGACATCCGTGAGGTTGACGTTCCCGATCACCGCCGTGTTCGCGCCCATGCCGATCGCGGCGTAGCCGAGCACGATGGTGTTCGTATCGGTGTTGTCCAAGCCCCGCGTATCACGCCCGATATAGACGCTGTTCGCCGCCAGGGTCAGGACTGTGCCCACCGCCTGCAAGTTGCCCGCGGCATACCCCACACACACGTTATTGCCGCTGGTCGTGAGACTCCCGCCCGCGCTCCGCCCCACCGCCACGTTGCCCGCGCCGCTCGTGAGGGCGTAGAGCGCGCTAAAGCCGACCGCGGTATTCCCTGACGGCGAATCCGCGAACACGAGCGCGTTTTCACCGATCGCGACGTTCTCGCTGCCCGACACATTACTGAATAAGGCGTCCACCCCGATCGCGGTGTTGAAATGCCCGGTGGTGTTCTGCACCAACGCATCGGTGCCGACCGCAGTATTAAATTCTCCCGTGGTGTTGCGATAGAGCGTGCCTTTGCCGACGCCGGTGTTGTCGCGGCCCGTCGTCAAGGCGTTGAGTGACAGATGCCCGATCCCCGTATTGGTGGACGCGAGATTCGACGCGCCCCCGCCCGGGCCGAGGGTAAAGTTCCCCGCCTGTGTCCCGAGGAACGTGTTCAGCCCGTCCGAGCCCGGTGCGGCGAAGTTGTGGAGGAAGCGGTCGATCCCTTTGAAGATATTCCCCAGAACAGCGGTACTGACGGCGGCCAACGTGACCACGGACAACGTCGGACTCGCACTCCACGCCGGGGCCACGCCCACGCCGCTCGAGACCAGGACCGATCCCACCGCCACCGCCGCGACCTTCCCGACGGACGCCGCGCCGCTCCCGTACAGCAGATCCCCCGCCGTCATCGCGGAGGTCACCGCCAGGAGCGTGGCATCCGCATCCGGAAAGAGAAACGATCGGAGCTGCGTCGGGCCCGTGCCGGTGATGATGTGCGGCATTAGTGCACCGTCCGCACCGGCTCGACGGCCGGGAAGTCGTCAAAGATCGACGGATCAAAGACCACCGGGTCAAACCGCAGCCCCCCGACGTGCGCGGTCGCCACGGTCCGCACCACGCCCGCCGTGATCCCGCGCACGCGCGACGCGTCGATCGAGGTGACGAGCGCCGTGGACACGGTGACGACGGGCGCGGATTGATCGCCGGGATAGCCTTGCCCTGGATAGCTCTGTCCTGGATAGATGCCCCCGATCATGCGAGCACCGCCTGGTGACAGGTCAGGAGCGCGTCACGCTCCGCCCGCCACGCGTCCGCGTGATCACCGTCCTTCGAGGCCTCGAACCACGGCCCGCCGTTCGTGTAGTGGAGGATCGTCGCGTCGGGGTTTGGCGCGTATTCGCCGACCAGCCAATTCCAGGCGAGCGGGAGCGATCCGATCGCCGCATCGTCGACCCACCAGAAGCGGTGCAGCATCAGCCCGGTGGCGGTGTTCACGTACACGGGTGTCAACTTCCGGCACTGCGCGTTGTCGAACACCATCAGCGAGGACCAGTTCTTCCGCGGATAGGTGCTCTGCGACTGATCGAGAAACTTGCGCGTCGACTTCGGCACGTAGTCGTGCTGGCAGACGGACACGGCGTGCGCGTGGGTCGTCTCGGCGATCAGATCCCACACGTCCGCCTGGCAGAGCATGTCGCAGTCGAGAAACACGGAGATCCCGTTGTAGCCCGACAAATACGGCACGAGGAACCGCGTCAAACTGAAGTCCGTCGACTCGAGCATGCCCCGCGCCCGCGTGTACAGCCCTTCCGCCCGGAGCTGATCCTGGATGAGTGGCGTGATCGCCACCAGCCGACTCGCCCGCGTGAGAATCGAATGCGCGAGCACGTGATACGCGATCGGTTCGCGCGCGTCATAGCCGATGAAGATCCGCAGCGGCGGCATCAATGCGTCCCCAGAATCCAGCGCTTGGCGGCGCCGGTCACATCGGAACATTCGAAGTCGTCGAGGCGAATGACCGACGGCGGATTGAACTGGTTGTACCAAGCGAGCCCCGGCGCCCCGGTCGTGTAGGTCGCATCGGTCTGGGCGCCCGGCGTGTTCGTCGCCGAGCCGTTGATGGTCGGCGCGATCGAGGTCCCCGTGGCCGTGAGCGTGATCACGTCGGTCACGACCTGCGCCTTCGTGCCGGTGGAGCCGAGCTGCGTCCACGTCGCGCCTGCCTGCTCGAACAGGAAGTTACTGCCGCCTGAGTCGCCCCAGGTGAAGCCGTAGAAGTTCTCGCTGGCCGCCCCTTGGCAGCGCACGGCCGGCCCCATCACTTCGCCGTTGCCGCCCGCCACGGCGGCGAGCGCCGCCTGCGCATAATGATCGTCCGGGAACGGCGTCTCGGTGCGCTGCGCGCCCTGATCGGCGGTCAAGAGCGCGCAGGCGAGCGCGTTGGTTTGAATCTGGGCCGAGGTCGTCGCGCCTTTCGTGTACGCCCAGTTCGCGGAGTAGGCCACGAGGCCGGTGCCGTTCACGCCCGTGAAGGGATCGGTAATCGGCATTAGAGCGGCCGCCCCGCCAGGAGCACCGGGTGATTGGCGTACTGGCGCCCCCACGCAATGACGAGGGCCCCGATCGTCGAATCCTCCGTGATGCCCGCCCGGGAGAGGCCGAGATCGGTCGCCACGGCCAGCAAGTGGTCGCGCTGCGCCACCGTGAGATCGCGCACCAAGAGCGGGAGCTTGTCGGTCAGCGCGAACCGCGCCCGCCCGTTGAACCGCTGCAACACGACGGCGATCCCGGCGAGGGAGCGCGCGAGGTTCTTCCCGGTTTCCCCGCCGGTGATCCAACTCGAGGGCAGGCCTAAGGCGTCCGCGAAGGCGCGCACCGCCGCCTGGTCGGCCGTCGAGAGGGAGACGCCGTCATCGATCGGCAAGGCCGTCACGCCGGCGGCGGCCGCGAGCGTCAGATGCTGCGCCGGCGTGACTTCGGCCCCGAGCAGAAACGTGTCGTCCTTACCCCACGGCAGCGCGCCCCAGGGCACATCGAGCCCGGTCGGCAGCGCGCGGCCTTTGACATGGGCCGGCTGCCGCACCGTCGTCAGGCCGTCGACCACCGCGAGCACGGGAACGAGGTAGTAGCGCCACATCAGGCGGCCCCCCGGTCGAACACCAGGTTGTAGGCGAGCCCGTCCGGATCCGCGCCCTGGGCGATCTGGGACGCCCCGCTCGCGGTGTCATGGCGTTCGGTGCGCGCATAGCCGTGCGCGGTCATCCAGGCCGTGATCGCGGCGAGGGTCGCGGCGCGCGTCTCGACTTGAATCGTGCGCGGCGTGAGATCGCCCAGCCCCAGGAGGACGTCTGCTTCGTTCCCGTCGACGTCGATCTTCACGGCGGTCACGGGCCGCAGTCCGGGCGTCGCCGCCGCGAGGGCCGCGAGCGTCGTCTGATACGTGAGTTCGTGCGCCACCGGCGCAAAGGGCCGCCCGTCTTCCCCGATCGCGTGGCCGAGCTGACTCCCGGAGGACCCGGCGTGCAGACTCCGATAGTGGAACGGCCACCAGCCCGGCGCGGCCCCGAGGGCGCCCGCGATCACCGTGACGCGATCCGCGAGGCCGTTCAGGGCGAGATTGCGGTGCAGACTCACGACGTTGGCGGGATGGGGTTCGAAGGCGTAGACCCGGCCCGTCGGCCCGACTTGCCGGGCCGCGATGATCGAGTAGAGCCC
>Ga0157380_10000099_pt1 | contig 48256 bp, 31 predicted proteins | sample S35metaG_FD_119757 | JGI IMG/M metagenome (GOLD analysis project Ga0157380, IMG submission 119757) | Switchgrass rhizosphere microbial communities from Kellogg Biological Station, Michigan, USA - S3-5 metaG | ecosystem: Host-associated > Plants > Roots > Rhizosphere > Soil | place: USA...
CGCAACCATGTGCTACAGCTCAGCAACCGCGTAGGTGCAACCTACGCTTAACTTTAGCTTTCTAATTGCATTGACTTCGTCAATGCAATTATCCAATATAAACTGCCCTATACTTTCTCAGCAGTGTTAAAGAACATATAATATCCCTTGATCTACCGTCGTTTATCACGAAGTTCAGGTAAAATGCCCTAAATTTACCTTAGGTCATGTGAACTGGCCAGTTTAAACGATTTCTTAAATACAATAACTATGAACTTCAAGAGCATCATTCTATCATTATTATTCTTTGTTCCTGCGATGGCATTTGCAGGCGAAATTTCCGGGACCATCAAAAAAGATGGCGTGGCGATGGTCGAACAGGAAGTTAAGATTATGCAAGGGGAAAAAGTGATTGCCACCACCAAAACTGATAAAAATGGGTATTTCTCTGTGACCATTACTCAGGTAGGAAAATATAAACTGCAATTGACAGGCTTTGACGGTGCTGCATTCGATGTGGTGTCAACCAATAGTTCAATTAGCTACACATTAGCACTGGTAAAAGTTGAGGGCGCATGGCAGATAAAGAAACAGTAAAAAAGAACGGAGAAGACAAAGATATCTGGGACAAGGCGGAGATTATCTTACACCCTTTAGGGGGTTTGATCACTGCCATTACAATTGCTCTCGTCAGCTATTACGCTTCTGATTACATCAATACAAACCAAGAGAATGAAGCGAAGACCAGGCTATATACTGAACTGATGAGTAAACGCGAAGAGTCCGAAAGCGCTCTTCGTAAGGACATGTTCTCTTCTATCATCAATTCATTACTGAAAGAATCAGTGACCATGGATGAAAAGATCCTGCAACTTGAGTTGCTGGCTTACAACTTTCATGAATCCCTCAACCTGACTCCGCTGTTTACTTATCTCAATCGTCGTAATGTCATTGAGACAAAGGATCCGGAACTCAATGCGTCTTACAAGCGACGCTTGTTTGATATGTCCAAAGAGGTCACATCAAAACAATTGGCAAGCCTGGAAGGAGTAGCGTCTATTGAGAAATTTGTCTATTTCTATGACTCGCTGGCCTTCAATCCAAATGATACGTTTAGCACTACCTTTTATGATTCTATTGTCACCGGTAGGGATATAGAGTCAGTAAAACATCTCGTGCATCTTACTATCCTTGAAAAGGATACTATCACATCATCTGTAAAGGTGAGGATGAAAATTTATACCCGTATTCCCGGTAAGCAAGACAAAGTCGTTACCCCGGATTTTGTCATCGACTTCTTCGAATTTCCTATGATAGACAACACCAGGCTGATCAATGATAAGCGATGTGCCGTTGTCCTTCGCGATTTTGATTCAGTCAACAAGTTTATCGAACTCGATGTCGTCTTCTTCCCTGGATCTCATTCTAGTTTGAAGGAGAGGCCGTATTATGATGATATAGTGGCGAAGCTGCTTCCTAAAAAAGACTAAGAGTTTTCAGCTCTTAGCTTTTAATTTAGCTTCCGGCCGCCAGCTACCAGCTTCCAGCATTATTTTAGCTTCCAGCCGCCAGCTACCAGCTTCCAGCTTGATTTTGCAATGCGATTTGAAATTTGGCACGCATATTTTTGTAATTACCTAGAGGAAAGGTCGAGACTTTGACACAGAATAATTTGCTGGTAGCTGGTAGCTGGAAGCTGGAAGCTATTTCTGGATGCTCTGTGTCACCAATTGATAAATCCGCGCGAGATCCTCTTGTTCCTTCAACAAAGACAGATGCTTCTTTATCGTCTTCTCATCTCTGCGGATAGCTGGTCCGGTCTGGCTGTCGCGAGGGCCGGAGAGAATGGCTTTGCTGAAAGTTTCAAGGATAAGGGGTTTCAGAATTTCGAAAGGAAGTTGATGCGTTTTGCAGATTTGCTCTGCAAGGGTGAGCATGTGATTGGAAAAGTTATTGGCAAAGACAGCAGCTATATGAAGATTTGATTTTTGGTCTTCAGTCATTCGGTATACGGATGTAGATAGCTTTCCTGCAATCTCATCAAGGAGTTCCCAGATATCTTCATCGGGCGTGGTAATGATAAGTGGAATCCAACGCCATGTCACTTCATGGCTGGAAGAAAAACTCTGTAGCGGATAAAATCCTGCTTTGCGTTTAAATGGAAGCACATCAAGACCGAGACTACCGGAGCAATGAATGCCAATCGCTTCTTTGGGTAATAATGGAAGCACCTGGTCAGCTACGGGACCTATAGCATCATCTGCCACTGTAAAAAAGTAAAGATCCGCATCTGTGGCAATTTCTGAAATGACTCCTGTGAAAGAAGACTTATTTAGTTTTTCAGAAAGCACCTCAGCAGCAAATGCATTTCGATTATAGACCTGGAGGATATGACATCCTGCTTCTTCTAATGCAGGCATAAGCTGTTGGGCCAGCCTTCCGGCTCCAATGCAAACTACTTTCAACATGAGGTACTGGAATTTGAGGTCATGCTTTCTTCAAGCGTTTGTACATGCCGATAAACATACCTATCAACATGATCAAACTGCCGGCCCAGAATAGATTTATCCCCGGAAACAATATGGCTTCAAGGACGATGTAATCATTGCGAGGTACTTCTTCTGCAATCTCTATAGGTAGTAATGGTTTGTCCGTCATTCGCGCAACTAACAAATGAAATTCTTCTTTCACCGGGTCAATGCGATCCAGTTTCACATGCAAGCCAATATCTGGCACATAAGCCTTGAGATTTAAAGGACTGCCTTGACGAATAAAATACAAAGGTCTTGCCACATGCGATACTCCGCGACTGCTAGCGACATTCAATACAGCTTGTATGGCTATGTCTCCATCCTCAGCGATATAACTAGGATGATCAATCTTTTTATCAATGCCATTCATGGTGATCGATAAATCTTTCCATGTCTTGGTTTCACCTGATTTGATGATCAATGGCTCATAGGAAAGCGCATCATCAAGTGGCAATAACGTATCCAATGCAGTTGCCTTCAGTCGCGCCCGGATATAATATTCATTCACCTGGTCAGAAAGTGTGTACAATAGTCCTTTGCGCACAATCAGTGTTGGATGTATGGTTCTGCTTTCTAATCCTGTTGTATCTGTAATGGTTACAATACCAGATAGTACCAGGTCGCCATCTTCAGCCTCATATTCTTTATGGAATGAGTTTAACATGATTGTATCCAGGCGAACCATGTAATTTCCAGATTTGATAATTTGGCCGGGAGTTAAATAATGAAGTTTGTACTCCAGCAAGCTATCCACTTTCTGGAGATTTGCTTTGTCTTGTTTCTCAGGTGGAAGACCAGAGATAAATGTAAATACATCACGATCCAGGTATCTCTTTGTATTGGGATTGGCCGTTTCTACCTTCGACATCTGACGATCATACAGAACGTTCGGATGCGTAGTGAAATGTTCGAGTGTATCTCCGGTTTCACTGACTTTTATAAATTCAACTTCATATTTTCTGGTCAGCCCTTCCAGTGTATCAGATTTATACGTTACCCAATACCCATTCATATACATGGGCATATTCTTTATCAGGAATGCATTTTGTCCGACATCCATTCCTTCGACCAGACCTTCCTGGGCAAACCGGTTTTCACTGATTGTTTTTTTGTTCAGCCCACTAGCCATGATACCAATCAGCATAAGGGCAAAACCACCATGTGCAAAGGCCGATGCCATGGATGTGAGCTTGGTTTTTCCAAAACTGATGATATAATCCACATTCGACACTACTGCAAAACTTGCAGCGATCAACAATACGATATACTGCCAGCTCGGTAATACAATCCATAAACTGCATAAATAAGCTAACCCAAGACCGATGGCAGCTGAAATGCCTAGATGCTTAAACAGTTTGGTTCTATGCATTTCCCAACCCATGGCTCCAAAGCGCATCATTTGTGCAAGACTTGAGAGAATCGCAACAAGTACTGCATTCCACAGTTGAAACCTGTTATGATGATCGATTACATCAAGTGGCATTGCCTTGTGGTAAGGAGTCATGTCTCCTTTTCCCATGATGGATCCATAAACATCAACAAGCTTATTCCATACCGGGATACTTGTAGAAAATGTGATAAGTACGGAAGCGAAGACAAGTACCATCGCCCCAACAAACATCCAGAATTCACGGCTTTGTATTTTTTCTTCTTTCTCAATGACAGGAATGGATTTATTCCTTGAAAAGAGAAAGTATAAACCCGCAAGTAAAAAGGTTCCAATGAATCCAACCAATTGCCATTCGAGGCCCATTTCGGTGAAAGCATGCACACTTTCTTCACCAAGGATTCCAGAACGTGTCAGGAAGGTGGAATAAACTACTAAGAGGAAAGAAATAATATAAAAAATGTAAGTTGTCTTAATCGATTGACCCGTATGTCGTGCGATGAAATTACCATGCATGGCAGCAAGAAGAACAAGCCATGGCACCAGTGACATATTTTCTACTGGATCCCATGCCCAATACCCACCAAAGCTTAATGCTTCATAAGCCCAAGCACCTCCCATCAAAATGCCGAGACCAAGAATACCGGTTGAAAACAAGGTCCAGGGCATTACAGGTTTGAGCCATGCCGTATGTTCCTTTTCCCACAAGCCCGTCATGGCAAAGCAGAATGGAATGGTAACAGATGCAAACCCAAGAAAGAGTGTAGGCGGATGTATAGTCATCCAATAATTTTGTAGCAATGGATTCAACCCATTGCCTTCGATCATGGAGAGATAATTTGCATTATTGAAAATCGGTGCTTCCATAGTGTCCCTCAGCAATAGAAAAGGACTGCTACCCATTCTGAAATCATCAGCGAAATAAACACCGGCAATCATAGAGACGAGTATGAGCTGCACAACGCTCAACCATGTCATTACTCCAGCTTCCCATCTTTTGGCAGTAAATACCACCACTGTACCAAGTACTGCATGCCAGAACATCCATAACAGGAAACTCCCTTCTTGTCCTTCCCAGAAAGCTGAGAAGATATATTTCATAGGAAGATCATCGGAGACGTGATCCCAGGCGTATTTGTATTCGTACATCTGGTTGATCATCAGGTAAAACAAAGTTCCAATGATCGCCAGGATAGAAAAACTATGGATACCCCATGCGGCTCTGCTCAAACGCAACCATGATGGATCGGTTGGGACTAGTACACTTTTACGATAAGAGAAAATGGAAAGCAGGGCGGAAACGAATGCGGCCAGGATAAGAAAATGGCCTATTTGGCCGGGGAGGAGATGCTCTCCGATGTATTGTATGTCCTGCATGGATAATTACATATTGCTTCTGACCAGGACCTCTTCGTTTTTGTATTTCGAAGGGCACTTCATCAGAATGCTGGAGGCAATGAAGGCATCGCCTTCAAATGTTCCCGTGGCAACAACTTGTTCGCTTAGTTCGAAATCCTGAGGTTTTGCTGCCATCAGGGTTACTTCGCGAACTTCACCGTCCTGGTCTTTCATGTAAAACCTGAACAGGTTTGGGTTTTCTTCAGCATTGTAATACATCGGTTTATCCTTGGCCAGAACGCCAACGACTTTTGCCGAATCTCCCGAACGTTTGACCTGGGAAAAAGTGCTGTAGGTACTCATGTCCTTGGAGGCTGAAACCAGCATGATGACCCCTGCAGCCATAAGGGCCAGGATCAGCAAAGGCATGACTTTGAATCGCTTAGACTTAATGATTTGCGGGTTATCCACGTTGATACTGAATCTTTGTGCAAATTTACGGCAAAATAGCCACTTCAGGGTAAGTTAAAACAGCCCGGAAAGGAATAAAGTCGCAACGGGAATAAAACGATGAAAGAAGTAGTAAGTTTAAAAAATGCCGGCATCTACCAGGAAGGTGTAAAAGTCCTCCGGGAGGTCAATTTGTCTGTCAGCCAAGCCGAATTTGTCTATCTCATCGGTAAAACGGGCAGTGGAAAGAGCTCCCTGATGCGTACTCTCTGGGGTGATCTGCCCCTCCGGGAAGGAGATGGTCAGGTTGGAGGCATTTCGCTTACCAAACTCCAGGACTCCAATATTCCTGTCCTGCGGAGAAGAGTTGGGATGGTTTTCCAGGATTTTCAACTTTTTCCACATTGGACAGTGGACGAAAATCTCCGGTTTGTCCTCGATGCTACCGGAACGGAGGATACTAAAGAGCAAGACAGAATCATAGCTGAAGTTTGCACAGATGTCCAACTGACAGATCAAATGCACAGACCAGTGCATCAACTTTCAGGAGGGGAGCAACAACGCGCTGTCATCGGCCGTGCTGTCCTCAACAAGCCCCAAATCATCCTCGCCGACGAACCTACTGGCCACCTCGATCCTGAAACTGCAGATGCGATCCTCCAGCTCATGCGCAAGCTCGCCATGGAATACCAGACCGCTATCCTCATGGCTACGCACAATACCCAGGTGATTGATCGCTTTCCGGGGCGGGTGTATCGCGTAGCGAATGGGTTAGTCAACGAAGTTGAGTAGGAAGCATATCGCAGCGCAGCGGAGATCCCGCAATGTTGCGAAGCCATTAAGCGGGAGGGCATAGTGCATAGAGCACGTTCAAGTCTCCCGACTTGAATGCAATATTTTGCGCGTCTCCTGACGCGCGCCTTGCTATCGGAGCAAACTCCTTCAGCGGCAATAGCTTTTAACCTCACGTCTCACGACTCACGACTCACGTCTTCCGTCAATTACTCAATAAATCGGTTAATTACTCAAGATCCCGGTCCCCAGGGAACAAAAGGCCTAGTTTGTGTACTTGAAGGATTCAACCGGATTGTGGAAATTTGAGTCAACGTCCTTGATGTACCGAACATACATATCCAGATTTGTATTGACGGCCTTTCTCCTGCTCACGGGAGGGGCGGCGGTTGCCCAATTGGATGGGTATAACGCCCAGGTATTTGATTATACCTATGGGATCCGGCCCGGCAATATCATCAGTCTGGCTCGAGATAAACATGGGTTTTTATGGATTCTCTATCCCAGGTCCATTCAACGCTTCGATGGCCGTAAGACTGATTCGTTTGCACCTAAAGGACCATTCGAATCCATGTACTGTGATGATGCTGGCAGAGTGTGGGTGACCTCGAGTGAAGTTGTGTATATGTTTGAACCAGCAAAACAGGAGTTCGTTGAGATCCCGATAGAGCCAGTGGATACCTCAAGAAGGATAGGTCCGGTTTTTAAATTGCCCGGTAGGCGAACTTGTCTATTGACTTCAAATGCTTTCTTCCAATTTGATACGATCACAAATACATTCACTCGCATATTGGAAGACTTGCCAGTTCCTCCACCGTATAATGTAGCTTCTTTTGCTTTCCGCCAGAGTACTTTTTATTTTGGTTCGCATGGAAAGATATTCCGTTACAACACCATTGATGGAAGCCTTGATAGTTTGCCTGATATGAATGCCCGACGCATTTATGCCCTCAATGAAGAATTGATCCAGGTAGCCACATGGGGACTCTCTTCTTATTGGCTTGATTTTAAAAAAGGAGAAACACGAAAAATTTTAATCAGTAGTACAGAGGGTGGGCCTCGCGATAAGGATATTGGAATTCGTAGCTTGATTAAAGTTTCGCCAAACAAATTTATCATTGCTGCACGTGAAGGCTTGATGGATTATGATACAAGGCTGGATATATTCACTCCGGTTAAATTGTATTTCAGAGGGAAAAGAGTCAATACGCGTGATCTCGCCAGTGCCTTACAATACGATGACAATTGGTTTGTCTGGATGGCTACTCCTGAAGGGGTATGGTGGTTTTCCCTTTTCAATAAAACATTTGGACTTTATCAATTACATGATATGGCAGCCGACCTGCCTTTTGGGATTGACAACATTAGAAGTATTGCTGAGGATAAGGAAGGATTGCTCTGGCTTGGTACGGGTCATGGGTTTGCTTCCTGGGATGGATTAAAAAATGAAACCAAACTCTACACACCTGATGAAGGAAGTCTGACGAAACTAGCTTATCCATCCATCAGGGGTATTGCTTGTGATGACGATGATATCATTCTTGCTCCGGCTGACCTTGGCGTTTGGATATTTAATCCTAAATCCAATACTTATAAGCGACCTGGGTATGCCAGCAAAGAAGTTGAAAAAAGAAGTTACAAGGATTTCTATGATGGTATTACAAAATTGCGGAATGGTAATTTCCTGTTGACCGGAAGAGATGCGTTGTACTTAATGGAAAAAGGAACACACAAATTGTCCTTTGTTGAAGTTGGAGGGGCTAACGAAAACACGAATTTTGCTATAGAAGGAAATAATGGTGAAATCTGGTTAACAACAATGGCGGGGATACACCTGATCCAGCCTGGTTTGAAATCTTCCATCCCGGTTTCTTTACCAACCGAAAGTAATTTTGTGAGCTCGTGTACCATGCTTCCTGACAATCGATTCCTGTTTTCTTTGGAGGATGGTCTTTACACGGCTGAGCATTCGAATGGAAAAGTGGTGATCCAAAAATTCACCGATGTATTTGATGGCATTTACTTAAGCATACTTTTTTCTGACAGTAAAGGCATCATATGGGCGACCTCAGAGAACGGAATCTACAGGTATGATAAAGCTTTGGAAAAACTAAACCTGTTTGATTATTCCGATAACCTGCAAGGGTATGGTTTCAATGGCAATGCATCTTGTTATAGTATGGACAGTCTCCTTTACCTGGGAGGGATCAATGGATTGAATTATTTCCGTCCTGAAGAATTCCGTGTAGATGCTGTAGAGTTCAAAGTGTTTATCGCCTCTGTGAGTATTGGCGATGAAAAAATTTATAACATTGGTGACGAGCAGAAAAAACTAAGTTATTCAAAGCGGTCTATCGAAGTTTCCTTCGCGAGTCCATATTTCAACAATCCTGAAAAACTGAGTTATCGGTACAAGCTTGAAGGATTTGATCCGGAATGGAAATATACGGGCAATGATCAGCGCTTGCGTTTTACTTCTCTGCCACCCGGTGAGTATACACTTCGACTTGAAGCAAGCATCAATAATGTAGATTGGATTCCTTCTGAAAATTCATTTTCCTTTTACATCAACCCTCCGTTTTGGTTTACTTGGTGGTTTATGAGTCTATGCGTGGTGGTCGCTTCGACTTTGCTTGGATTATTTGTTCGAAATCGTAACCGAAGGATTGAGGAGAAAGAAGAAGAACTGGAAGCAGAACAAGCCATTAACTATTTTTCCACCAGAATGTCTGAGAATCTATCTATCGATGACATGGTGTGGGATGTTGCCAGAAATTGTATTGGTCGATTGCAATTTGAAGATTGTGTCATCTATCTATTGGATGAAGAGCGAGATGTATTAGTGCAAAAAGCTGCATTCGGTCCGAAGAGCACGGAAAGGTTCGAGATTGTGCAACCTATCGAGATTAAAGTAGGGGAAGGAATTACCGGAAAGGTGGCTGAAACGGGTATTGCAGAGATCATTGAGGATACTTCGAAGGATGAACGATATATCGTAGATGATGAGCGGCGCTTTTCTGAAATTACGGTTCCTATGGTGACCAATGGGAAGGTTTTGGGTGTGATTGACTGCGAGCACTCAAAAAAACGGTTCTTTACTCAACGCCATTTGTCCATTCTCACCACGATTGCGTCCTTGTGTGCTGCTAAGATTGTCAAGTCAAAGGCAGAAGCAGAAAAGCACGAAACCGAGCGTATACTCATGGCCACAAAACAACAAATGGCGGATATCGAAATGCAAGCCCTCCGGGCGCAAATGAATCCGCATTTTATTTTCAATTGCCTCAACTCGATAAACCGATATATCGTCAAAAGTGACCAGGCCACCGCTTCCCTCTACCTCACTCGGTTTGCCAAGCTGATCCGTTTGATCCTGGATAACTCTAATAGTAAGACAGTCACCCTGACGAATGAATTGGATGCTCTTCGATTGTATATAGAAATGGAAAGTATCCGTTTTGAAAAACAATTTGATTATGCGATTACGGTAGATGAAGAAGTGCATCCGGATCATGTCTACGTGCCACCTTTGATTATACAACCTTATGTAGAAAATGCCATCTGGCATGGATTATTGCATAAAGAATCCGCTGGACATCTCAGGGTTCATGTCAATCGAAAGAATGGTTCATTGCTTGAATGTGTTGTAGAAGACAATGGAGTGGGCCGTGAGAAAGCAAGAGAATTAAAAAGTAAATCAGCCAATAACAGCAAGTCACTAGGGATGAAACTCACGGAAAGCCGATTGGCGTTATTGAATAAACATTCCAATTGGGATGCTTCTGTTGAGATTACTGATTTGAAGTCCGCCACAGGTGAAGTGGCTGGTACAAGAGTGACGCTTAGAATTCCTGTTGACGCCTAAAAATTACTTGCCTTATGATCCGATGTATCCTGGTAGACGACGAAAAGAATGCCCTCGAAATGATGGAGTGGCTGATCAAGACTTATTGTCCTTCGGTTGAAATTGTAGAAATGTGCAACTCTGCGGAACAAGGCATAGAGGCTATCAATAAATTCAAGCCCGATGTTGTCTTCCTGGATATAGAAATGCCCAGGATGAATGGGTTCGATATGCTGGAGCAGTTTGACAAACTTTTCTTTGATGTTGTCTTTTGCACAGCCTATGATCAGTTTGCCATCAAGGCCTTTAAATACAGTGCGCTCAATTATCTTTTGAAGCCTGTAGATCCTGATGATCTTAAAGCGACGGTAGCTCGCATTGAAGAGCGGAAATCCATTCCTACTAAAGAACAATTTGAATTGCTGTTGCAAAACATCGCACAACCTGTAAAAAGCACACCACCGCGGATTGCCTTGACTACTGGTGACGGGATGATCTTTGTGCCGACCACAGATATCATCTATTGTGAGGCTGAGAGCAACTATACCAAGGTTGTGTTGACAGGAGGAAAGAAGATTGTGGTTTCCAAGGTGTTGAAGGATATTGATGAGGCGTTGAGTGGTCCTGATTTTTGTCGGGTGCATAGTTCGTTTCTGATCAATGTCAACCGGATCAAGAAGTATGTTCGAGGGGATGGTGGGTATTTGGTGATGGATGATGATACGGATGTTTCAATTTCCAGGAATCGGCGGCAGGAGTTTATGGAGTTGTTTTCTAAGTTTTGAGGTCTTTCACTCAAAAATTCCGTCAGTTACTCAATACCATTTTCCACCGGTATTTCATGACGATACATTTGTGTCATTCTTTAACACAAACAACCAAATTCAATCAACATGAAACTTTTAAATGTAATTCTGTTTGCAGCTCTACTACTTGGCGGACTTTCCTCTTGCAGCAAGGATGATGACAACGCCGCTATCATCGGTACCTGGGAAGGAACCTGGGGTTTCGATTTCGACGAACCAACGATCTATGAAAAATGGGAGATTAAGAAAGGCGGTAAGATGACTGCCTATAATTCCAACGGAGGAAAAATGGCTGAAGGAAAATGGGAAGTCAATGGCTTCAATTTTAAAGCCGAATACACCACAGAGACGAGCCACAATACGTACAAGTTTGAAGGCTTGTATTCAGATGCAGCAGGAGAGCTCACTGGTAATTGGGGCGCAGCACCAAGCACAACCGATGGTGGCACTTTCATCATGCATCAGCAATAAGCTTATTCCCCGAAATCCAATCCCATGAAAGAAAAGAAGCGGCTACGGCCGCTTTTTTTATTGGGTTAAACCTTTTTAATCAAGTGCCCTGAAAAAATAATAATGCCTACGGCAAAAGAGACGTAGGTGTTAAAGAATGCAATGGGAATGGCAATCACCAGCCCAAGGATGCCAAGGGTTGCATAAGTCTGAGTTTTTTTGTTTGAAGTGATAAAAGAGTGGGGAAGGAGGTGCTTTTTATCTGCAAATGCAAAAAGCAGATAGAAAATGAAATTCATCAGAACGTAATTGATAAACAAAAGCACAACCGCAAATGTATCGTCTGAATGGCTACCTGCGAAGGCCGTCGTAAAAGGAATAACAGATAGTACAAATACAAAGAGCATGTTCAGCAAGATGTAGCGCTTGGTAAGTATTTCAATGTGTTTAAAAAGTAAATGGTGATCAATCCAGATGCCAACAATCAAGAGAAAGGAACCGATGTAACTGATATAGGAATGCAAAAGGGAGGCCACTTGCTTTTGCGTGCTTACAGATTCGGCATCAGATGTTTCCGGAACACGCAATTCCAAAACAAGGATCGTCAGGATAATGGCAATAACAGCATCAAAGAAATTTTCAAACCTCTTTTTATCGAATTGATCATTGGGATTATTCATTCCTTTTCATTAGGCTGGTCAAGAAATTTCTCAATGATCGGTACGATAAAATCACTTTCCTTATAACCAGGTTGTAGCGTAGTGATCTCACCAATATAGGCCCCATGACCACCTGGAATGATGGCTAATTGACTGTTGGCAATCAACCGATGCATTTCAACTGCGTGTTCAGATGTGCCTACGTCAGCATCTCCATTGATGATCAATGTCGGTGCTGTAATGGATTTAAGCAGTTCATCCGGTATATCTTTAAATTCAACCATGCGTTGGACACACTTGTCATGCATTACTTGCAGGTGATTGGTATCTGGGGCCACAGCTTTATAGGTGTCTTTCAGTTGTTGAGGCATGTCCTCTATTTTGGCATGGCTCATAAATTCCCAGAATTGGTTCGGGACTCCGCTTCGTTTGCAAACGGCAGAAGCAGCTATGATTTTGTTGACTTGGTCAGGATGCCTGATGGCCATTTGGATGGCTGTTGTTCCACCGTTACTGAAACCAAAAATATCCGCTTTTGAAATTTTCAAATTTTTCAAAAGTCCGGCAACATCATCCGCGTCTTGTTCAAATGAAATTCCTGTATCCCGGTCACCTGTTCGGCCGTGGGCTTGCAGTTCTACACCAATCACCTGTCTGTTTTTGGCCAGCATTGGAATAATTCTGCCAAATGTAGTCTGGATCGTAGATCCACCTCCATGAAGCAAGACAAGTGGTTTGCCCTGGCCATAGATCTCGTAATACATTTTCAAGCCATTGACTTCTGAATAGCCTTTTGAAAAAGCTATGGTGTCTTTTGGAGGATTAGTCATTTCTTGATTGGTGGGTTCTTGTTTTAATTCGCCGCCACAGGAGGACAGGAATAGCATGATCAATGCAAAAAATAAGGTGTTTAATTTCATACTTGAAAATACATTAATTAACTATCCGGAAACTGTATTTTAATCCTTTTCTCCATTTCATGTGCAATCACCTGGCCGTTCTCACCTTGTTCCTTCAGTTTGGCGATAATGTTGTGATAGCTTGGCTCATCCCGGTCCTGGCTGAGTTTAAAGACATGGTTCATATCCACAACTTCAATTTCAAAAGCCACAATAGCTTTCATTAATTTTTGAATATGATCATAGGGAAGATTGTCAAAAGCAGTGGTCGAGTTCGGATTATAATTTTCAAAATGAAGGCTTGTTTTCCGAAGTACAGATTCTAAAGCAGCATCGTCGAGAAACCTTACTAAACCCTTGGCATGAACACTCATGTAATTCCACGTGGAAGGCAGATGAGGATTGCTGTACCAGGTAGCGCTGACATACGTATGATGGCCGGTAAACACCACCAGGACATTCTCATTTTGTAAGAAAGCTTTATGGTGAGCCGTATTTCTCATGATATGCCCTCTTAAGATCTTCTTGCCATCCTGGTCTTCAATAAATACGGGGGCTTGTGTAGCTACAGGTTTGTTTTCGGCGTCACATCCGGATATAAAAGCAAAGGGGTAACGGTCAATAAATTCCCTGATGACTTGCTCATCTTTCTCTTTGTAATGTGGAAGGTCATACATAATTAACAGGTTTTTGAGGGACAGTCTGATTAGACGTACTTAGCTTCAAATTTACAATTTGCTGTGTAACTTAGCCTTCACCAAATTAACCTTATGCCAAACTTTGTAGTTGAAGATTCTATAGTAAAAAGAATATGGGGCAAGAGCGATACCATCCTTTTCATTTTTGCTGGTGCTGCTGCTGAGTTCGCCCTTAATAAAGCCGTTGACTGGCTTTACTTTACTGGCAAGTTACCTGCTGATCCTTTGGCGCGTCTTTTTTCTACTGTCAGGTATGCCAGGAGTATTGTCTTTTCGTCAGAAGAAGAAGCCAACAAAGCGATCGACAGCCTTCAACAGATACATTCATCTGTTGAGAAAAGCCGTGGTACATCTATTCCCGATTGGGCATACCGCGATGTCCTTTTTATGTTGATCCATTATTCCATAGCCGCCTACGAGTTGCTAGAGAAAAAATTGAGCAATGAAGAGAAGAATGAAGTGTATGATGTATTTTATCGGTTAGGTGCCCGGATGGGGCTGAAAGAATTGCCGCTGACGTACACCGAATGGCTATCTGTCAGGGAAGCCCATATGATGAATGATCTCCAGAAAAGCGAATACACAGAAGACCTTTTTAAGCAATACAAGAAACATCTGGGAGCGATGCGTTTTTTCGTCTTGATTGAAGGCCAGAAATTAGTAGTCCCGGATAGGGTGAAGGAGATGCTGCACTTTAGTGATTTTTCATTGCTCACCCCAGTAGTACCAGTCTATAAAGTAAGCAAACTGATGAAGATGGATTGGCTGCTGAAAAAGATTGTACTTCCTCCCGACTATATGGACCAGATCAATGAACTGGATGTATATAAACAAGGGTAGGCATTCGTTGGTAAAATAAAAAAGAACCCGATGTGCGGCATTCAATTCCAACTATTCCTCTCTATTGGAATAAAAATACCGCACACCCTAAGTTCTCCTTCTACATTGACAAAATTCAAATCTCTAACAAGCATTTGTCTTCATATGCTTATGCAGACAATTGCTTGAGATCTGAGGCAACTGTTTTTATTCCTTTTTTAGCGTCTTCATATTTTGCCTTACCCGCACTGATCATTTCTTCTGTGTTTTCCTTGATGCTATTGTATTTCTCAACAATGGTTTCAACATGATCATCCAATTTTGATTTCAATTGATTCACATATTCTTCGCCCATATCCTTGATGTGTTTACGGGTGGTTGAGCCTTTCGCAGGTGCCAACAAAATTCCGGTCAGGGCGCCAATGGCGAAGCCTGCCAATACGCCTAATGCTAATTTACTATTGTTCATAATTGATTTTGTTTATTACATCCCACAGTTGTGATTTACACAGTAGGGATGTAGGTGAATTGAATGGGTTTATTAGTTCCGTTTAGTTTGTATGGATAGCTTGATACGATCTCACTCATCCTCCTCGGTCATGTCATACAAGTCCTCCATTTCATCTTCATCTTCAAAATCACTTTCTTCAAGATCTTCCATGGTGGTCGTGGCTTCAAGGTTGATGGAGGCTAATGCTATTTGTGATAATGCTTCATCAGCTTCTTTTTCTTCTGCCAGGATTTCCTCCAGGAGTGAAGCAGCTTCTTCTGCACCTATGGTTTTGGCAAAACTGGACAGTGTGCCATAGGAAGCAATTTCATAGTGTTCAATTTTTTGTGCACCTGAAATGATCCCAGCATCTCTTACGGGTCCTTCTTCTGATTCTTCCATGATATGTTCAGCTTCATTGATGAGCCCTTCCATGGCTACGCACTTCTTGGCAACAGGATTTTCATCCAGAGAGGCAAAGACTTCTTCCAATTTGGAAACATGTGTTTTTGTTTCTTCCAGGTGGCTCTTCAAAGCATCCATGAGTTCGCTGGAGGTTGCATTTTTCACCATCATCGGGATGGCTTTGGTCAGCATTTTCTCAGCCCAGTAAATATCCTTTAATCCATCAATGAGCAGATCGCGCAAGTTCATGGCATGACCACTCTTTGACCTGGCGGATGTAGTTCCAGGATGTTGTCTCAGGCCGTTTTGGCGCGGATTTTCTTGTATACTTTTCATGAAGGTTGATTTATATGATGAATACATAATTTTTTACATAGCATAATTCTTCTGGCAACTGAGTGCAAAATCCAAATGTGATCTTAGTACAGGAAGCATTACCATAACCCATGCTTTGATCTCTGGGTCCTGTGTGGTCACTTGGGCTTTTTCAAACAAAGCAATCTCGTCTTTGTGATCCGAAACCATTCTATTACAATATGCTTTGTCAAATTGAGCATATCGTTTTTCGTTTAGTTTGTCATAGGTGCGCCTGGCTTCGCTGGTAGTGATCGTTGGAAGGGTTACAAGTTTCTGTCTGGCGAGGCTAATGATTCGTTTATAGGATTCAAAATGGTCTACTTCTAATTTTCTACCCAGTTCCTGCACTCTTGAGGAAGTGCCTTTCTTTTGGGCTAATTTTGCCAATTGCCTTTCCATCATAGTGATTTCAACAGCATCTACCAGGAATTGAGCATCGATTTCTTTTCCGGTATTGTTAGGCGTAAAAGCATCTTGTTGCCGTACTTTTCTGGCTATGGTTTCAGGTAGAGTTGTATTGGAACAGGCATTTACAAGGATGAGTCCCAACAAGATTTTACAAAGGAGTAAATATGTTTTCATAGTGTTAGGGTTAGTTAAGTGAAAATGATTTGGTGATCAAGTAACGTCACAAATGTATCACGCACGATTCCCTGCCGGGTTATAAAATAGTTCCTTTCCGTTACATGATTTCCACGTAAAAAACAAGACTATTTATACCTATGGTTTAGGCATACAATCCTCCAGATTGTAAGCAGGATCGGAGATTAACATTAAAAAATTTGGGATAGCCTGGCGAGGCTACGCAGGAAGGTATATAAAGAAAGTAGCTCCTATTCCAGGTTTTCCTTCTGCGGTGATGAGTCCACCATGATTTTCTGCGATCTTCTTGCAAATGGAAAGCCCGATGCCAGTGCCCTCGTATTCTTCGTCGTGATGCAATCGTTGAAAAAGGGTAAAAATATTTTCAGCATACATTTGTTCAAACCCAATACCATTATCAGATACTGCTATTTTATAATAGTTTCTGGCGTGATCATATCGTGTATTTGGAAAATCTATGGGGGCAGGCTTTTCGCAGTTTATTAGAATGAGCAGGGGCACTTCAGGTTTACTATATTTTATAGAGTTTCCAATCAGGTTAGTAAACAATTGTTGAATCTGAAAAGGAATTACGTTCAAAGTTGGAAGTTGGGCTGCAATAATGCTGCCTTTCTTTTGCTCCAGTAAATGAGATAGATCATGCCTGGCATTGTCAAGCAATAGGTTCAAATCAGCTATTTCAAAAATACTATCGGTCCGATTCGTACGTGAAAATAAAAGCAACGCGTCAATCAGGTTTCGCATGCGGGTGACAGCCAATTTGATCCTGACGAAATAGTCTTTTCCTTTTGCACTCATCAACCCGATTTCCTTCTCGGTCAATCGTGAAATATAGGTTTGCACAATGCGCAAAGGTTCTTGCAGATCATGACTGGCTACATGATTGAAGGAGGCGAGCTCTTTATTCTTTTGTTCCAATTCATGGTTTCTCTCTCTAAGGGCCATATTGTTTCTTTCTTCTGCATGGGCAATGGAATCAGATTGGAGAATCAATAGCTGGTTTTTGTGTTTCAGGGTGTTCAGGTCATGACTGATTTTCCAATAGGAAAAAATGAAGACATTAAGGGCGAATAGCAACAAAAGCAACGAAAAGAGCGGGGTGATAGAAGCCTTATATTCGTATTTAGCCTGTCGATCCTGGAGGTAAGACGTTTCAAGAGCAGCCATCTTGCTAACCTGTAAGTGAATACTATCCATGATGGCCTTTCCCGCTACCATGCTGGATTTCAGAAGATCATCTCTAAGTGGTTGATCCCTGGCAACAGAGAGTGTAACTTCCATTTGAGCAAATCTTGCATTGATCAATCGGTGTAAATTTTGTAAATGATCATCTTGCTGTTTGGTTTCCATCTGTTTTTCAAGCTGTATAAAGGCATTTTCAACTTGCTGGCGGGCATTATTATAAGGCTCAAGTAACACAGTGTCATTCGTTATGATAAAACCGCGTTGACCGGTTTCAGCATCTTTCAGCATAGAAAATAATTGCTCTACCTGGACATTAGTTTTATAGGCATGCATCACCCACCCAATGGACTCAGTAAGGGATTGGGTATGCCTGTAAGTGATGGCTGATATAGTAACCAGGATCAGGAGCGAGGCTGCAAAAATGACTTTAAGATAGAAAGAGGCTGAAAATAGGTTTTGGTGTTTCATGTCAAAGAATTCAGTTTACAAATTGAGTAAAAAGATTTCTTTGTTTAGCCAGGAGGTATGGTATTGCCAGTTCATCGAGATTACTTTCGTTAGTAATTTCTTCAGCTGGTTAAAATCACTGGGTTTTTTGATATACACATTTGCACCCTTTACAAAGGTGTCTTCAATGTCTTCTTCGGAGGCTGAAGTAGAGTAGATGGCAATAGCCATATCCTTGAAGCGGTTGTTTTGGCGGATCTCTACAAGGCATTCCATTCCCCCTTTGAGAGGCATATTCAGGTCAAGAAATAAGACATGAGGGATAATCAATTCAGGGACCGAAAGATAATTGGTGAGTTCAACCCCATCCTTGACAGTTTGCACCACTGTTTTGATCTTGATCTCCTCAAAAGCATCGGTAAAAAACATGCGGTCACTATCATCATCATCCGCAAGCAAAACATAAATGGGCTCAAGTTCCATGGAAACTATTCTTTATTCGGCGTTAATAGAACAAAATATTCAGGTTCAGGCTTTACGGGCCAGGTCGTACGGTTGACACGGTGAGGCGTCGTTTCCTGATAATGCGTTCAAAGGCCGAAGGGGTGAGCCCTGTAACATTTTTAAATTGGGTACTTAAGTGAGCAACGCTGCTATAATTCAACTTCCAGGCAATTTCTGAAACCGTCAATTCATCGGTTAATAAAAGTTGCTTTGCGCGCTCGATTCGCTGTAAAATGATAAAATTCTCTATAGAACTATAAGTTGTTTCGGAAAATAGATTGGAAAGATAGCCATAGCTATGATGCAGTTTGCCTGAGAGGTACGTAGAGATTTTGGAGGCAGGCAAATCATCTTCCTTATATACCATTTCAAAGATCGCTTCCTTAATCTTTTCAACCAGTATATTTTTTGGTGTTTCTATAATCCTGATCCCATATTTTTTTAACTGCTCTTGAATGATCTTAAGTGTTTGGGTATCAGGTGGAGTTAAAAATTCTACCTCACCAGTTCCAAGCACTGTATAGTTCAACTCGAATTGACCAAGTTGCTCCTCCAGGATGGCTGCGCACATTTTCTGTATATCGTATTGCAGAAAAATCTTCATAGACAGGTGAAACTACAAAAAATCCACTAGAAAACGATGTATCCTATAGCCTTGGTATTCGGTAAAGCATTTAGGCTAAGATGCTCTAGGAACGTTTAATTAAATCAGCCCCGGAAATAATAAATCTCCGGGGCTGTCAGTCGAATGTTTAATTACGGTTAATGGTCAGTGGGATATGGGGCTACTATTTAGCACCCAAAATAGTCCATCCCACATAGATCTGGAAGTTACTTTCCTTAATAGAGTCATCATCGCTTTCTGTAATGTCCGTCAACCCAGCTACGTAGCGAATACCTCCGTTAAAGCCTAAAGGAAGATGTATGAGGGCGCCAAAAGCTGCACTATAGGATGGGCTTTTTAGCTGATCCAGTACATCAACACCTCCTTGTTCGGCGCTTGTCAGGATATTAAACTGTGGGCCGGCTTCAATACTGATCAAGTCAATGATCCTCCAACGTAGCATGATAGGAACAGTTACATAATTCGTATTAAATTCTACGTCATTCACGTCAGCGCCCTGGGAACTCCACAAAACTTCCGGTGTGATGCCCCATTTTTCAGACAATTTGAGGTTTGCATAGATACCCGCGTGATAGCTGGTCTTGGAACTCGTATCGAAATCGTCCGAATTCATATTGGCGAAATTGGCACCCACCTTAACCCCAACCCCAAGTTGGGCAGATAAGAAGATAGGAAGACATAAAAGAGCAATGGCTAATGTAAATGTTTTCATAAGGGTATATTTTTCATTAAATATAAGGCTTTTTTGTAATTAGTTCAATAATTATTGATCAAAACCTCCAACCCATGCTCCGCATAATACCTCCTGAGTAGCTCGACTTTGTTCTCAAATTGCTGTACAAACCACTCATTGTATTGCGCCAGGTGGAAGGCTTCAAAATCTTGTTGCTTTACACAAGTCACTACCGTGTTGGCTGCAGAGATTCCGGACCATAATGCATTGAAGATTCCCTGGCCGGCCGCAGGATCGAGTATGCCTGCTGCATCACCACATAACACAAGCCCCTCTCTGCACACAGGCTGAAACATACGCCAACGCATATTGGCAAATTGAACTTCACCGACGATAGGATAGTCTTTTAATTCATCAGGAGGGGCTAATGTCTTTTCACCTTTTATACTAAGTCTCGTCCAGGCACATTGATGAGGAGGTAGCGGTGCTAACCAGGACCATCCCTGGTCACCCGGTATAAAATGCGCTGCATTCGGATCTAATGGATAATCTTCAATGCCATCTGACATCCCTGTCCAACACAATAAAGGTGGCGAGTAAAACTTTTGTTTGAGATTCAGCTTTTTACCTGCAATTGCTTTTTTACCGCTTGCATCAATAATGTACCTGGCATACAACTCTTCACTATTTGTCCTAATGCCAATAAATCTTTCCTGATCAAGTATAAATTCTTCGACTGTTTCATTTGCCCTTATTGTTACACCTTTATCGCCAACTCTTCGTAAAAGCGCTGAATCAAAGACCCTACGGATGATGTGAGATCCTCGCCAAACCCCTTTATCATCATTTCCCAATGGAGTATATGTATTGCCTGCATAAATCCCAGAATACATGGCTCGTGATGCTGCCATTTCAACACCCGCCGCACCAATTTTTTCTAAGAGGGTAGAGACACCAGGATGAATGCTTTCCAGTGGACCAGTCGAAGCGGCATCAATAGTGTCCCCGGCCTTTGTGATCATCACTACTTGCAGCCCTGCCTGAAGGCATGTCAGAGCGGCAGCACATCCGGCTGGGCCGGAACCAATCACGATAGCATCGAAGAAGGCTGTGGTTGATTGTGAAAATGGGATCAAGGGAGCAAAGGATCAAGGGAGTAAAGGAATAAAATTTGAAATCATGTTAAGCTTAGGTTGTACCTAAGCTTGTGCGTCTCCAAATTTCTGATTTGGGTATTGAACATTTTTTCGCAAAACGGATTTTTGCGGACACGAAAGCTTAGGTACAACCTAAGCTTAACATTTGCTTTTTTATTGTATAGACTTCGTCAATACAATAAAAAATTCCTCACAACTCATGTCTCACGATTTCTCACCGCTCACTGCTCACTGCTCACTTTTTTCGATTCACGACTGACGTCTCACGATAATCCACTCACAACTCACAACTCACCACTCACTAGAAAATTTCCCATTTCGCTTTCCCTTTCTTAACTGTAGCCATAGCGAGCTTAGGTGTGCCTCCTGGAGTGTCGACAACCTGGCAGACATACGTCTTGGTGCAATCCACTCTTCTTCTGCCGAAACCATCCCAGGTTAATTTCTTGCCGTTTACATCTACGATGACATAGAGGTATCCTTTACCCGTAACTTTTGCATTTGCTTTATCAGTTACCCATTTTGTATCAGTGCCTACCAGGTTTTCGGGAATGCCCCAACCTTGGGCATCATCTGTTCCGAAATTTACCGGTTCGGCACTGATGAGCCACCAACGTGTGAAGGCCACCATTTTATCCTCTTTGTCATATCCTTTGAAATTGACTTTCGGCAAATTATTGATGCATTGACGCAGGCAAGCCATTCGCGCGATCAACTCACCACTGGTCAGTTCTCTGAGTTTGGACATATCCACTTTGCCATCGAGTGCATTTTGTACAACGTCCGCACGACCCATGTCTGCAAAATTGATTTTCCATTTGCCTTCCAATATTTCAAGGAAAGGACCTTGTACACCATCCCAACCAAAGGATTCCTTTTTCATCATCCGGCCTGCTGGCGAATTTTTATGAAAACCAATCTCATCATCCAATAAAGGAATAGCTGTTGGATTTCTGCTCCAGGGATCTAATGAGCCTTGATACGTCCTGGCAGCATCAGGTGAAGAAGCTGGCCACATGCCATTAGCAGCCGCACATAATTTCATATCCTCCACAAATGGAGAACCAAGGCCTTCTGTACTTAAATACACATCAGTGCTGCCGGGCTTATCTGCTGAATAGGTGATATCCCATCCGGGAGCAAATACTGAAGATGCCACATCAGGCAAAAATCCTGAAACCATATATCCTTTCGGTAAGGATGGATTTCCAAATTTTTGCATTTGACCGGCAGGCATCGTCGTTTTTGATTTATGGCTGAGTACTGCAGTATATGTGTCGATGGATTCTTTGGCAGCTAGTAACTCCGGGTTTGGAGACAACCGGGCTGTCGCAAGACTTGCTAAACCACCTTCATAGAAATTACTGACATTGACTGCGAGACCTGGAGCTACATCATAGGTCATCAAATCAAAATTGTCCACCTGCGGAAAGAAATCCGGTGCTGTAACAATTGAAAATCCTGGTAGACATTCTTTGAGTAATCCTTTGAGCGCAGCTTGATCACCAAATGTAATCTGTGCATTGACACTGCCTTCACATATGCTGTCTTCAAACAATGGAGCTTGAAACATACCATCATTCAGACGCTTTTCAAATTCACCATCTTTGACAACTTCTTTAAATCCTTTAGCATTCACCGTGTCTTGTTCGTGTGAAATGTTCAGGAACAAAGGTTGTGTTCTCGGTTCGTTGTATTGATTCGGTATTTTTTGGTAACCGTTCCCTTTCGTTGGGACAAGTAATTCCACATCCTGTACCTCTTGTGTATTATAACTCGTAAAATACCGGTTGCGGGAATAGCCATCTTCACCAGGGATCATGACTGGCACCAGGAAATAAACAGGCTTATTATTTTCTTTCGAGATTCGGATCAATGGTTTTGGCTGCGAAATCACCAGGAAGGAAGATTCGACATTGGTAATCTTAGCATCCTGCACGATAAGTTGAGAAGAATCGCGGGCTGTTGGTTTAAGATTATTATAGAAACTGAGTTGGGTATGTTCAACCAGCTTAGCCAGTTTCTCACTCCTGTGCATTTCTTTGAAATTCAGTTTTGCTTCTCCAAAGAGCAGGTCGTTTTGGAATACTTTCCGGATTGGTTGAAGGAATGTTCGTTTAGCATCTTCCTTATCATCAAATTTGTCACCAGGTTTATAAACACCTGTGGTCATTAGTTTGATGTCGCTGTTTTTAACGCGCTTGGCAATAAACAACCCATACCTGGCAGGCACTACAGCTGAATGCTGCACGGGAACATTATCTTTTGGCTTATTGGTAAAGCAACGGTTGATTTTATCAAAATTCATTTCATGTTCTCCGACACGTGCAACACCTGTCCTCGAATACACCATATCGGCGTGTTCGTGGTGCGGTGTTTTAAATGCTGGACGGTATTCATATGCAAAGACGGCCATGACCAATTCTTCGTTCGACTTGACATTATAGACAGTCTTCAAATGTTCCCACTCGGCCAAGGCATAGATGTAGTTTTCTAGTACATCTAGTTGGGCCAGGTCAGGATAGGCAAGGATGGAAGATGATCTCACTCGAGGACTAGCCAGGGCGTGGTACAATAAACTGAAAGCAGGAAACCCTGGTTTGATCAGGTTCATTCCGGCAAAGTCATCAAACCCACGGTCAGGTGCTGCGGAAAGGTTTTTGATCGTATTGGCATCCAGGTCTTTTAGCAATTCTGCATTGAGTGCTGTACCCATCAGGGTTAGGTTGACATTGGCGATCTGCTTGAGGTAGGTACCCCAGCCATTTTTGTTGAGCCATGCGACCAGGTCTGTAAATTCATTCTGTACAGTAGCACTGACCTTGGCAACGTCCTTCAGATCATTCTCCAGAAGAGACATCAGGTTCAATCCGCTTCTTCCGCTAGAGAAGGTAGTGCTGAGTGGACCAAGCGCTGCAGCAATAGCACTCAATTTCAAAAATTCCTTGCGTTTCATTGGTACTGGGTTGTTTTCGTTTAAAAAGGAGAATTTCTAACTCTTAATTGGTTTCTGACCCTAAATAATGGGGCGTTCAAATATAGAAATAATTGCTGTGGAAAAAAGGGAGCAAGGGATCAAAGGATTAAAGGATCAAGGGAAAAGGAATAACTCCAGCCACCTTCGTTACAAAAACTGCGTCTCTGCGCCTCTGCGCGCGATAACACGTACTTTTTAAAGGGTTTTCCCAAACGGAATCTTCACATTCTTCAAATCCACCAGGTCAGGCAAACTTGTATAGTTATCTGTCTTGGGAATCTCAGCAAACTTCGTTTGCATGTCAATCGGTGGTGCGAGCAGCTTTCTTTCCTTCAGATCAAACCATCCGAAAAAGGTTTCGCTGTAGATGCTCAACTTATTTTCCTGGTTAAAAATGCAATGGGAAAATTTGATGTATTTGAAGTCTTTCGAACTAGCTAACAATTCCAAGGTGATGGTGATTTTCTCACCATGCCTGATCTCTTTGATGTAATAGAATTCTTCCGTAAAAATGACCGGTCCGATCCCATGGTCATGAAAGTATTGTTGGGTAAAACCGTGCTCCCGTAAATAGCTCATCCGGGTTTCAGACAGCAGATCAACATAAGAGGAATTGGCTACATGGCGGTTGGCATCAAGGTCAGCCCAGCGGATATTGAAAGTTTTGGTGTACATGCTGTCGAATAGGATTTTCAAGTATGAAATATAGCGAATATTGGATCAAGGGATCAATGGATGAAAGGAGCAAAGGCATTGCCCCCGCCCTCCCGCAACGCCTACAGGCGGGATCTCCGCTTCGCTTTGACCTGCGTTCCACTACGCTCATCCTTTAGCATGGAAACGCCGGGGAGGCAAAATTTTAACTGCGTCTCTGCGTCTCTGCGCGCTATATCGTTTCGTATTTATAAATCATTCTCTGAAAGCGCATGCAGGTCGAAGCATAGGGGGTGAAGGAGGAACAACTAACCTCACGACTCACGACTCACGCCTGACGACTTTTAAACCGCTCATAGAAGTAAACATTCAGCAGCAAGAGTTCAAAACCGTACACCACATCTTCAATTGGAATAGTCAGTAACCTGAGGCCGAGGTTTTCGGCATTGTTGTAATATACTACCGGTTGCTCCAGGCCGGTGCCGGTGAGGATTCCGTTGACAATAAAAAATGGAATTAGCAGAAGGGGGTAGATTGAAAAAAACTGGGCAAGCCAATTTGCCTTAAAATAGAATCTTAACGTCGGCAGCAAAATGGCTGTGCTAATAAACACAGCTGAGGTATACAGCTTTTCCCAAAAGACAACCCCAAGTATAAAGAGACTCAAAGCAAGGACTATAACAAACGCATTTTCAGCTTTCTGACTCCATTTTATTTGTATAAAGATTTTGGAACAATGGTAGGTGAATACACAGGCAAATGGAATGCAAATGAAAAACAGGATTTCTTCTATGGGCAGATGGTAAAACTTTAATCCTAAGATGTACTTGTCATTAAACCCCCAAACTCCTATGTAAGTGAAAATAGCGTCCCAGGCAAGGAATATCAAGGATACAACGATATTGGCCTTGATAAACGAATTAAAGTTCTTATTGAATTTTAATTTAGGATGAAATGAAAAGGCGAAGGGAATACTCACCGTTAGCAAATCCACGAGAAGGTAAGTTGTCTTCATGTATCCAGGACCGAATTTGATTTCCTGAAATACTTCAGGGGTACCCAAAGCATGCCGAAACATTCCCCATCCTCTTTGCTTAAGTGTTTATGATGCATTTTATGTGCTCTTCGGATTGCTTTGAAATAAAAGTTATCCGTATGCCGCAAAAATCTAAACCGCTGGTGAATAAAAATATCATGTACCAGGAAATAAGCGAATCCATAAAGGGTAATGCCTAATCCTATCCAGAAGAGGAAATTAAATCCGTTTTGCATGCCCATGTACAAGCAGGCAATACCCGGTAAGGCAAAAATCAAGAAGAAGAAATCATTGTGCTCGAAGAAGCCTTTAGTTTCTTTTTTGTGATGGTCTTTGTGCAATGTCCATAGTAAACCGTGCATAAAGTATTTATGGGTGAGCCATGCAACTCCTTCCATGCTCACAAAGGCTAATACGGTGATTAGAAAGTGGATCATTCTTCCTGATTTTTTAAGGCATTTAGATAATCACTAATGATAGCTTTGAGTTCCTCGTCTTTCAGGGCGGTGATGTTGTCGTAAAGAAACAGTTTATCCTGTTTGGCTTGCTTATGGTATCCTAAAAAGGAAGGGGCATTATTTTGAATGCTCAATCGCAGGAATCGTAACTCAGCATTGGTTGGGTCAGCTTGTATAGCCTCTTCAAGCAGTCCAACACCTTTTTTGAAAGAACTATATTTCGTATATGGATTGAAATAGTACCTGGCCATTAGTATTTTTCCTGCTCCGCAATATCCTTTTATAACCGCAATGTCCATTTCATCCTCAGTTATCTCAATCAACTGCCTGGCACTGATTTCGTCCAGGGTGGCATCGGCAAAGAGGCTTCGCAAATAAGGTAAAGCTGGAGTTTCAGCCCTATTAGTCATCAAGAACGATATGAGAAACAATATTTTCATTTCAGAACAAGTGCATTTGAAGCCTGAGATTTGATTTGAATATCAAAAATATCTTTTCATAATCGGGAATCCGAATTCTTTGTTGCATCATCTTTTGCGGAGTCAGTTGTTTGATTTTTTTAAACAACATGGTGTAATAGTAGAATGCAAGAAAAACCCCACCTCTTGAACTGGAAGGTAATTGTAAAATGCCATTGAGGGCTTCATGAAAATCCTGCTCAATTTCACGTTCAATTTTACGCTTATCTGCGATTGAAAAGTTTGTCAAATCCACTTCCGGAAAGTACGTTCTGCCTAAAAGGATGTTATCCGCTTTGACATCACGAAGGAAGTTTACTTTCTGGAAGGCAGCCCCCAACTTAATGGCAAATGGTTTCAGGTTTTCATATTGTTTCGTATTATTTTCGGTGAATACATGCAGGCACATAAGGCCGACTACTTCGGCGGAACCATAAATGTATTTTTGATATTCATCAGCATCATATTGTTTCTTTTCCAGGTCCATTTCCATACTATGCAGAAATGAGTCAATTAAGTCATGCGAAATGGCATATCGATGCACCACTTCCTGGAAAGAATTAAGGATTGGATTGAGGGAAACCTTGTTTTCTATCGCATGGTAGGTTTCTTTTCTGAAAGCATGAAGCAGTTGCTTTTTATCATAATCATGAAAGCTATCTACAATCTCATCCGCCAGGCGCACAAATCCGTAGATCGCATAAATAGGGGAACGCATTCTTCTGTGCAGAAACAATATGCCAAGTGAAAAACTGGTGCTGTATTTCTTGGTGGTGATCCGGCTACACTCCTGCGAAAGTTCGTCAAACAGTTGTTTCATGAAATGTTTTCTTTAGTGCTTTTTGAAGTAAACCAGCTGCTATCTTTCCGGAAATGATGGCAGGAGGTACACCCGGCCCTGGAACGGTAAGTTGGCCAGTGTATATGAGGTTTTTGAGTTTGTGATTATTCATTTTCGGTTTCAGCACTGCGGTTTGCATAAGGGTATTGGCCAGACCATATGCATTTCCTTTGTAGGAATGGTAGTCTTCTATAAAATCATTGATACAATAGCTTCTCTTGTAAATGATATTATCGCGAAAGGAATCACCATAAGTTTCTTCAATCCGATGAAGCATGATATTGAAGTATTTCTCCCTGGAAGCTTCAGTATCCGGCAAGCCGGCTGCGAGAGGCATAAGCAAAAAGATGTTTTCACAACCAGGAGGAGCAACTGTAGCATCCGTTCTGGAAGGGCAACACATGTAGAATAAGGGTTGAGAAGGGTATTGCGGATTCTTATAAATTTCCTTTGAATGCTGAGAAAGCGACTTATCAAAGAATAAAGTGTGATGATTTAGTGAATCGAATCTCTTGTTTATTCCGAGATAAAATATCAGGGATGACGGTGCCATAATCCTGGACTCCCAATATTTCTCTGTATAATTCTTTTCATGGGTATCCAGCAGTTTGGTTTCCACATGATGATAATCAGCCGAGGCAATTACAGCGTCGCATAAAAATGAATGATGATTGACAGAAATGGAGACCACCCGGTTTTGATCGGTATTTATTTTCTCAACTGTAGAATTGAAATAGAATTTTACACCTTTCGATTTTGCAAGCTGGACAAAGGCCTCAATCACTTTTCCAAATCCTCCCTGTGGGTACCAAGTCCCGAGTTTTAACCCTGCGTAATTCATCAGGCTGTATAGCGCAGGCGTTTCTTCCGGCATGGCACCAAGAAACAATACCGGAAACTCCATTAACGCCAATAATTTTTCATTCTTAAAATATTTCCTGATGTGTTTGCTGAAGGATGTTAGCAGCTGCAGCCTCAGGAGACCTTTTGCGACATCCATGTTCACAAATTCACTGAGTGAAATGCCAGGCTGATACACCAGGTTTTCTATCCCGGTTTTGTATTTGTATTCAGCCTCGAGCATAAACTTTTTCAGTTGTGTTGCACTGCCTTTTTCAATGCTTTCAAACCAAATGCACAGCTCATCAAAATTTTGAGGGATATGCGCAATGTCGTTTTTCCCAAATACCATATCAAAAGCTGGATGGAGTAGTTCCAGTTTATAGAAATCAGAAGCTTTGTGATCAAAGTCGTTGAAGAATCTTTCAAAGACATCCGGCATCCAATACCAGCTTGGTCCCATGTCAAAGACAAAACCGTTTTTAGTTTTGAGTTGCCTGGCCCTGCCTCCCGGCGTATCGTTTTTTTCAAAAACATGAACATCATGTCCTGCTGCTGCCAGGTAGCATGCTGCACTTAATCCTGAAAAACCCGAACCGATTATCGCAATGGTTGACACCAGCTGTATAGTTTTATAATAAATTATATAGACATGACTTTCAGCACTTCTTTCAGCGCTTCTACTGAATGTATGGGGTAGAGACCTTTAGTTGCTTTGCTAGTTGATATCCGGGAAGCATCCGCAGCCACAAATATTTTCTGGGAGGGAAAATTTTGACGCATCACGCGAAGTAGCGCTTTATCCTCCTCTTCATCATCTTTAGTCACAAGAAAGAAAAGAAGGGATGTAGGATTGAGGATGTTTACAGCATCTTGTAAGGTTTCAAGCGGAACATTTGCTCCGAGATAAGTGCATCGATGCCCTGCATGGCGTACGAGGTAATTAGCCATCAGCAATCCACTCTCATGAAATTCATTTTCTGGAAGAAATAACAACCAGTGATTTTTTGAATGGTTATCCACAGGTAGCAAATCAATAGAGGTGTTCAACTTTTGCCTGATGAGGTTACTGATAAAGTGTTCCTGCGCAGGGGCAATCCTGGCAGCCGACCACAAGACACCAAGTCTTTTCAATGCCGGGTATACCACTTTCAGGTAAGATCCCTCTACACCATGACTAAGCAAAGCACGGGAGTACACCTTATCAAACAAGGGTTCATTGAATTCAAGTGCCGAGGAAATCATTTGAGACACTAGAAACTCATCATAATCCTGGATAAAAGTTTCTTTTTCCAGGTTGCTATATACCAGTTCATTCAATTTGGCATCGGGAAGGGCGCACAGCTCAGAGATTTTATGAGCTGAATGCATCAAGCTAGCTATGTTAAGCAGGCGGCGCAACTGGTTTCCATCATAGTATCGGGTGTTACCCTCAGATCGACTGGGCGTCAAGGCGTTATAGCGTTTTTCCCAAGCCCGGATACTATGTACACTGATCCCGGAGTACCGCTGTAATTGGGAGATAGTGAATGAATCCATATTTGTCTAAATATATGCGAAAATATATAGACAAAATGAAATTGGCAAATTTATTTTTAGGAAGGGCAAAGGATCAAAGGATCAAGGGATCAAAGGATAAAGGGGCTAGCCTCCGCCCACTTTAAACTGCGTCTCTGCGCGCATAATCTTTTCTAGTTGAAAAGATACCTAATCCTCATCCCCATCTCCTCATCAAAGATGATCGTCTTAAACCGATTGCCTTCGATGATCGAATACTCCATGGAGTGGACGAAATAGTCATTGACATAGAAGCTGATGACATCATTGTTTCTAAAAACTGTGAATTTGACATCGGAATTGAGGGCAAGGCCTCCAGTAGAGAATATCCTTGTATTGCCAAGCTGCAAGCTTGTTTTAGTATTCGTGCACTCATCACAATGCAGGAACACGAGATTCCCTATGTAAAAGCCAACTGATTGCTCTTCAGCGTTTGCGCTTTTAAATGTCATTTCAAAAACGAAGGTGTCCCGTTGGCTAAATCTGAAGGTGGTGTATTCAAGATCGTAGGCCAGGGTATCATGGATCAATATCGAATCTGTGTAATTCAAATTAGGATCAGGATCATCCTGACTTGAAAGGTACCAATCAGGCAGGGTAGCGGTTGGATCGAATAATTCATCGATGTAATAATCGCGCCAATAAGCAGATTGCAAGTTGAGCGAGCAATCAAAATCATCTTCAGCTCCTCTCATGAAGCTAAAACATTCATTAGTTACGGATTCATCATTTCGGTGATCCCGGTTGAGGATACAATGGCCAAGTTCGTGAAAGATGACATGCTCCCGCTCAGGTTGATCACGGTGTTCCCAATCCTCAGCGTTTATGGTGATGGCATTGCCTTTCGTATTGCAGAAGCCTCCTAATTCGTCATCCGTCTCTCCGAATTGGATACTGAAATTTAAATTCTCAGGATATAGATTTAGGCCTCGCTGGTTAGCCTGGTAAAAGAACTCATCTACATATTCTTTAAACTCAGAAGGGTAGACCTGCGTGTTCTCATGATGGCAGCTACCAAGTAAAATGCAAATCGCAAGTATATAGTAGTATTTAAAGCGAACCATTTCTTTTTGCCTCATGCTTTACCTGGACGGAGGTTGCCAAATATAAGGTTTCATCAGGTAGGAGATTGGACTTGTACCCTGTATGTGAACAGGCAAGGTTATCGTATTGGAATATTTTTAAAGTTAAATGTATAATATATAGACATCCAATACGTTAGGAGATTATTGCCAAGGAAATTAACCTTTGTTAAAATAATATTTGTGCGTACTTGCACTATGTTATAAAAATTTCTATTTTCTTTGGGTCAGAGAACGCCATTCCAAGGAATTATCCTTAGATCGGTTTTCCCATTGCCTCTCACCCTGATAGGTTTTAAGGATAAGTTTTTTTACTGCATCTCGCCCCCCAGATTGGTATCAGCTTTAGTAATAACTGAAAATCGTTTTCAGGTGTGGGTCATTGCATTTCAATAAATCCCCCTTCCCCTGATTAAATGCCAGTCCCTGTTTTTCCAAAAGTGGAAGAACCCATTCTATCCTTAAGGCCGAGTGAATCACAATCGATAGCTAATTAGTATACCAGCTAATGATGATTTTATTAGCAGGTATGGTGGGATAATAAAACATGGGGAGAAACCATTACAAAAACAAGACGATTTCCAATTGTAAAACAAAGTCATTGAAGAATCTATATTCTTCATTGGTCACTTGGCTTGCTATTGGGAGAAGTCATTTTGTTCCTTTCCTCTTATTTGGTTGTTTATCTCTAACCTCTTTCACTGCTATAGCAGCTCCACCTTCTGCTGACCCTCTCCCTGACTTGGGACCTTTCGCGTGCTATACCAATATTCCTATCCCTGATATCAATGTTGTAACCGGTGAAACCACTGACTGCGGCGGACCTGTCACAGTTACCTTTCTTACTGATTCACCAAATCCTGGTTGCAGTGGCACTGTCATAAGAACCTATCAACTCGAGGATACTTGCGGTATCATAACATTGATTCAACAGAACATTTTCATAAATGACAACATCGCTCCTACTGCAAGTCCACTTACACCGATAGGTCCTTATGGATGTTATAGTAATATACCTGCACCTAACATAAACCTGGTGCTTGGCGAGATTGACAATTGTGGTGGTGTAGTGACAGTGGCCCATTTCAATGATTCACCTAACCCAGGATGTTCAGGAACAGTCATCAGAAGATATGTGCTGTCCGATGCCTGTGGCAATACAGCTTTAATATCACAGAATATAGCTATAGCAGATGTAACTCCCCCGGTGGTTACATGTCCGCCTCCATTTATAGCAAGTTGTCCTGCAGATTTTCCTGCACCAAATCCTGCTAGCGTTTCCTGGACAGACAATTGCGGAACGGCAACGGTAACGCACGTCAGTGACGACACTATCATTGGTTTCCAACAGAATGGGGATTATTGCACTGCTATTATGGAGCGTATTTACAGGGTGACCGATCCGTGTGGAAATCAAACGCAATGTGTTCAAATTATCGAGATCCAGGATATTTGTAATCCAGTCTATGAATGCCCTGAATGCGAAGATATAGTACCACATTTTGATGTAGACTTTACGCTCAACCCCGATAGCACCTGGGTATCTCCTCTAGTGGTGCGCAATGGACGATGTTGTGCGCAAACGGGTCCTCCTCCTCCAAGGTGCATACATTTTACCATAACCCTTCCACCATCTGTTGTAGCCATATCATTCAATATCGCTTCAGGAGCTCAACCTTCGGGAAGTCTTTTCTACCAGATAGGCTGCGATGAAGTTCACCAGGTTGGAGATACTATATGTTTGACCGGTGGCGCCACGTATGAACTCACTTTCTGCAAACCCGGAAACAATCAAAACACGTATTCCATTGAATCTTTTACAGGAAATCTGCTGCCTGATACTATTATGGCCCAGGTAGATTGCGCTGTTGATATCATAGCAGAAGGCATTGTGGAGAGTACAGCTGTCTGGAATGACATTACAGGAGGAGGAATGTACAACTCTTACTTAGAATGTCTCGCAGGATGTTTGAACAATACGTTTACACCTGATTCTAATGCTCCTCCTTTCATTCAGTACGAAGTATGTGGTGACGCTGGCACATTGATCTGCGGACAACCAGTTGATGCATGTGATACAATTGCGGTTTTTGTCAATCCGGAAGTTGTAGCATCCGTCATTCCTAATCCAGCTACTTATTGTATAAATAATATAGGAACACTCACTGGAAGTGCTGTACCTACAGGTTCCTACAGCATGCAATGGTTTAATGGGCCTAACGGAACAGGAACGATAGTAGGTACAGGATCTACTTACACACCAGGTGCTTCCGGAACATATTCATTCGTGGTCTCAGATTTGCTCAACAATTTCAATTGCCCTAACGACACAGTCAATGTACCGGTCACGATTATTCCCCTCCCACAGTTTAATTTAGGCCCCGATACTGCAGTTTGCACGAGCGCAACTGTATTTTTTGACCTTCCCAATGGTCCAACATACACTTGGTCGCCAACAACAGGGGTGACGACAGGAGCAGATGCCTCCCAATTTACGGTTACAGGATCTACTTCAACAACATATACTGTTACAGCTACTACACCTCAAGGTTGCACCTTTACAGATACCTGGGCGATCAACGTAGTCAGTTGTACCATTGATTGTCCTGAGCAATTTCATTGCTCAGCTGGGGATATCATAGTTTATCAAACTGTTACTGCTTTCCTGGCTGCTGGTGGTGTCGTAAGCTTGCCATGCAGTATTCCTCCTGGAAACATCTCTTTAATTGCTACTATTTCTGATGGTGGATCCTGTCCTGAAACGATCACACATACCTATGAGATCGAAGATATCTGTGGGAATATAGAGACCTGCGATGTAGTAATCACCCTCAATGATATAATACCTCCTGTTTGGAATTCAAGCCCGGCACCGATAGGTCCTTTTAATTGCACAGACCCGGTGCCGGTGCATGAAAATCTTACAGCCAATGATAATTGTTCGGTCATAATCAATACGAGTATCGATCCGTTTGTTCCTGATCCATGTAATGGCTACTCTATCACACTGCGTTGGACGTTGATGGACAGTTGTGGCAACAGTGCCCCGGATCAGACACTTGTTGTAAATTTTCTACCACAAGCACCACCTGTTTTCATAAATCCTCCTGCAAACACAACCATTACCTGCGAAAATGTAAGCACGTTTGTCATCCCTAACCTTGCTTATGACAATGGCCAAACTGGCTCATGCCAAATTATTGGAAGTGTCCCCGGGGTTCTGAATGGGCCGATCAATGAGTGTGGTGGTCAATTTTCGGTGGCGTGGAATTATACAGATGTCTGCGGTAGAACTATCAATCATGTACAAACGGTCACAGTAACGGATGATATAGATCCGGTGATCACTTGTCTTGGCAATTTGAGTTTTCAATGCAGTGCCAATATCCCTCCTGCTTTCACTACTTATACAAACTTCATCAATGGTGGTGGTAGTGCTTCTGATAATTGTGGATTATTGATCTCATCCTTTATGGTGAGCGAAACAGATAATGGCACTTGTCCACGAACAATCACCAGGACATATTCTATTGCAGATTCTTGTGGTAATACAGCACAGTGTGTGCAAACCATTACAGTAGATGACCAGCAAAACCCTATCATAACTTGTCCGGGAAATCTAATATTTCAATGTGTCGGTAACGTCCCCCCAGCATTTACTACTTATACAAGCTTCATCAATGGAGGTGGTAGTGCTTCTGATAATTGCGGACTAGTTCAAACTACATTCACCGTTTCTGAAACAAATAGTGGTACTTGTCCAAGAACCATTACAAGGACTTATTCAATTGCAGATTCATGCGGCAACACTGGACAATGCGTACAAACCATTACTGTAGATGACCAGATAAATCCCATCATTACTTGCCCAGGAAATCAAATGTTTGAATGCGCCGGTGATGTTCCACTAGCATTTACTACGTATATAAGTTTTATCAATGGAGGTGGTAGCGCCTCTGATAATTGTGGTCTAGTCCAAACTACATTTTCAGTTACCGAAACGAATAATGGTACTTGTCCAAGAACTATTGTCAGAACCTATTCTATTGCAGATTCTTGCGGGAACATAGGACAGTGCATCCAAACCATCACCGTTGATGATCAACAAAATCCAATCATAACTTGCCCGGGAAATGAAATGTTTGAATGCGCCGGAGATGTTACCCCTGCATATACCACTTACACAGCTTTTATAAACGGTGGTGGCAGTGCTTCTGACAATTGTGAGCTTGTAGAAACTTCTTTTACTGTTGTCGAATCAGACAATGGTACATGCCCTCGAACGATCACAAGAACATATTCTATTGCAGATTCTTGTGGGAACATAGGACAATGTATTCAAACCATCACGGTGGATGACCAACAAAATCCAATCATTACCTGTCCTGGAAATCTAATGTTTAACTGTATAACAGCTGTTCCTCCCGCACCAACAACGTACGCTGGCTTCCTTAGCAATGGAGGAAATGCCTCTGATAATTGTGGGTTGGTCCAAACCACCTTCTCTGTTTCCCAAACAAACAATGGCACTTGCCCACGAACAATCACCAGAATTTACACAATTGCTGATTCTTGCGGGAACGTAGGACAGTGTACACAGACCATCACTGTGGATGACAATCAAAATCCTGTAATTACTTGTCCAGGAAATCAAATGTTTCAATGTTCGTCAGATGTACCTCCTGCTCCTACGACCTATGCTGGATTCATCAGTAATGGTGGCAGTGCTTCTGATAATTGCGGACTTGTCCAATCTACATTCTCTGTAAGCGAAACGGATAACGGTACTTGCCCACGAACGATCATAAGAACATACACCATTGCGGATTCGTGCGGCAATACTGGGCAATGTGTACAAACAATTACAGTAGATGACCAGCAAAACCCTATCATTACTTGCCCAGGAAATCTAATGTTTGAATGTACCGGAGATATTCCACCAGCATTTACTACTTATACTGCGTTCATTAGCGGAGGAGGTAGTGCCTCGGATAATTGTGGTCTTGTTCAATCTACATTTGCTGTTACCGAAACGGATAACGGTACTTGTCCCCGAACAGTCACAAGGACGTATTCTATTGCCGACTCATGTGGAAACACTGGACAGTGTGTTCAAACGATCACCATCGATGACCAGGAAAATCCCGTCATTACTTGTCCAGGCAGTCTTAGTTTCGAATGTAATGCTGATGTGCCACCTGCATTGACCACTTTTACAAGTTTCATCAATGGAGGTGGCAGTGCATCGGATAATTGCGGTTTGGTCGAACCTACATTTACTCTTACCGAAACAGATAACGGCACTTGTCCGCGAACCATCACCAGGATTTACACCATTGCAGATTCATGTGGTAACACAGGGCAGTGCGTGCAAACGATCACTGTAGATGACCAGCAAAATCCAGTTATTACTTGCCCGGCAAATGGTATGTACGAATGTTCTAGTGACGTTCCTCCAGCTTTGACTTCCTACACAGCCTTCATCAATGGCGGAGGAAGTGCTTCAGATAATTGCGGTCTTATCATATCCTCGTTTTCTTTTACTCAAACAGATAATGGTACTTGCCCCAGAACCATTACCAGAGTTTACACCATAGCTGATTCTTGTGGCAACATTGGACAGTGTACGCAAACCATCATTGTAGATGACCAGGAGAATCCCATTATTACTTGCCCCGGAAATGGGATGTTTGAATGTAATGCTGATATACCTCCAGCCTTTACTTCTTTTACTGATTTCATTAATGGTGGAGGAAGTGCTACTGACAATTGTGAACTTGTGGAAACCACTTTTACCGTTTCAGAATCAGACAATGGCACCTGTCCCCGTACCATCATAAGGATCTATTCTATTGCAGATTCTTGCGGAAACATAGGACAGTGTACACAAACCATCACAGTGGATGACCAGCAAAACCCGGTCATTACCTGTCCTGGAAATCAAATGTTTGAATGCACGGCAGATGTTCCTCCTGCTCTAACGACTTATACAGAATTCATCAGCAATGGCGGTAGTGCCTCTGATAATTGTGGACTTGTTGAAACATCCTTCTCCCTTTCAGAGACAAACAGTGGTACTTGTCCACGGACTATCACAAGAACTTATACCATTGCGGATTCCTGTGGCAATACAGGACAATGCGTACAAACCATCGTCGTAGATGACCAGCAGAATCCGGTTATTACCTGTCCGGGAAATCAAATGTTTGAGTGTACAGCAGATGTTCCTCCTGCACCAACGACATTTGCAGATTTCATCAACTATGGTGGAAGTGCATCTGACAATTGTGGTCTTGTCGAGCCTACATTTTCAGTAACTGAAACAAACGCTGGTACTTGTCCTCGCATTATCACCAGGATCTTCACTATCGCAGATTCATGTGGCAATACTGGCCAATGTGTAGAAACGATCACTGTGGATGACCAACAGAATCCTGTCATTATTTGCCCAGCTAATCAAACGTTTGAATGTTCCGGAGATATTCCACCAGCATTTACTTCTTATACTGATTTTATCAACGGTGGGGGAAGTGTCAGTGATAATTGTGGTGTTGTCCAAAGTACATTTTCCGCTACTGCAACTGATGTCGGCACTTGTCCACGAACAGTTACAAGGACCTACACTATTGCAGATTCTTGCGGCAATACTGGACAATGCATTCAAACGATAATAGTTGATGATCAGCAAAACCCAATAATTACTTGCCCAGGCAATCTCGATTTTGAGTGCATTGGTGATGTTCCTCCTGCGTTTACTTCTTTTACAGATTTCCTCAATGGAGGTGGTAGCGCTTCTGACAACTGTGTCCTGGTCGAGTCAACATTCTTACTTACCGAAACGGAGAGTGGCACCTGTCCGCGAACTATCACTCGAATCTATTCTATTGCGGATTCCTGCAATAACATAGGCCAGTGCACACAAACCATCACGGTTGATGACCAAATAAATCCTGTGATTACTTGTCCAGGTGCGCTAACGTTTGAATGTTCAGGTGATGTGCTTCCTGCATTCACCACATTAGCAGATTTCATCAATGGAGGTGGAAGTGCCTCGGACAATTGTGATTTGGTAGAATCTTCATTCTCCATGACAGAGACTGATAATGGTACTTGCCCTCGAACGATTACCAGGACCTATATGATTGCAGATTCTTGTGACAATATTGGGCAATGTGTGCAGACCATCACTGTAAATGATCAGGTGCCTCCAGTTATTACTTGTCCTGGCAATCAGATGTTGGAATGCTCTGGAGATATTCCACCTGCATTTACCACTTTTGCAGAATTCATTGCTGGTGGCGGTAGTGCTTCTGATAACTGCGGACTTGATGAACCCTCTTTTTCCCTTACAGAAACAGATAACGGCACTTGTCCACGAACGATCATCAGGACATACTCAATTGCAGACTCGTGTAACAATACGGCCCAATGTGTACAGACGATCATTGTTGATGACCAGGAACCTCCAACAATTACCTGTCCAGGAAATCAAATATTTGAATGCATTGGTGATGTTCCTCCTGCTGCTACAACCTATGCAGACTTCATCAACAACGGCGGTAGTGCATCTGATAACTGCGGATTAGTTGAACCTACATTTACTGTAGCAGAAACAGATAACGGCACTTGTCCGAGAATCATCGTGCGTACATATACTATTGCTGATTCATGTGGCAATACAGGCCAGTGTGTACAAACTATCACTGTTGACGATCAGCAAAATCCTATTATCACCTGCCCCGGAGATCAAATGTTTGAATGTTCAGGGGATATTCCTCCTGCCTTTACTACCTATTTAGATTTTATCAATGGAGGTGGCAATGCATCAGACAATTGTGGCTTAGTAGAACCTAGCTTTTCTGTAACGGAATCTGATCAAGGTACTTGCCCCAGAATCATCATGAGGACCTACACGATCGCAGATTCCTGTGGGAATACTGGTCAATGTGTACAAACCTTCACCGTTGATGATCAACAGAATCCAGTGATAACATGTCCTGGTAACCAGTCCTTTGAATGTTCTGCTGATGTTCCGTCTGCATTCACCACTTATGCAGACTTCATCAATGGTGGTGGTAGTGCATCAGACAATTGCGGACTTGTCGAAACCACTTTTACAGTTACGGAATCAGATAACGGCACGTGTCCCAGAACTATCATACGAACCTATACCATTGCAGATTCTTGTGGCAACACAGGACAATGTATACAAACCATCATTGTTGATGATCAGCAAAATCCTATCATAACCTGTCCTGGAAACCAAATGTTTGAATGTGCTGGTGATGTTCCACCTGTATTTACAACTTTAGCGGATTTCATCAATGGAGGCGGTAGTGCATCAGATAATTGCGGCCTTGTCGAAACCACTTTTACGGTTACGGAAACGGATAATGGCACCTGTCCACGTACACTCGTACGAACCTATACGATTGCCGATTCTTGTGCTAATACAGGTCAGTGTGTACAAACGATCATCGTTGACGACCAGGTGGATCCGATAATTACCTGTCCAGGTAACTTGCAGTTTGAATGCATAGGTGAAGTACCTCCTGCATTCACCACTTTTGCTGACTTCATCAACGGAGGTGGAAGCGCTTCTGACAATTGTGAACTTATAGAGGCTTCTTTCTCTGTTACAGAAACAGATAATGGAACTTGTCCACGAACAATTACCAGGATCTATATGATTGCAGATTCTTGCGATAATACTGGGCAGTGTGTACAGACCATAACCGTAGATGACCAAATGCCACCGGTCATTACCTGTCCAGGAAATGAAACACTTGAATGTTCAGGTGATATTCAACCTGCCTTTACCACGTTTGCAGATTTCATTGCAGGAGGAGGAAGCGCTTCTGATAATTGTGGACTTGTTGAAACTTCTTTTGCCCTCACTGAAACCGATAACGGTACTTGTCCACGTACCCTCACAAGAACATACTCAATTGCAGACTCATGTAATAATACAGCCCAATGTGTCCAAACAATAACCGTAGATGACCAGGTTCCTCCGGTCATTACCTGCCCTGGAAATGAAACGCTTGAATGTTCAGGTGATATTCAACCTGCCTTTACCACATTTGCAGATTTTATCAATGGTGGCGGTAGTGCTTCAGACAATTGCGGCCTTGTCGAATCAACATTTTCAGTTACTGAGACCGATAATGGCACTTGTCCACGTATCATCATCCGGACTTATACCATTGCTGATTCTTGTGACAATACTGGCCAATGCGTACAAACAATAACAGTAGATGATCAGGAAAATCCGATCATTACTTGTCCAGCTAATGAAATGTTTGAATGCTCTGGAGAGGTACCACCTGCTTTTAGCTCCTATACAGATTTCATCAACGGAGGCGGAAGTGCGTCTGATAATTGCGGTCTTGTCGAAACTACATTTTCAGTTACAGAAACTGATAACGGTACTTGTCCACGTACCATCACACGAACCTATTCCATCGCGGATTCATGCGGCAATACTGGTCAATGTGTGCAAACAATTACAACAGGTGACCAGGAAAACCCAATTGTAACCTGTCCGGCAGATCAGATGTTTGAATGTTCAGGGGATATTCCTCCTTTGTTCAATTCTTATTCGGAATTTTTAGCGGGTGGCGGCAATGCTTCTGATAATTGCGGCCTAGTCGAATCTACATTTACAGCTATTGAAACGGATAACGGTACTTGTCCGCGCACGATCACACGGATTTATTCAATAGCGGACTCCTGCGGTAATACTGGTGAGTGTACCCAGGTTGTCACTGTTGATGACCCAATAGACCCAATCATTACCTGTCCCGGTGACCTCGATTTTGAATGTGCTGGAGATGTTCCCCCTGCTTTTACCACGTATGCAGACTTTATCAATGGTGGCGGCAGTATCTCTGATAATTGTGCCATTGACGAAGCCTCATTCTCCTTAACTGAAGTGGATAATGGTACTTGTCCACGAACCATCATCCGAACTTATTCGATCGCAGATTCATGCAACAACACAGCACAGTGTACACAAACCATCATCGTAGATGATCAAGTCGACCCTATCATTACATGTCCAGGCGATTTAGTACTTGAATGCTCTGGAGATATTCCTCCTGCATTGACTACGTATGCAGATTTTGTCGCTGGTGGAGGTAGTGCTTCTGACAATTGTGAATTAGTAGAATCGTCATTTGATGTCACCGAATCAGATAACGGTATTTGCCCACGCACGATCATAAGGACATATTCCATTGAAGATTCCTGCGGCAGGGTAGGCCAATGTGTGCAAACAATCATCGTAGATGATAATGTCAGCCCTACTGCTTCTAATCCTGCCCCAATCACCATTGATTGTGGTGGAAATATTCCAGACCCGGATCCACTTCTGATTAGTGATGCCGCAGATAATTGTTCCGTTCCGGTGGTGGAATTTGTAAGTGATGTCACCGATGGTGGTATTTGCCCTGAAACCATTACTCGCACATATAGTGTGACCGATGAATGCGACAACCAGATCTTGGTTACACAAACCATAACTATAGGAGACGATATCCCTCCGACCGCCTCAAGCCCTCCACCGATTACACTTGGATGCATTGGACAAGCTCCAGCTCCTGATCCATCCGTCATTATTGATGCGGAAGATAACTGTTCGATTCCTGTAGTGGAATTTGTAGGCGATGTAAGCGATGGTGGTATGTGTCCTGAAGTCATCATACGCACATATAGTGTGACAGATGAATGCGATAACCAAATCCTCGTCACACAAACCATTACTATTGGTGATGATATTCCTCCGACTGCATCAAATCCTCCATCCATCATATTGGAATGTAGCGGCGATGCCCCGGATCCTGATCCATCTATAGTCGATGATGCAGCCGACAACTGTTCAGTTCCTGTCGTGGAATTTGTAGGTGATGTAAGCGATGGTGGTATTTGCCCTGAAGTCATCATCCGCACATACAGTGTGACAGATGAATGCGACAACCAGATATTGGTCACACAAACCATTACTATAGGTGACAATATTCCTCCTACTGCATCTGATCCTGCTCCCATTGATATAGCTGGTTGTAATATGCCTGTCCCTGGACCCGATATCACAGCAGTTACAGACGCTGCGGATAATTGCGACGTACCTGTAGTAGAATTTGTCGGCGATGCTGTTTCGCTTGTTGGTTGTATTGAAACCACCACAAGAACTTATAGTATAACAGATGCTTGCGATAATAGCATAACAGTGACACAACTCATCACCAGGATTGTTGACATAACACCCCCTGTTTTTCTAAATGTCCCTCCAAATCTTAACCTGGAATGTGAAGCTGAGATACCACCCATCCCTGAATTAGAATATACTGACAACTGCAGCCCTGGCGGAACTGTCATTGGCACAGTGGATGGCCCTAGTGGTGATCCTATTACTGTTGTTTGGACCTGGACTGCGACTGATGATTGCGGCAATACAACTTCAGTATCTGTAACGATCACTGTAACCGAAACACCAATCGAAAATAACATCACCGACAACTTCTGCAATGGCGATGAGTATATCTTACCAGATGGCACTACAACCACTGTCGGAGGAACGTATGGGCCTTATACATTTACCAGCAGCAGTGGATGTGATTCCACAGTCACTTTGGAATTGACAGCAATAGATCCAGTCACCATCACCATTTCTGATGGTTTTTGCGAAGGAGATGAATACACCTTACCCGACGGTACAACCACCACGACAGGAGGAAGTTTCGGGCCTTATCTATTTACTTCTTCAGAAGGATGCGACTCTATTGTGTTAGTCGAGTTGATCCTGACCAATTCCGTCTTTACAGATCTCAATGATGAGTTTTGCGAAGGTGACTCGTATATATTACCAGACGGCAGTACAACAATATCTGGAGGTACATTCGGACCTTATACATATCTCAGCCAATTTGGTTGTGATTCGATCGTCACCTTAGTGCTTACTCAAATTGATTTACCAGAGGTTGACATTACAAATGAAGGCCCAGTTTGTATCTCTTCAGGAGTTATTACACTCACTGCCTCTCCACCTGGAGGCGATTGGTCAGGATCAGTAGACTCAGATCAATTTGATCCTTCTGTTTTAGGAGAAGGAAATCATGAGATTATCTATACCATAACTACTGGAGCATGTGTAAGGGCAGATACGATCAACATTTCGGTATATGAACTAACCCTGTCCTGCGAAGCCTTGACAGAAGAATCTTTTCCAGGAGCTAATGATGGATCAGGAAGTATCACCGTTTCAGGAGGAATACCACCATATAATGTAGTCTGGACAGGACCGATGTCTGATTCCGTGATCCTTAATCAAGATGAAACTTACATCATAACAGGATTGACTGCAGGAGTCTATACCATTGAAGTAGAAGATTCCACAGGATGTACGGCAGTATGTCAATTCACCATCATCGGAAATCCACCATGTGAACTTGTGATTGATCAAGTCATACCCCAAGATGCAACTTGTCCAGGAGTTAATGATGGATCCATCACGATTTTGGCTAGTGGAAGTGCACCACCTTTTGAATATTCACTAGATGGAATTAATTACCAAGGCTCGAACGTATTTGATATGTTGGCTCCTGGCGCATATACTGTTTATGTAATGGATGCTATGGGGTGTATAGAATCACAAGATTTGGTTATAAACAGTGGGGTAGGACCTGAACTTAGTATTCTTGAGATCGTAAATGCTTCATGTGGGGTTAATAATGGCTCTATATTGGTAATTGCTTCAGGTGGAAGTACACCTTACATGTACTCTATCGATGGAGTGAGTTATGGATTCTCAAATTTATTCCCTGGATTATTTGCTGATGATTACCTGGTGTATGTAATTGATGAAAATGGATGTACGGATACCATTCCTGCTGCTGTATTAGATTCTGATGCACCTGTGATCATTAACATTGCTGTTGTGAATGCTTCTTGTGGCCTTGCTGACGGAACTATCACGATCAATGCGACCGGTGGCCTTGGTGTATTGTTGTATTCGATCAATGGAGGAAGTAGTTTCCAATCTTCTCCTGTGTTTACCGGGCTTTCGGTGGGAACATATGAGATCGTCGTTCAAGATGAAGCATTCTGCCAGGTTACAGGTACTGCTACTATACAAGAAATCGGTGGTCCTGTGATCACCAGTATTGCTGTTGTACCTACTTCTTGTGAAGAATCCGATGGAAGTATAACCATCACTGCAACTGGGGTGCCCATCCTGATGTATTCTATCAATGGCACACAATTTCAACCTTCTAACATCTTCCAGGGATTGACAGCGGGTAATTACATAGTAACTGTCAGAGATGGCAATGGATGTATTGCGGTTGATCCGGTGACTTTGAATACTACAGATGGACCTCAGATCCAAAACGTACAGCACACGAATACAACGTGCGGAGAGGATAATGGAACAATCACGATCACTGCTTCAGGTGGTTCCGGTGAGTTGACGTATTTTCTGAATGGCGATAGTTATGGAGGTCAAAACTTCATGCAAGATTTGCCTTCAGGAACTTATACGATTGAAGTAGTAGATGAAAACGGCTGCTCTGCAACGGAAGTAGTCACTATCAATCCATCTGAAGGACCTGATTTTGATGTTTACATCACACCAGCACATTGTGGATTACCAGATGGAACCATCGAACTGGATGGAGTAGCAGGGACGGCCCCTTTTACTTATTCCATCAATGGTGGACCATTTTCAGCCAATTTTACTTTTGTCAATCTTGAATCGGAGTATTATCTCGTGGCCATCAAAGATGCCAAAGGATGTATTTACGAACAAGAAGTATTCCTGTGGGAAGCACCATCTCCAATTATATTAGATGTTGTCATTACCAACCCTGATTGCGGAGATGTAAATGGAAGCATAGAAGTTACAGCCATAGGAAATCACCTGCAGTATTCTATTGATGTACCAAATTTCCAACAATCACCCATTTTCTATCCAGTTCCTCCAGGCACTTACACGGTGACTATAAGAGATACATTCAGATGCACGGATACTGAAGTAGTTGTTATTCTTTCAAATCCTGCTCCATTAATTGACAATGTCATCCTGACAAATCCTGAATGTGGTGTGAGCAATGGAGCCATTCAAGTCATTGCTAGCGGTGGAGTAGCACCATTGACATATTCACTCAACTCAGGACCATTTGGAAGTACAAATACATTTAGCATGTTGTCTGCAGGTGCCTACACGGTTACAGTCAGAGGTGCCAATGGTTGTGAAGATTCGGAGAGTCTGATCCTCAATGTGGTCGGTCAAGAAATTAATAACACTGCTGCATCCATCTGTGAAGGAGGCCAATTCTTCCTTGAAGGACAATTTTTCACTACTGCAGGTAATTACTCCATTACTCTTCCCGGAGGAGCAGCAAATGGATGTGATAGCCTTATCATTCTAAATTTAACAGTCGATACTTTGCCTCGCAAATCGTTGCTTGCATCTATCTGCCAGGGTGATTTCTATTCTATTGATGGACACAATTTCAATATCGGTGGTCATTACTTGCTGGACACCATACCTGGAACAAACGGTTGTGACACGATTCGCTCACTTGAGCTTACGACTACGCCACTCCAATTAAAATATCTTGATATCGACCTTTGTATTGGAGATTCCTTCGTCATTGGACCACAGGTCTTTAATTTCCCTGGTGAATATCTCCTTGATACCTTGAGTGCACTATTCGGATGCGATTCAGTCCGGATACTGAGATTGCATATCAATCCATTACCCATTGCCGGTGCCGGTCCTGACAAAATCCTTGCGTGCTTATCGCCAACAGCTGTGCTCGAGGGCTCCATCACAGGAGGTACTCCCCTATGGATCGGTCCCGGAATTTCAACTGATAACCAACATGAGCTCAATCCTTCTGTGTCAATACCCGGCACCTATATTTTGACTTGCACTACACCTGCCGGATGTGAGCACACAGATACGGTAGTAGTTGTAGCCGACCCGGCACTCGTCATTGCTGATGCAGGTATTGGGGATTACTTCAGTTGCGACATCGATACAGTCATGCTTCATGCAGGTCCGGTTGGTCCTGAATTCCACTACCAATGGTCTGGACCCGACATCAATGCACTTAATGCAAACCAGGTGAGTCCTATTATCACCGAACCTGGACTGTATACACTTGTGGTGACGAATACGCTCAATGGTTGTGTATCTGCACCTGACACAGTGATCATCACCGATATTACCAATGAGATTATCGCCATCGTACAGGATCCCAACAGCCTTGATTGCTTTAGCACATTTGTTGACCTTAATGCAACAGGCTCTTCAATTGGAAGCAACCTCATCTATATCTGGTTTAATGAGCAAGGTGAAATTATTGGCAATACACCTTTGCTCGAAATTTCTTCTGGGGGATTGTTTTCATTTGTTGTCTTAGACACACTCAGCGGATGTTTTGATGAGGACACAGTGTCTGTGACAGATCTTATTTCATACCCACCTGTTGATGCAGGTCCTCCTCAACAACTCGATTGTGCTCATCAAAGTGTTATTCTTAATGCGGGTGCTCAAAACAATCTATTTAATCTTGTTTTCCAATGGACAGGTCCTCCTGGGGGTATTCTAAGTTCGGATACATTACTGTCTATCACTGTTGGCGCGCCAGGCATGTATTACCTGGAAGCAGAGGACACCATTACGAGATGCAAGAATATTGATTCCGTCTTGGTTTCAGATTTTAGCACTATGCCAATAGCCGATATCCAAGTGACCGAGACCATAACTTGCAGGGATAGCCTTGCACTACTAAATATTGGATGGTCTACCTCAGGTCCTGATATAACTTATTCATGGACTGGTCCCGGATTTAATGGCATATCGGCAGAATTTATTGAACCTTCCACAGTTGGTCTATTCACCCTTACTGTTTTTAATAATCGAAATGGTTGTGAAGCGATAGACACAGTGATCATTGATTGGCCACCGGATTTATTGGATATCGAAGCATTAAACCAGGTGCCCATTTGCGAGGGCGATGCTTCAGGAAGTATTACGATCACCGGAGTGTCAGGTGGTGTTCCAGAGTATACTTACAGTCTCAATGGCCAACAAGAACAGAGTTCACCTGTTTTCGAAAACCTTATAGCGGGGACATACACAATTGCAGTCACTGATGGCAATGGATGTACCTATACTGAGTCAGTAACCATCAATGATGGTGCAACACTCACCATCGATATCGGCATTGACATCAATCTTGTATTAGGTGACAGCATCACACTTGGAGCTGAGATAAGCCTTCCTTGGGCACAAGTTGACTCACTTGTTTGGACACCTGCCAATATCTTATCGTGTGATTATTGTTTTAATCCTGTGTTGTATGCATTGCACAGCGATGTTATCACCGCTACCGTCTATTCAGGTGGTTGCTTTGCAGAAGATATGCTTGAGCTACGTGTCGATATAGATGCAGAGTTTATTATACCCAATGTCTTTTCACCAAATGGTGATGGTGTCAATGATTTCGTCACAGTCTTTTCAGATCCACGTGTGAAGAGAGTCATCCGCCTCGAGATATTTGACCGCTGGGGCAACAATGTATTTATCGGCTCAGACTTCCCACCAAATGTTCCTGGCCTCGGATGGGACGGCACCTTCAAAAACCAACCAATGAATCCTGCGGTGTTTGTCTATATCGCGGAGGTGGAGTTGATCAATGGGGACATAAGGAGTAGGAAAGGAGACATCACTTTGCTCCGCTAAAAAGCATAGGCCTCCTTCCCCCCTTTGCCCCCTAAACGGGGGTACCCCTACGACAGATTCTACAAATATTTCTCACGACTCACGACTCACGACTCACGATTCACGTTTAACTGCTCACTTCTCACTGCTAACTGCTCACTTATTCATAGCTTTACCAAGCATGAAACCCTCGCTGCCAATATCAGCACTATTCCCCTTTGTATACCTGAGTCTCCTGCTCTGCCTGGTCACACCATGCAATCTAAAGGCACAGCCAGAATTCTGGAAGATCCAACACATTAGTGTTGAAAATGGCCTTTCCAATCGCTTTGTCAATGGGATCATCCAGGATAGCCGCGGATATACCTGGATCAGCACCAATTTTGGCCTTAACCGCTTTGATGGTCATCACATCGATGTATTGACCCGTGAATCTCACGGACTTCAATCCAACACCGTTTACTCCTTATACACGGATGTGAATGAACGTATTTGGGCTTTCCATCAAGTGGTATCGCGGCAC
>Ga0157380_10000100_pt1 | contig 48182 bp, 41 predicted proteins | sample S35metaG_FD_119757 | JGI IMG/M metagenome (GOLD analysis project Ga0157380, IMG submission 119757) | Switchgrass rhizosphere microbial communities from Kellogg Biological Station, Michigan, USA - S3-5 metaG | ecosystem: Host-associated > Plants > Roots > Rhizosphere > Soil | place: USA...
CGACCATCTCCTTCGACGAAGTCGAGATCCCGGCCGAGAACCTCCTGGCCGAGGAAAACAAGGGCTTCAAACTGGCGATGATGACCCTCGACCGGACCCGTCCCGGCGTCTCGGCGATGGCCGTCGGCATCGCCCGCGCCGCCCTCGAGTACGCCACGGACTACTCGAAGGAACGGGTTCAGTTCGGCGTGCCGATCGCGATGCACCAGGCGATCCAGTTCATGATCGCCGACATGGCGACCAAGGTCGAGGCGGGTCGCCTGCTGACCTGGAACTCGGCCTTCCTGCTCGACCAGGGCGTCCGCAACTCGAAGATCTCCTCGATGGCGAAGCGCTTCGCCGCCGACTCGGCGATGGAGGTCACCACCGACGCCGTCCAGGTCTACGGTGGCTACGGCTTCATCAAGGAGTACCCGGTCGAGAAACTGATGCGCGACGCGAAGATCATGCAGCTCTACGAGGGGACCAGCCAGATCCAGCGCCTGGTCATCGCCAAAGAAGTGCTGCTGCCGCGCCCGGTCGACGATGCTCCGGCCCCCGACGCCAAGGCCCAGGCCTCCGAGCAGAGCCAGTCCGACCAGGCAGCCGCCACCGTCTAGCTCCAAGCGCAGCGAGGTTTCACCAGCCGCCGGCCCTTGGGCCGGCGGCTTTTTTCGTGCATAGAGCGCAGAAAGGGACGAAGCGCAGGCTGGGCAGGGGGGAGATTGGGGCGCTCCGGTCATTTGCACCGCTATGCGGAACAAAAGGCCGGAGCACCCGCTTGCTGCACCCGATGGCCTTGCGAAACTCGCGGAGCGGCAGCATGGGGTTGTCTCGATTCGCCAACTGACCGGACCGCTTGGCTACTCACGAAGCGCCGTATATCGCGCGGTTAGCGCTGGCCGCCTGCATCGCTTGCACCCAGGCGTCTATGCAGTGGGTCACGCTCGCCTAACCCGCCACGGCCACTGCTTGGCGGCCGTCCTGGCCTGTGGACCCGATTCCCTGCTGAGTCATGTGTCGGCTGCGTGGCTCTGGGGCCTTGCAAAAACCTCGCCCCTACCTGCTTCTGTGAGCGCTCCGCTTCACCGCAAGCGCCGGCTTTCCATCCGACTTCACGAAGCCCGGTCGCTTGCGCCCGAGGACAGAGCGCTGCGAGATGGAATTCCGGTGACTGCTCTACCCCGAACGCTGATCGACCTGGCCGCGTCGGTTCGCTTCGACTGGCTGGAGCGGATGGTTGAGCGATCGGAAGAGCTGAACCTGTTCGATCTTCGGGCGGTTGAAGACCTCCTTGCCCGGAATGCCGGCCACCATGGTCACGGCCGCTTGACGCGGGCGATCGCGCTTTACAAGCCCAGCAGCTTCACCCGCTCCGGCCTGGAGAAGCGGTGGCTGGAACTGGTTTTGGAGGCCGGTCTGCCGCAACCGCACATGAACTACGTCGAGCAGGGCTTCGAGCTCGACTGCTGCTGGCCGGAGCACCGCTTCGCGGTGGAACTCGACCTGTTCGAGACGCATGGGACGCGGGCCGCATTCGAGCGCGATCGCGAACGGCAGGAGGAGCTGCTGCTGGCCGGCATCGTGGTGACCCGGGTGACCGGGCCGCGCCTGGAGCGCGAACCCGAGGAGGTGATCCGTCGAGTCGCTCGGCTGTTGGTGCAGCGGCGCTAGCGCGCCGGCGCCTTGTCGCGAACCTTCGAGGCCTTCAGGCGTTTGGTTTTGTCGAGCTCGGCCTTGCGCAGGCGGATTGCCTCGGGGGTGATTTCGACGCACTCGTCCTCGCGGACGAACTCGAGCGAGGCTTCGAGGGAGAGCCGCGTCGCCGGTGCCAGGCGGACGAGCACGTCAGCGCTGGCGGCGCGCATGTTGGTCTGCTGTTTGGCCTTGGTCGGGTTGACGTCGAGGTCGTCGGAGCGTGAGTTCTCGCCGACGATCATCCCTTCGTAGACGTCCTCGCCCGAACCGACGAAGAGCCTGCCACGGTCCTGGAGGCTCATCAGCGAGTAGCCCGCGGACTGGCCGCGACGGTCGGCGACCAGGGACCCGGTCTGCCGCGTCCGCAGCTCCCCCGCCCAGGGCTCCCAGCGGTCGAAGACGTGGTGCAGGAGTCCGCTGCCGCGGGTCACGGTGAGGAACTCGGTGCGGAAGCCGATCAGGCCGCGGGCCGGGACCAGGTACTCCATTCGCACCCAGCCGGTCGAGTGGTTGACCATCTGCTCGAGCCGACCCTTGCGTCCGGCGAGCATCTGGGTGACGTCGCCGACATGCTCCTCGGGGACGTCGATCGCCAGCCGCTCGACCGGCTCATGGGTCTTGCCGTCGATCTCCCGGGTCACGACCTGCGGCTGCCCGGCGGTCAGCTCGTACCCCTCGCGCCGCATGATCTCCAGCAGCACCACCAGTTGCAGCTCGCCCCGGCCCTGGACCTCCCAGGCGTCCGGGCGTTCGGTGTCGTTGACCCGCAGCGAGACGTTGCCGACCAGCTCGGCATCCAGTCGCGAGCGGATCTGGCGGGCGGTCAGCTTGTCGCCGCCCTGGGTGCCGGCGAGCGGCGAGGTGTTGATCCCGATCACGACCGACAGGGAGGGCTCGTCGACGGTGATCACCGGAAGCGGCCGCGGGTCCTCCGGGTCGGCCAGCGTCTCGCCGATCGTCACCTCTTCGATCCCGGCGACGCCGATGATTTCTCCCGGTCCGGCTTCCTCGGCAGCGACCCGCTCCAGTCCCTGCGTCACGAAGAGCTCGGAGACCGCGGCGCGGGAGACGCTGCCGTCGGCACGGCACCAGGCGATCTGCTGTCCGGAGCGGATCCTCCCCTGGTGAACGCGGCAGATCGCCAGCCGGCCGACGTAGGGGGAGGCGTCGAGGTTGGTCACGTGCGCCTGCAGCGGCGCCTCCTCCTCGTACTCGGGCGCCGGGATCTTCTCCAGCATCAGGTCGAGCAGAGGGGTGAGGTTCTCGCCCTCGACTCCCTCCTCGAGCGCGGCCCAGCCGGCTTTGGCATTGGTGTAGACGATCGGGAAGTCGATCTGCTCGGAGTCGGCGTCGAGGTCGATGAAGAGCTCGTAGACCTCGTCGACCACCTCGGCGATCCGCGCGTCGGGGCGGTCCACCTTGTTGATCACCAGGACGATCGGCAGCTTGCGCTCCAGCGCCTTGCGGAGGACGAATCGCGTCTGCGGCAACGGACCCTCGGAGGCGTCGACCAGCAGCAGCGCCCCGTCGACCATGGTCAGCGCCCGCTCCACCTCGCCGCCGAAGTCGGCGTGGCCCGGGGTGTCGACGATGTTCAGCTTCACCTCGCCGTAGGTGACGGCGGTGTTCTTGGCGAGGATCGTGATCCCCTTCTCCCGCTCCAGGTCCATCGAGTCCATCACCCGCTCGGCGACGTCCTGGCCCTTGCGGAAGGTGCCGGTCTGCCACAGCATGGCGTCGACCAGGGTCGTCTTCCCATGGTCGACGTGGGCGATGATCGCAACGTTGCGGAGGTCTGCTCGGGTTGTGCTCATGGGCGAGGAGAGGGTAGGGGAAGGACGGTTGCGGCCAAGAAGAAGCCCGCCTTGCGGCGGGCTTCGGGACTGCTCAGGCGTTCGAAGAAGCTACTGCTGCTGAACGCTCGCTGCGGCCGGACCTTTGGGGCCTTCTTCGGACTCGTAGCTCACTTTTGCGCCCTCGGTGAGGGAACGGAACCCCTCGCCCAGGATCGCGCTGTGATGGACGAAGACGTCCTTCGAGCCATCGTCGGGCGTGATGAACCCGTAGCCCTTGTCGTCACTGAACCACTTGACAGTTCCAGTCGGCATGCATTGCCTCCACTTCATGTGCTGCGAACGCGGAGGATGCGGTGAAGCAACGACTGCGAGCGCTAAACACAACTTTCGCCGGTATCCACCGGCCCTAATGGTGGGGACCGTAGCAGGATCACCCAGCTGTGCGGTGGCGAAACGGTGACCGCGATCTTCCGGCCTCGCGCTCAGGTCGAGGGCCGAATCCGCCGATACGGTGCCGAGATGGTTCGCGCCATAGCTTCCCGCCGCCGCGCCACGCTGCTTCTGCTCCCGCTCGCTCTTGCCCTTGCCTCGCCGGTGGCGAGCCACGCCGCCCCCGTTCTGAGCAAGGGGCAGGGGCCGCTCTCGCCGGCGCTCAGCGCCCTGGCCAGGCCCTCGGTCGGCTCACTTCCGCCGGACCGGCAAGCCAGGATCGCCGGGGTTGCGACCAGCGGCCCGGGCAGCCTGGTCCGCGAGGGGGGTCGCCTGCTGGTCGATCTGCGCTTCGACCGCGGCGCCCTCGCGGCGCTGCCGGAGCTGCGCGAGACGGGCGCCCGGGTGGTCGCCACCAGCCGCCACCTCCAGCGCGTCACCGCCGCCGTGCCCCAGGCCGGGCTCCTCGGCGTCGCCGATCTACCCGGCGTCGCCGCCGTGACTCCTGTCCGGTCGCCGATTCTGCGCGCCTTCGAACCCTGCGAAGGCGGGAGCGTGGTCTCCGAGGGGGTCACCCAGCTGCACGCCCAGGAGGCGCGCGAAGAATTCGCGGTCGAAGGCGGGGGGGTCACCGTCGGCGTGCTCTCCGACTCGCTCAACCAGGCCAACGAAGCCGTCAGCGGCGGCCCGGTTGCGACCAGGCAGCCGCAGGACGTCCTCTCCAAGGACCTGCCCGGGAAAAGGAACACCTGCCCAGGCCAGTCGACCGCGGTCGAAGACCTGCGGGACTACGAATTCGAACCCGGGGATGACGAACCCTTCGACGAGGGGAGGGCGATGCTGCAGATCGTCCACGACATGGCTCCCGCAGCCGAACTTGCCTTCAACAGCGCCTTCAACGGCGAACTCGCCTTCGCGGAAGGGATCGAAGACCTGGCCAAGCCGGTGAGCGAAGGCGGGGCGGGGGCGCAGGTGGTGGTCGACGACGTCGGCTACTTCGAAGAGCCGTTCTTCCAGGACGGCCCGGTCGCGGCCGCGGTCAACAAAGTCACCGAAGAAGGGGCGACCTATCTCTCGGCGGCCGGCAACGACAACCTCTTCGACGGCGAAGGCAACGAGATCGCCTCCTGGGAAGCGCCGGCCTTCCGCGACTCCGGCGCCTGCCCGCCGGAGGTGGTCGCCCAGCCCAAACTGAACGGCAGCCACTGCCTCGATTTCCATCCGGGGGCAGCGACCGACCGCACCTTCGGGATCGAGGTCGAGGCGGGAGAGACGCTCACCGTCGATCTGCAGTGGGCGGAACCGTGGGAAGGGGTCGAAACCGACCTCGATGCCGTGCTGCTCGATTCCGACGGTGAAGTGCTGACCGGATCCACCTCCGACAACGTCTCCAGCAAAGAAGACGAAGGCACGCAGGAGCCGGTCGAGATCGTCCAGTGGGAGAACCTAGGCTCGGCCGACCGGACGGTTCAGCTGGTGATCAACAAGTTCTCCGGGACGGCCGATCCTCGGCTCAAGTTCATCTTCCTCCAGAACGGCGGCGGCGTCAGCGGCACCGAGTACCCGAAGTCCGGCGGCGGTGACGTGGTCGGGCCCGCTGTCTACGGACACGCCGGGGCCGCGGGCGCGATCGCGGCCGGAGCGGTGCGGTTCGAGCCGCTTCCGGGCGAAGACGAAGGCCCGGAGTCCTACAGCTCGCGCGGCCCGGTGACCCACTACTTCGGGCCGGTCGAAGGGACCGAAGCCGCCCTCCCGCTGCCGACGCCGGAAGAGCTGTCCAAGCCGGAGGTCGCGGCGACCGACTGCGGCGCCACCACCTTCTTCGCCCGCCAGCCGAAAGCCGAACCCGGCGTCTGGCGCTTTTGCGGCACCTCCGCGGCTGCACCGCACGCCGCAGGCGTCGCGGCCCTGATGCTCGAGCACGAACCGCTGGCTTCCCCCGAAGCGGTACGCGAATCGCTTGCGGCGACCGGCGAGCCCTTCGGCGGCTTCTCCCCCTGCGCTCAGGGAGGAGGGCTGATCGAAGCGATCGGCGCTCTGGAAGCGATCGAAGGCGCCGTCTTCCCGCCGCCGGGCACCTGCGGACCCCCCGACGCTTCGGGGCCGGTTTTCGTTGCCCCTGGCGACTGGGGCTCCGAATCGCCACCGGACCCCCCGGTCAAACCGGCGACGCCGCCGGTGTCCGGCCCCACCCCGCAGCCTCCACCTGAAGAAGCGCGCCCCCCCTCGACCTTGATCGCCAAGCGTCCCCCGGCCACGATCAGGACGAGTGGCAGCGGCGCCCGGCTGGTCTTCCGGTTCCGCTCCGACCAGGCCGACGCCCGCTTTCTCTGCAACGTCGACCAAGGTGGTTTCAAGCCCTGTCCTGCCACGCTCTCGCGCTGGTTCAAGCTCGGCCGCCACCAGCTCAAGGTCAAGGCGCGCGGTGCCACCGGACTGGTCGACCCGACCCCCGCCGTCTTCCGCTTCCGCCTCGTCGCCGCCGGCTGAGCGAACGCGCCGGGCCGGCCGCTCAGGCCGAGGAGCGATTCGCCTGGCGCCGCATCACCCAGTGGCCCGCACCGAGCAGGGCCAGCAGCGCCAGGCCGCTGCCGAGCACCAGCGGATCGGTCAGCGAGAGGCCTTCCAGCCGGGTCCCGAAGTAGACCGCGAGCGCCGTGATCGGCAGGTAGCCGACCATGGTGGTCCAGACGAAGCGCCAGAGCGGCACCCGCGCCGCCCCGGCAGCGTAGGAGACGATGCTGAAGGGGAGGATCGGGATCAGCCGCATCGCGATCAGCAGCGTCGCGCCGCCGCGCTCGATCGAGCGCTCCACCCGTTCGAAGCGCTCGGCGCCGAACCAGCGGTCGAGCAGCGGTCGCGCGACCCGGTGCCCGATCGCCCAGCAGACCAGCCCGTTGAGCAGCCACCCGAACATCACCAGCGCCATCGCCGGGAAGAACCCGTAGGCATAACCGGCCGCCGCGTCGACGATCTCGGCCGGGTAGAAGACGACGCTGTGGAGCAGGGCGAGGGCGAGAATCAGCAGCGGACCGCCGACGCCGAGGCGGTCGATCTGCTCGCGCACCTCGTCGTGATCTCCCTGGATCGCGGCGGCCGCCGCGTCGCGCAGCGGGTCGACGGCGACGACGATCGCCACCAAGAGGGCGATCCCGGCGAGGGTGACGCCGATCTCGGCCCAGGGCAGGCGGTTCCTCTCCACCCGCCCAGGCTAGATGGAGGGGCTGCGAACGGAGCCGGGTCAGCCGCGCAGGCGCTCGGCCAGCCCGGAGTGGCGGCCGCCGCTGTCGTCGCGGCTCACCGCGGAGCGGAGGACCGCTTGGTCTCCGACGAGAATGCAGCTGTTGCGGGCGCGGGTGATCGCCGTGTAGATCAGGGGTCGATTGAGCATGTGCGAGTGGGCGCGGTGACAGACGCTGACCACCACCGGCACTTCACATCCCTGCGCTTTGTGCACGGAGATCGCGTAGGCGAGGTTGAGATCGTCAGCCTCTTTGTAGGGGATCACCCTTGAGCCGCCGTCATCGACGTCGACGGTGATCGTCGCCTTCTCGGAGTCGTCGGCGCGAAGGAAGACGATTGAGCCGTTCATCAGTTCCAGCTCGTGGGAGTTCCGGGTCTGGATCAGCCGGTCGCCGACGCGGAATCGACCGCGGAGAGCGGGCTCGCCATCGGGGTTGAGCTCCTCTTGGAGGCGCTCGTTCAGCCTGTCTATCCCGATCGGGCCCTTGTACATGGGCGCCAGCACCTGCACCTCCCGGATCGGGTCGACCCCGAATTTCGCCGGCGCCCGCTCAGCGACCACTTCGACCACCGTTGCCAGGGCCCGCTCCGGCGTTACCCGGTCGATGAAGAAGAAGTCGTGGTCCTGGTCGGCTTCCGGCTCGAGGTGGGGAGGCCGGCCGTGGTTGATCTCGTGGGCGGCGGTGGTGATCATCGATCTGGCAGCCTGGCGGAAGATCTGGGTCAGTCGCACGACCGGCACCGCGCCGGAATCGATCAGGTCCTCGAACGGCTTGCCTGCCCCGATCGGAGGCAGCTGGTCGGCGTCGCCGACGAAGACGACGTGGGTCGTCTCGGCCAGGCCGTCAAGCAGCACCTCGATCAGGTGGAGGTTCAGCATCGAGGACTCGTCGACGATCACCAGGTCGACGGGGAGCGGATGCCCTGGCCGGAAGCCCGGCTCCTGGCCGGGGACCCAGTCGAGCAGGCCGTGGATCGTTTTCGCCTCGTGCTCGGTCGTTTCGCTGAGCCGCCGCGCGGCTCGCCCGGTGGGCGCGCAGAGGGCGATCTTGGCGGCCGCCGCCCTGGCCTCGGTGACGATCCCCTGCGTGCACCTGGTCTTGCCCACTCCGGGACCGCCGGTGAGCACAGAGATTCGCGATCCGAAGGCCGCCTTCACCGCGGCCCACTGCTCGTCGGTGAACTCGTCCTGCAGGCCCTCCGGCGGTTCCCCGCTCGGTTCGTGGTCGAGATGAGCCGAGGCGGCTGCGCGTCTCAGGAGCGTCGCGGCAACTGCCTGCTCCCTTTCGAGGGTGCCCTTGCGATAGATGCGTCCTTCGTCGTCGGCGATCCCCGGTGCCTGCAGGAGAACGTCCGGGTCGGCGGGAGTGCCGGTGAGCTTCTCGGTTCGCTTGGCGAGGTCGCCGATCGGCAGGAAGCTGTTGCCCTGCTGCTCGGCCTCTTTCAGCGTGTAGACCGCGGCGGCCTGGGCGCGCTCGTCGGACTCGGGTGCCATGTCGGCAGCGAGGGCGATCTTGTCCGCACGGGCGAATCCGACCCCCGTGACCTCCGTCAGCCGGTAGGGGTTCCCGTGGAGGATCGCGAGCGCCTCGCCCTCGAAGCGATCGTGGATCGCGACGGCGAGGTGGGCGAGGCCGTGAGGCGCCAGCTGCACATGGAGGTCGCGGACGGCCCGGCTTTCGTGCCAGTGCTCGGCTGCATCCGCGGCTTGATCCGGAGTCAATCCGCGAACCGACCCGAGTACCCCCTCGGGGTCGGCGGCGATCGCCTGCAGCACCCCCTCGCCATGCGCCTCCACCAGCCGCTCGGCCCGCGCGGGACCGATGTGGGGGAGGGTCGTCAGATAGGCGATCTGCCCCTCGCGATCGGAAGGATCCACCGGCGTCGCTGCCTGGGCGCGCAGCTGGGGCCCGTACTGGCTGTGTTCGTCCCACTCGCCCGCGACTTCCGCGCGGTCCCCGATATCGAGGTGGCCGACCGGGCCCACCATCGCGAATCGCTCGTCGGAGTCCGTCTCGCGCACCCAAAGAACGGCGAACTTCCCGTCCCCACTGCAGAAGCGGACGGTCAGCACCTCGACCGTCCCGCTGTAGGAGGCGGCGTCGGCGTCGAACAGGGTCGCGGTGCGGGTCACGCACAAAGGCTAGGCCCCGCGGGGGCGGGACGCGTCGGCTCCGAGGCCGCAGTTTCCGGCCGCGGCGATGGTCTAGTTTCGGACGATGGCGCCCGCGCGACCCCAGGCCGGCCTCTGCGACAGCTGCCGCCACCAGCGCCTGGTGCCGAACACCCGCGGCTCGGTCTTCTCCCTCTGCGAGCGCTCGCGGACCGATCCGGCCTACCCGCGCTACCCGCGGCTGCCGGTCCTCAGCTGCCCGGGCTTCGAGCCGGCTCCGGCTCCCGAGCCGCCCCGATAGCGGCGCCGAGCAGCCCGAGGCCGAAGATCACCGCGGCGAGGCCGACGAGGAAGCCGAGGAAGGGGATCAGCGCCAGGGCGCGGAGGACCGCCAGGCCGGCGAGGAAGGCCCAGAGCCGGCTGCGCGGCTCGCCGACCATGCGGCGGCCGAGCGCGTAGGCGGCGGTGACGTAGGCCAGCGCCGCGATCGGCAGCAGGGCGAGCCCGATCACGAAGGCGAGCGGGATGCCGACCAGGGTCACGAGGGCGATCGCCGCCGCCAGCGGCAGGCAGATCCCGATCGCGATGCCGATCGCGATCACCGGGCCGACCCGCTCGCGCGAGCGGGCGTGGAGCGCATCGGCGGCGCGCGGGGCGATCAGCAGCAGCAACAGTCCGAGGATCGCCATCGAGGCGCTGACCCCGATCCAGAGGACGAAGGCGCCGAGGAAGGGCAGGAACTCGGCCGAGTCGCCCCAGTCCTCCTCGCTGACCTCGCCGCGGACGATCGCGCTGCCGGCGACGAGCGGCCGCTCGTCGCCGTAGCGGACGTCGCCGCTGACGTAGGCGCGGGGCAGCAGGCGGGCCCGGCCGCCGAAGGTGACCAGGTCGCCGTCGATCCTGCCGCTGACCGTGGCGTCGCCGGCGAAGAGGACGACGTCGCCGTCCACATGTCCCGCCAGCCGCAGGTCGCCGCTGGCGATGTAGATGCCGTCGACCGTTTCCCCGCGGGGGACGGTCACGTCGCCGGAGATGACGACGATCGCGTCCTCCTCGTGGTTGGCGGTCTGCCCGGAGGCGGCGGCCGGCAGAGCCATCACCGCGATGGCGAGCAGGACGACCAGGGACGAGACGCGCCGCATGCGCCCTACCCTAACCGGCGATCTGGCTAGCCCGCCATCGGATCCGGCTGGCCCAACTGGCTGACCGCGGGAGCCTCGTAGACCGCCCCCGGCACGCCGCCGACGATCACCATCCGCATCCCCTCCGAGCCCGGCCAGATCTTGCGCTTCGTGCCCGAGGCGACGCGGACCATGTGCGCGGGGTCGAGCGGGAAGCGCTCGCCCTCGATCTCGATCTCGCCACCGCCGCTGATCGCCATGAAGACCTCCTCCTGGCCGTCACCGGCATGGTCGTGCTCCGGGTAGTTCTCGAAATCCGGCGGCAGGTCGATGACCGCCAGGCCGAATGACTCGACCCCCAGCTCGGCCCGCGCCCGTTTGAAGGCGCCCAGGTAGACCGCCTCCATCTCGTCGATCTTCTTCACCGCGTAATCGCCCATCTCTCCTCCTTGCAATGTGTTTTCCGGGTCCCTTCCCGGCTCTGGAACGAACGTTCGTGCTTTTTTCTATCTTATGTCTGTGAATCCCGTCACCCAGAAGGGCAGCGAGACGCGCGCCTCGATCCTCGATCGCGCCGTCGACCTCGCTTCGGTCGAGGGTCTGGAGGGCCTGACGATCGGCCGCCTCGCCGCCGAGCTGCGGATGAGCAAGAGCGGCCTCTTCGCCCATTTCGGCTCCAAGCAGGAGCTGCAGCTGGCGACGGTGGAGGCGGCGGCCCTGCGCTTCCGCGACTCGGTGATCGTCCCCTCGCTCGACGCGCCGGAGGGCGCGCCGCGGATCCGCGCGATGGGGGATCGCTACCTCGAGCGCCTCGGCGACTACTCCGGCGGCTGCTTCTGGGCCGCGACCTCGGCCGAGTACGACGATCGCCCCGGTCCCGTCCGCGACGCGATCGCCGCCGCCCTCGACGCCTGGACGGGAGAGCTCGAGCGCCAGGCGCGCGTCGCCGGCGTCGAGCGGCCCGAGCGCTTCGCCTTCGAGCTCTACGCTCTGATCATGGGGGTCAACTCGCGCTACCGCCTCAGCGGCGACGAGCGCGTCTTCGAGTACGCCCGGGAAGCCCTCGACCGGCTGCTGTTCGAGTTGCCCGGCGACAACGGGTAGCTAGCGTTCCTTTGGTCCCAGTCCCAGCCGGAAGGAGCTTCAGATGAAGGTCGCCATCGCACTCCCCAACGCGGTTCCCGGCACCACCGGGCCGGAGCTGATCGAGTGGGCGCGGCGCGCCGACGCCCGCGGTTTCTCGTCCCTGGGGACGATCGACCGGGTCGTCTACGACAACTACGAGCCCCTGGTCGCGCTTGCCGCCGCCGCGGCGGTTACCGAGCGGATCGGCCTCTGCACCTCGGTCCTGCTGGCGCCCCTGCGGCTGAATCCAGTCGACCTGGCGAAGAAAGCCCTCAGCCTCAACGCGCTTTCCGGCGGTCGTTTGACCCTCGGGCTCGGCCTTGGCGGTCGCGATGACGACTACGAGGTCAGCGAGATCGAGACCGAAGGCCGCGGCAAGCGCTTCGACGCGATGCTGGAGCGGATGCAGGAGGTCTGGGACGGAGACGAGGTCGGTCCCTCGGCGGCGCAGCCGCCGCGCGTCGTGATCGGTGGCGGCGTCGACGCATCGTTTGCCCGGGCCGCCCGCTTCGGCGAGGGCTGGATCGCCGGCGGGTCGCCGCCCGATCAGTACGCGTCGATGGCCGAGAAGGCGAAAGCGGCGTGGTCCGAGGCCGGCAGGGAGGGCGAGCCCCGCCTGATGGGTCTTGCCTACTTCGCCCTCGGCGAGGACGCCGAGGCGGATGCCCGGGCTTACCTCGGCGACTACTACGCCTGGCTGGGCGAGGACATCGCCAACTACATCGTCGGCAGTGCCGCCAAGGACGCCGAGACGGTGCGGCGCTACGTCACCGAGTTCGGCGAGGCCGGCTGTGGCGAGCTGATCTTCTGCCCCAGTTCCAGCGATCCGGCGCAGGTCGACCTGCTCGCCGACGCGGCCGGGCTCTGATTCGAGCGCAGTTGTCCCCCGGTATGCGGGGACAACTGCGTCCGTACACTCGCGGCATGGACCGCGAGCTCCTGCAGGCGAAGCTGGCCGAGGCCGGCGAGCCCTCCTACCGTGCCGACCAGATCTGGGAGTGGGTCGCGCGCGGGGTGCGCTCCTACGAGGAGATGACCAACCTGCCGGCGCCGCTGCGCGAGCGGCTGGCAGCCGAGGTGCCGCTCTCGACCCTGGCCGTCGCCGCCGAGGCGAAGTCCGACGACGGCACCGTCAAGACCCTCTTCCACACCGCCGACGGCCGCCCGATCGAGGCGGTGCTGATGCGCTACCGCGACGGTCGCCGCTCGGTCTGCCTCTCCTCGCAATCGGGCTGCCCGCTGACCTGCTCCTTCTGCGCCACCGGGCAGATGAAGTTCGGCCGCAACCTCGAGGTTGACGAGATCCTCGACCAGGCGCTGCACTTCCGCCGCACCGAAGCGATCGACCACGTCGTCTTCATGGGGATGGGGGAGCCGACGATGAACGTCGACAACGTCCTCGCCGCCTGCGAGCGGCTGCCGGACCTCGGCGTCACTCACCGCCGCACCGCGATCTCGACCGTCGGCTGGGTGCCGGGCATCGACCGCCTCGCCGCCTGCGAGATGCCGGTTGCCCTCGCCCTCTCTCTGCACGCGCCGAACGACGGCCTGCGCTCGCAGATCATGCCGGTCAACGATCGCTACCCGATCGCTGAGGTGCTGGCCGCATGCGAGCGCTACCGCGCCGCCCGTCGCCGCAAGGTCTTCGTCGAGTACGTGATGCTCGACGGCGTCAACGACCACCCCGAGCACGCTCGCGAACTGGCCGGGCTCCTGGATCCGCGCGGCTACAAGGTCAATCTCATCCCCTACAACCCGACCGGCGCCTACGACGGCTCCTCGCCGGAGCGGATCGAGCGCTTCCGCGCGATCCTCGCCGAGCATCACGTCGCCGCCACGGTGCGCCTCACCCGCGGTCGCGACATCGACGCCGCCTGCGGCCAGCTCGCGGCCAGCGCCGCCTGAATTTCCAGAAACGTTCGGAAGAATTTTCAGAGAAGTCGCTTTCAGGGAGCCATCGGTAGGACGTCATCGGCGATCCTTTGCCACTGATGGGTGGGGATACGTCAAAAACGATTGCCGCGTTTGCTTTCGCTGCCATTCCCGGGGTGATCGTCCTGGAGATTCTCGAGTACGGGCGACCCCGCACCCGCGAGCGCAGCGGCGCCAGAGCCTTTGCCGCCTACTTGATCATCAGCCTTCTCGTCTGGATCGTCGCTGTGGTCTGTCTGGATGGCAGCGGGCGCCTCGCTGCAGTGATCGATTCAGGCGGTCAACCCGGCAAAGAGCAGGTCGAGGCTTATGCCGCCCTTGGGTGGCGGTTGCTGGCGACCTCCGTGGTTGTCGGCCTCCTTCTCAGGGGGCTGTTGGCGGCTGTTGGTCATCTGGCCTTTCGGAGTGAGGAGAGGAGGCGCCTCGGTAAGTCTGGGTCGTTGGCTTGGCTCGGCGGCGCGGTCATCCGCTTTTCCGCGATGGAATCCGCATGGGATCGTCTCCTCGAACGCCTGAAAAGAGCAGCTAAACCCCAGATAGTCCATGTCCACTTCAAGGACGGAGGGGACATGTATGGGGTGCTGGCAGCTGGTGGTCGCGCTGACTATGAGGCCGATGGAAGAGGCTTGGTCTTGGACGCTGAGCTGGTAGAGCGGGACGGGGACCTGGTCTTGATCCCAGGGAGCAGCGGAGTGTTTATCCCTGCCGATGCGGTGGCGAGCGTCGCATTTGTCGAGTTCGCTGGTTCCGGCGGCTAGGCGGCTACCATGAAATTGATGAGCGAAGAGGCAAGAGATCCGCTTCCGCGGGTTCGCGACCCCCGGAATCTCGAAGAGCACGGGGTCACCATCCCCGCTCCGACGCCGACTGTCATCAGCATTCCGAATCCTTGGAAACCATCTCCGAACGGCAACGCTCAGGCTGCTGCGCAGGCTACGAGCGATAAGCCCCCGTCGCCAGCAACCGACGAGTAAGAAACTGGCCAGCCAGCCAGTTACGATGCCGGGGATGGCAACGGTCGATACCTCGGCGCCGGTCCAGCGCCCTCCGGAGATGTCCGGCAACCCGGTCCGCCGGGTGGTCGCCGACATCGCCGACGAGTGGCGGGGGAGGGGCAAGTTCCCGCCTGGGCCGACCGACTTCAGCTGGACCCGCACCCACCAGATCGCCCGCGACCCGCTGCCGCTGCTGCTCGGTGCCTACGAAGAGTTCGGGCCGATCTTCACGATGCGGCTGCTGCACTCGCGGGTCATCTTCCTGCTCGGCCCGGAGGCAAACAACTTCGTCACCGTCGCCCACCCGGAGAACTTCCACTGGCGCGAGTCGAGCTTCGGCGACCTGATCCCGCTGCTGGGCGACGGGCTCCTCACGATCGACGACGACTACCACGACCGCGCCCGGGCGATCATGATGCCGGCCTTCCACCGCGAGCAGATCGTCGCCGCGACCGAGGCGATGACGATCGAGACCGAGCGGGCGATCGCCGCGCTGCCGGCGGGCGAGGTGATCGACATCTACGAGTGGATGCGGAACCTGGCGATGCGGATCGCGATGCGGGCTCTGCTCGGCCTCGACCCCGACGAGGCCGGCAAGGGCGCCGCCGCCGCCGAGCACTTCGAGCGCGCCCTCGGCTTCTACGGGATCGACTTCGCCCTCCGGCTGCTGCGCGGCCCGGGCTCGCCCTGGCGCAGGATGAACCGCTCGCGCGAGGTGCTGGACGAGATCGTCTTCGGAGAGATCTCCCGCTGCCGCTCAAACCCGGACCCGGCCCGGCAGGACATCCTCAGCCTCCTGACCGGCGCCCGCGGCGCCGGCGGCGAGGAATTCACCGACCGTGAGATTCGCGACCAGGTGATGACCCTGATGTTCGCCGGCCACGACACCTCGACCTCGACCCTGACCTTCATGCTGCACGAGCTGGCGCGCCACCCGGAGGTGACGGAGCGGCTCCACGCCGAGCAGGACGAGGTGCTGCAGGGGGAGAGCCCGACCGCGCTCCAGCTCGAAAAGGAGATGCCCTACCTGGACATGGTCCTCGACGAGGTGCTGCGGCTCTACCCGCCGGCCTGGATCGGGCCGCGCCGGGCGGTGCGCGAGTTCGGGTTCGGCGGCTACACGGTCCCGAAGGGCGCCTACGTCAACTACTGCTCCTGGGCCAGCCACCGGCTGCCCGAGGTTTTCCCCGAGCCAGAGGCGTTCATCCCCGAGCGCTTCACCCGCGAGCGCAAGGCGGCGTTGCCACGCGGCGCCTACGTCCCCTTCGGCGGCGGCTCGCGGATCTGCATCGGCAAGCGTTTCGGCCAGACCGAGGTGAAGCTGGTGGCGACCAAGCTGCTGCAGCGCCTGCGCGTCGACGCGCTCCCCGGCCGGACGATGACGATCCGCCAGATGCCTACGCTCTCGCCGCGCGGTGGACTGCGGATGCGAGTCCAGCCGCGCGGCTGACGCCCTCTACTTGATGAACAGCATCTCCTCGTACTTCGGCAGCGGCCAGAGGTCGTCGGCGACGACGCGCTCGAGCTTGTCGGCCGCCTCGCGCACGTTGGCCATCGCCGCCAGCTGCTTGTCGCGGGCGTGGATCGCCATCTCCAGACCCTCCAGGCCCGGGTCGGCGTTCGCCTCGTCCAGTTCGCCGAGGCCGGCGACCAGCTCGTCGACCAGGTTGCGGACCTCCGCCTCGACCGTCGAGACGCCGGACTCGCCGATCAGGGCGAGGTGGCGCAGGGCGGCCGGAAGGATCATCGTCTTGGCGATCGAGAAGGCGGTCTCCGCCTCGATGTTGGCCCGCAGCCAGTACTGCTCGACCCAGACCTCGTAGCGGGACTCCAGCTCCGCCTTCGAGAGCACGCTGTACTTCTCGAAGGCCGACACGGTGCTGTCGGCCAGCACCTCCGGCAACGCGTCCGGGGTCGTCTTCAGGTTCTTGAGCCCACGCTGCTCGGCCTCGGCGTGCCACTCCTCGGAGTAGTTGTCGCCGCTGAAGCAGACCTGCTTGTTTGCCAGGTAGCTCTCTTTGACCAGCTCGATAACCGCCTGCGGCATCTCCTCGCCGGCGCTCAGCTTGGCCTCCAGCTTGCCGGCCAGCTCGTCGATCGCCTCGGCCGCGATCGTGTTGAGAACCGTGTTGGGGAAGCCAAGCGACATGCTCGACCCCAGTGCCCGGAACTCGAATTTGTTGCCGGTGAAGGCGAACGGCGAGGTCCGGTTGCGGTCGCCGCCGTCCATTGGCAGCGGCGGCAGCACGTCGGCGCCGAGGTCGAGGAACGAGGCCGGGGTGTTGGGGTCGCCTTCGCCGGTCGCGATCGCCTCGAAGGCTTTTTCGAGCTCGCCGCCGAGGAAGATCGAGATGATCGCCGGCGGCGCCTCGTTGGCCCCGAGCCGGTGGTCCTGGCCGATGTTCGCGACCGAGGCCCGCAGCAGGCCCTGGTGCACGTTCACCGCTTTGATTACCGCCGTGCAGAAGAACAGGAAGTGGATGTTGTCGGCAGGAGTATCTCCCGGGTCGAGCAGGTTGAAGCCGGTGTCGGTCCCCATCGACCAGTTGTTGTGCTTACCGGAGCCGTTGACGCCGGCGAACGGCTTCTCGTGCAGGAGGCAGACGAGTCCGTAGCGGCGGGCGACGGTTTCCAGCGTCTGCATCAGCAACTGCTGGTGGTCGGAGCCGACGTTCGAGTTCTCGAAGATCGGCGCGATCTCGTACTGGGCCGGCGCCACCTCGTTGTGGCGAGTCTTGACCGGGATCCCCAGCTTGCGCAGCTCCAGCTCGGTCTCGAGCATGCAGGCCAGCACCCGCTCGGGGATCGAGCCGAAGTAGTGGTCGTCGAGCTCGTGGCCCTTCGGCGGCTTGGCGCCGAACAGGGTGCGGCCGGTCGCGATCAGGTCGGGCCGCTCGAAGAAGTACTGCTCGTCGATGAGGAAGTACTCCTGCTCGGGGCCGACGGTGGTGAAGACCCGCTTGGTCTCTTTGTCGCCGAGCAGCCGCAGCGCCTTCAGGGCCGAGCGCGAGAGCGCGTCCATCGAGCGCAGCAGCGGGATCTTGGCGTCGAGCGCCTCGCCGGTCCAGGAGGCGAAGGCGGTCGGGATGCAGAGCAGCGCCCCGTTCGGGTTCTCGAGGATGAAGGCGGGGCTGGTCGGGTCCCAGGCGGTGTAGCCGCGGGCCTCGAAGGTGGCGCGGACGCCGCCGGTGGGGAAGGAGGAGGCGTCGGGCTCACCCTGGATCAGCTCCTTGCCGGAGAAGCCGGCCAGCGCCAGGCCCTCGCCGCTGGGCTCGAAGAAGGAGTCGTGCTTCTCGGCGGTCGAGCCGGTCAGCGGCTGGAAGACGTGGGTGTAGTGGGTGGCGCCGTTTTCCAGCGCCCATTCCTTCATCGCCTCGGCGACCGCGTCGGCGAGGCTGGGGTCGAGCGCCTCGCCACCCTCCAGCGTCGTCTGCAGCTTGTCGAACACGTCCTTCGGCAGCCGGTCGCGCTGGACGGTGACGGAGAAGACGTTCTGCCCGAACGGGTTGTTCTCGGGAAGGGTCAGATCCTGCGCGCCAAGGGCTCCCCCGTTGGAGCTCCACTGGGCTGCGGTCACGTTCTGCTGGCGGCTGCGGGTCATCGGCTGGGTTTCCCCCTAAGGAGTGCGCTCGGGTCTCCCGGCGCAATTGATTGGAAGTCTTGGTCCCTCGAAAAGAGCATCACAGAGCCTAATAGGGCCTCATCGATCGCGCTTTTGTACCGCCGTACAAAGCTGGGGTTCAAGTGCTTATCCCTGCTGGCGGCGTTCGTCGCAGGACGTGGAGGACGCCGCACGGCTCGAAGCCCAGCTTCTCGTACATCAGGCGCGGCCAGTCGTCGGCGTCGGCGACGATGAAGGTGAGCCGGTGCCCGGCTGCCTGCGAGGTCGCGAGCGCGGCGCGAATCGTCGCCTGGGCCAGGCCCTGGCCGCGGGCACCGGGCAAGGTGGCGACGTCCTCCACCTGGCCAATTTCTCCGTCGGCGAACAGGCAGCAGGCGGAAGCGGGCTGCTCCGGGGGCGAGACGAACCAGCGGTCGCCGGCGACCCCACCGCAGCGCCGGTTCATCTCCAGCAGCTGCGCGACGGTCTCGTCCCGGTTCGGCATCGTGGCTGGAAACTCATCGCGGATCAGCTGGCGGCGCAGGTCTTCGCAATCGGTGAGCGTGACCTCGAGGACGTCGTCCCCCGTCGCGAGCTCGCCTTCACCCCGCCAGATCATGAAGAGGTTCTTCTCCGCCTCCCAGCCCGGGATCGCGGCGATCTCCGGCGCCAGTCGCTCCCCATCGGATTCGTCCCTGATCGCAATCGCTCGGTGGTCGCATGCGGTCAAGGCCTCGTCGGCGGCCGCGATCGCCTCCTCGGTGCCGATCCCGGCGCGCTCGATCAGGGCCCAGTTGGCATCCCAGGCGAAGGGCAGGGTGGGAGAGAGGAAGGCCTTTCCCCGGTCGTAGGAGACGACCTCCTCGTTCGCCCGGTGGGCGATTTGCAGTTCGAACTCGAGCAGCTCGTCTCGCATGGAGCGAGCCTAGAGCTAGGCGAGCGGCGTCGCGCCGAACAGGCCGAGCGGGTGGCGCATCCGGAAGCCGCCGGTGGGACGCAGCCGTTCGCTCCAGCCGGGGCCGGTGCGGTCGCCGTCTTCGCTGAAGGAGGTGTCCCAGCGCAGGCCGGCGATCACCGCGAAGACATGTTCCTTGTTGGCGTAGATGCGGACCCAGCTACCGGCTCCGCCGCCGCCCCAGCGCATGAACCCAGTCGAGTCGAGCGGGTATTCGAGCAGCCCGGCGGCGTGCATCACGTAGCTGACCGAGCCCGAGCAGTCGTAGCCGCGAGCGTTCCAGCTGCGGTGTCCGCCGCCCCAGACGTAGGGCCGGTGGCGGATCCGGTTGGCGGCTTCGATCATCGCCTTCACCGCCGGTGGTGCCGAGGGCGGGGCGACGGCGCGGCCGTCGCGCGTCAGCTCCGCCTGAGGCGCGGCGGCAACGGCCGATCCGGCGAGCCCGCCGCCGAGCAGCAGCGCGCAGACGAACGTCGTCAACAGCATCCCCAGCCTTCGCATGAAGGGGATGTATCGACCGGTGCGTCAGGGAACTTGAGGCAGGTCCGGCGGCTCGCCGGTGGCGATCAGCGCGCCCATCAGGACGCCGAGCAGCAGGTCGCGCAGCTCCCCGCGCTCGATGTCGCGATGGTCGATCCAGTTGAGGCAGGCGCCGTCCATGAACCAGAGCCAGCCGCTGACCGCGGTCCGCGCCTTCGGCGGCGCCCCGCCGGGATAGAGCCCATCGAGGATCCTCTGCGCCGTCGCTCGTCGCACCTCTTCGATCAGGTCGCGGATCTCCGCCACGCCGGCGGCGCTGCGGATCAGGTTGCGATAGGCGCCCGCGTTCTCCTCGACCAGGGAGAGGAAGGCGTCGAGGCTGCGCGTCAGCTGCTCCACCGGCGGCAGCTCGGGATCGGTTTCGGTCCGCTCCCGGAGCTGCTCCGCCCAGGCGCTCAGCGTCTCCTCGAAATAGGCCTGCTTGCTGGGGAAATAGTGGTAGAGCAGGGCCTTCGAGATCCCCACCTCGGTGGCGATCTTGTTCATCGAGAGCTCGTCGTAGGGGTGCTCCGTGAACAGCTCGGCGCCGCGCGCGAGCAGCTGCGCTCGTCGCTCGTCGACGTCCATGCGGCGGTAGGCGGGCTCGCTCATCGGCCTCCAAGTGTAACGGCTTGTTGACCGATGGTTGACAAGATTGCTACGGTTATCAACCGTCGGTCAACAAGCAATCGAAAGAAGGGGAGACTATGTACAGCGAGAGACTGAATTCACCGGCGGGCGACGGGGAGGGACCTCCTCCGCCCGCGTCCTACAACCCGATGTCGAGGATCGAGTTCGAGCGCCTGTTCGGCGGCCGCGTGCTGGCTTGGATCGGCGGCTTCGCGACCCTGCTCGGCCTGATCTTCTTGATGCGCAGCGCCGTCGACAGCAGCTGGTTCACGGAGGAGATCCGCACCCTGATGGCGGCGTCCGGCTCGCTGCTGCTGCTCGTGCTCGGCGTCTGGCTGCACGAAAAGAAGGGAGCCCTCGAGGCTGCCCGCGTCGCCGTCGCCGTCGCGATACCGGGGTTATTCGCAACCGCGGTGGTCGCAACGCAGGCCTACGACCTGATCTCGCCCGTCATAGGTCTCGAGGCGGCGGCGCTGATCGGGGTCATCGGGGTCTTCCTCGCGGTTCGCTGGTCCTCGATGCTGGTCGGCAGCGTCGGGATGCTGGGAGCGCTGGCGGCTCCGATGCTGGTCGGCACCACGACTGACGCTGGCTCGATCGCCTTCGTCGCCCTGGCGCTTGCCGCCAGCGTCGGCGTCCTTCTCTGGCAGCGCTGGAACTGGCTGGCGCTCGGCGCCTTCGCCGTCTCGGCGCCCCAATTGCTCTTCTGGACCTGGGGCAGCGGGATCAGCATCACCTCCGAGGGGGTGAGCGGATTCCGCGAGCCCGCCCTGCTCGTTCTTGCGGTTCTGGCCGGATTCTGGGTCCTGTATGCCGCTGCGGCCTTCGGCTACGAGCTGCGAAGCCGGGATCAGGAGAAGCTCCCGGTGTCTTCCTGGCTGCTGCTTCTCTGCAGCAGCGTGTTCGTGGTCGGCACCGGTTGCATCGTCCTCAGCGGCGATTCGGCGCTCGCCCTGAACGCCTGGATCTTCGGATTCGCCGCCGCCCATCTCCTGCTCGGCGGTGCGGCGATTCGATTCGGCATCCACCGCGAAATCGGGTCGCTTTTGACGGCTGGGGGAGTCGCCCTCGGCAGCATCGGGCTGGCCAACGCCTTCGACGGGCCGGTGCTGGTTGCCGTCTGGTCGGCAATGGCCGCGGCGCTGGCCTACATGGCGACCCGGGTCGACCGCGGGCCCGCGCCGGCGCTCTCCAATGCGGAGCGGCTGCTGATCGGGGCGTTCGGGTTCCTCGGCCTCGCGATCCTGCGCATGCTGGTCGAGGCGCCGCCGGTGGCGATCGTCGAGGGCGTCGGCGATCTCGGCAGCTCCGTGGTGGCGATCGCCTGCTGTGCGGGCGCCGCGATCGCCTGTTGGTTCTGGGGTCGTGAGATCGAGCCGAAGAGCGCGACGGTAGCCGGCTATGTCGGCTCCGCCGGGTTCGTCTACATGGGCTCGGTCTCGATCATCGACCTGATCGGTTCCAACGTCAGCGGCGAAGCTCGCGAGATCGGCCAGGCCTGGCTTTCGGCCTTCTGGGCGGCAACCGGGTTCGGTGCGGTCGCCTGGGGCATGGTGCGGCACTCGCCGAAGGCCCGCCTCGGCGGCCTGGCGCTGCTGACGATCGCGATCGCCAAGGTCTGGACCTACGACCTCGCCGAGCTGGAAGAGCTGGCCCGGTCGCTGTCGTTCGTCGCCCTCGGCCTGCTGCTGCTGGCCGGTGCGTTCGCCTACCAGCGTTTCAAGCCGGAGGAAGGCGAAGACGGCGAGGAGGTGGCCGAGGAGCCGGAGCCGCAGGCATCCGTCTAGGCCGAGGAGCGGGAGCCGCAGGCATCTCTATAGCCTGCGGTTCCCGCGGCCCGCGCCGCACGATCAAGCCGAAAACCGGAGGAAATCTCAGCCTATGTTCGTCTCCAAGGCCGCCGTCGTCGGCGGCGGCACCATGGGCGGCGAGATCGCGCAGGCGATCGCCGCCGCCGACATCCCGGTCGTCGTCAAGGACATCGACCAGAAGTTCGTCGATGCGGCGCTCGACAAAGCCCGCGGCGTCACCGAGGGTCAGCTCGCCCGCCTCGTCAAGAAGGAGAAGCTGACCCAGGAGCAGGCCGACGCCCGGCTCGCCGAGGTGATGGGCAACGTGATCGGCACCACCAGCTACGAGGAGTTCGGCGACGTCGACTTCGTGATCGAGGCGGTGCCGGAGAAGATGGCGATCAAGCAGGCGGTCTTCCGCGAGCTCGACGCCGTCACCCCGGGCCACGCGATCCTCTCCTCCAACACCTCCTCGCTCTCGATCACCGAGATCGGCGAGGCGACGCTGCGGCCCGACAAGGTCGTCGGCTTCCACTTCTTCTACCCGGCTTCGATCATGCCGCTGGTCGAGGTGATCGCCAGCGAGGACTCCTCGCAGGAGACCGCAACCGCCGCCTACAACTTCGCTCAGGCGATCAAGAAGCAGCCGATCGTCTGCGGCGAGGTCCCCGGCTTCGTCGTCAACAAAGTCCTGATGGCGACGATGGGTGAGATCTGGCGTGCCCAGGAGGAGCAGGGGCTCTCGATCAAGGCGATCGACGAGGCGATCGCGGGGGCGAAGCTGGCGCCGATGGGGCCGTTCTTCCTCACCGACCTGCTCGGCCTCGACACCGTCCTCCACGTCGCCGAACACCTCAACGAGTCCTACGGCGAGAGCTTCTACGTCCACAAGGGCCTGCAGGGCCTGGTCGGCGACGGCAAGCTCGGCGTCAAGACCGGCGGCGAGGGCTTCTTCAAAGAGGGCGAGCAGAACATCCCCGGCGAGGCCGACCCCGACGGCGACGAGCTGGTGGCGATGTTCAGCTGCCGGGCGCTGATCGAGGCCTGCCTGCTGGTCGAGGAAGGCGTCTGCTCGGTTCGCGACATCGACCTCGGGATGATGACCGGGGCCGGTCTCGACCCCCGCAAAGGGCTGCTGCCGCCGTTCTGGAAAGCCGACGTCGAGGGTCTCGACAAGGTGCTGGAGACGATGGAGGGGCTGGAGGAGAAGCACGGCGACCGCTTCGCGCCGCCGGTGCTGCTGAAGCGGCTGGTTGCGCAGGGACGCCACGGGCTCTCCACCGGCCAGGGCTTCTACCCCTACCCGCAGGCCGACGAGGGCGAGCAGACCGAGACGGTGAAGCTCGAGACCCGCGGCGACCTCGCGATCGCCTGGCTCGCCAACCTGCCGATGAACTCGCTCTCGCCGCAGGTGGTCGAGGACCTGGAGACGGTCTGGAAACGGGTCAAGGACAGCGGCGAGATCGGGGCGATGGTGATCGCCTCCTCGGTCCCGATCGTCTTCTCGGCCGGTGCCGACATCAAGGCCTTCACGACGCTGGACGAGGCGAGCGGGGCGGACCTGATCAACCGCGCCCACGCGCTTTTCCGCGACTTCGGCCAGGCCCGGGTAGTCACGATCGCGGCGGTCAACTCGATCGCCTTCGGCGGTGGCTGCGAGCTGGCGATGGCCTGCGACGTGCGGATCGCCGCCGAGGCCGCCGTCTTCGGCCAGCCCGAGGTGAAACTGGGGATCATCCCCGGCTTCGGAGGCACCCAGCGGCTGCCGCGTCTGGTCGGTGAGAACAAGGCCCTGGAGCTGAACCTGGTGGGGGACGCGATCCTCTCCGGGGAGGCGCTCGAGCTCGGTCTCGTCAACCGGGTCGTTCCCGACCAGGAGCTGTTCGAGACGGCGCTGATGTGGGGCCGCAAGCTGGCCGCCCAGGCGCCGGTCGCGGTCGAGCGGATCAAGGGCGTCTCGGCCAAGGGCGATCTCGACGAGGGCATCGAGGCCGAGAAGCAGGGCTTCGCCACCGTCTTCCAGAGCGACGACGCGAAAGCGGGAATCTCCGCCTTCCTCGGCAAGCGCACCCCGAAGTGGAGCGGCAAGTAACGACGCGTGAGGTGGCGCGACTGGCCGAGTTGCTCGGCCAGTCGCGCCGCGCCGTCGCCCTGACCGGCGCCGGCGTCTCGGTGCCGTCCGGGATCCCCGACTTCCGCACCCCAGAGACGGGTATGTGGGCGCAGGTGGACCCGATGGAGGTCGCTCACATCAGCGTCTTCGAAGACGACCCGGAGCGCTTCTGGTCCTACTACCGTCCGCGCTTCCAGTCGCTGGCAGGCAAGGAGCCGAACCGCGCCCACGAGGCGCTGGCCGAGCTGGAGCGGCGGGGGCTGATCGAGGGCGTGATCACCCAGAACATCGATCGCCTGCATCGCGCGGCGGGCTCCGTGGGCGTGATCGAGGTGCACGGCTCGATCGGCACCTCCTCCTGCATCGACTGTGCAACTGCCTTTGGCCTGGACGAGGTGGATGCGCTCTTCGACGAGCGCGGGGTAGCGGTCTGCTCGGGCTGCGGTGGCGCGGTCAAACCAGACGTGGTCCTCTTCGGCGAGATGCTGCCGCTGGAGGCGATCGAACGCGCGACCCAGCTGGCCGAGGAGGCCGATCTGATGATCTGCGCAGGCTCCTCGCTTGCGGTCCACCCGGTGGCAGGGCTGCCGCAGCTGACGCTCGACCGCGGCGGCCGTCTGGCGATCGTCACCAAGGGCGAGACGCCCTACGACGGTGCCGCCGAGCTGAAGCTCGGCGGCGAGGTCGACGAGGAGCTGGCGGCGCTGGTGGAGGCGCTCTCCTGATGCCCGGTGAGCTCCCCGACGCGGTCGTCTTCGACAACGACGGCCTCCTGCTCGACACCGAGTCGGTCTGGACTCGGGCCGAGGAAGACCTCTTCGAGCGCCGCGGGCTGGAGTTCACCCCCGCCGACAAGCTCGAGCTCGTCGGCACCTCGGCGGAGATCGCCGGCGGCGTCCTCGAGCGGCGTCTGGGGGAGCCCGGGCGGGCTGCGGAGCTGATCGAGGAGCTGAATGTCCTAGTCGTCGCCGAGCTGGAGCACGGAGTGGAGGCGATGATCGGTGCGCGGGAACTGCTCGAGCGCCTGCGTGAGCGTGGCACTCCGATCGGCCTGGTTTCCAACTCGCCGCTGCGGTTCGTCCAGCGCTCGATCGAGATCGTCGGCTTCGAGACCCACTTCGACGTCATCCTCAGCGCCCACGAAGTGGCGGCGCCGAAGCCGGCGCCCGATCCCTACCTGGAGGCCTGCCGGCGACTGGGCGTCGAGCCCGGGCCGTCGGTGGTCGCCCTCGAGGATTCCCCTACCGGCGTCGCCGCCGCGCGAGCCGCCGGCCTCACCGTGATCGGCGTCCCGTCGATAGAGGGAATCGCGCTCGAGGAAGCGCATCACCTGGCCGAGTCGCTGCTCGACGAGGTCGTCGCGAGGCAGCTTTCTCTGCCGGCGCACTAAAATACTTAGGTATTTCTGACTAAACTCTTTAGGTTTTCAACTTCCCTAAAGGAGAGAGAGTCAGATGAACCACTGGAAGATCTTTGGCATGGTTGCGGCGGTCGCCGCGATCGCGGCGATCCTGCTCGGGCCGGGCTCCGCCTCGGCGACCGTGCTCTGCAAAAAAAACTTCAAACCCTGCACGCCCACGACCCACTACACCGGCAAAATTCACGCGGTCTTGAGTGGTGGGTCTTTTGCCGGCTTCTACACCACAAGCTCGGAAATCCTCGAGATTTGCGAAGAAGCGACATTCACAGGGGAAACCACGAACACAGGAGCCATCACCGAACCGGTCGAAGGAAAAATCACCGCGCTGTCCTTTGGGAAATGCGAATCCGGGATCAAAGTCCTCGAACTGGGCAAATTCGAGTTTCACTACACCAAAGGCACCAACACAGAGGGGTCGCTGAAATTCATAGAAACGAAGCTGACACATAAATCTCTGTTTGGAGATTGCGTCTATACCGCCGGAGCCGGAACCACCGTGGGCACGTTCACAGGAGGAACCCCGGCCGAAATAGTTGCGAAAGCGACCTTCGCCCGATCCGAAGGCGTCTTCTGCCCCGCGGACGTCACCTTTGAGGCTCTCTACGAAATCACAGAACCAGCTTCACTCTTCATCAAGGAAGTGTAGGTGCGGTCCGAGCGCTAGCCGCGGAGCACGCGGCGGCGGCGGAGAACTCGCTCGCTGATCTTCAGCAGCTCCTCCACCTGTCGCCGCTGCTCCTCGCTCAGCTCGCCCTGCAGCGCTGCGTTTGCTGCCTCGCCGGCTTCGGTCCTGTGCTCGACCAGGGCGCCCATGTCCTTCTCGTGACTGGGATCGCTCAGCGCGCCCTTCAGCTCGACCAATAGTGCCTCGAGCCCGACCCGCAGCTGCAGCGCCGCCTCGCGGTCGCGGCCGGCGTCGAGGTCCGCGCGGGCCCGCAGCAGGAGCGTCTCGCAGGCGTCGAGCCGTTCGCGGCCGCCGAGCAGGGCGGCGACCCGTTCCTGCGGATGCAGCTGCTCCTCGCGCTGGCGACGGCTGGACGAGCGAGGTCCAACGTCGACCGCGCGGGCGTCGCGGAAGCGGCTCGCGGCGACCTCCTCGCCGCTGCCGTAGCCGATCAGGATTCGCTCGGCTGCCTCGGCGCTGAGCTCGCCGATGGCTCGCGCCGCGGCGGCGACCGCCTGCGCGTGCAGGGCACGGTTGAGCAGCGCCAGCCCTTCGTCGACGAAGACGTCGATCGTGTCCTCCGCCTCACAGGCCTCGTCGAGCCAGCGGGCGGCCTCGGCGTCGTCGGCGAGGGGGGCGAAGGCGCGGATCGCGGTCACCCTGGTCAGGGTCACCGCCGCCAACTCGTCGCTGGCCTCTACCCGGCGCGGCCGGCGCCGGCGCCGGCCGCCAGACACAGGCGCACTGGCGCGCTGCAGGACCAAGACGCTCTCCTCGCCCTCCGGGCCGCCCGCCCGCGCCAGGTAGCGGCCGTCGGCGAGCGGCAGCGCTCCGGCGAAGTCGAACTGCGCGAATCCGAATAGCTTGGCCAGGACCGGGATTCTCGTCGCTCGCGGCGAGCGGCGCTACGTCAGTCGCCGCTGCCGGCGGCGAGGCCGCCGTTGGTCTGGTCCGGTTCGGCGTACTTGGAGGGGCTGACCGGCACGTCCGGGTTTTCGATCTCGCCGAGGCGGTTGATCAGTCGTTGCCACTGGTTTGGTTTCAGCAGCGCCGCGAACCTGGCTTCGGGCCCGCCGGAGAGCGGGTGGTAGCCGACGTGGACGTGGTCGTAATGGTCGGCCATCGCGAAGCTGGTCGGACCGGGCAGATCCTCGAGTGAGATCACCTGGTGGGGGTGCATCGTCCCCTGCAGCTGCAGGACGGTGTGGACCAGCTCGTCGGTGACCGATCCGGGGCCCTGGTTGCCCGTCACCGGGGTCCCGTTGATGACCGGGATGTCGACGGCGGTGCCGGTCGTGTGCTCGGAGACGTTGCCGGAGGTGGTCAGGATGCCGTGGCCGCACTGCAGCGAGGTGACGGTCAGGTCGTACCCCTTGACCGTCAGGTACTCCAGCAGGGCGAGGATGCGGCGGTCGATGCGGCCGCCGGCGATGTCCTGCCGGCCGCATTCGTAGATGTCGAGCTTCTTGTTGTCCAGGACCCGCTTCTGCAGCGCCTCCTTGGAGAGCAGCAGGACCCCGGCGCCGCTCAGCTTGGCGAAGGGGCTCTTGCCCTTGGCGCGGTAGATCGCCGTTGCCTCGAGCAGCTTCCAGCCGTCGAGGATCGGCTTCGGGTCGATCCTCGGGGCGCCTTTGCCGGCCGGCCGGATCGAGAAGTTGATGTGGGGGTCGATTCCCTCGCCGCCCTCGCCGACCCGCGCCAGCACGGTGCCGGCGATCACCTTCGAGCCGACCCGCAGGGAGCCGTCGGAACTGGCGGCGACGGCGGCTTCGACCGCGTCGCTGGCGTCATCGCGCCCGTTGCCGGTCCGCTCGGGGAGGGCGCGCAGTCGCGGCCGCAGGTTCTGGCTTTCGACCGGGACCCGTTTCTCCTTGCCGGTCGGCATCACCACCAGCCGGTGGTGGCGGACCAGCCTGCCCAGTTCGGCGTAGGTGTAGCGGTTGCCGTAGGTGTCTTCGAGGACGACGAAGTTGCCGAGGGCCTCGGAGTTGCCGAGCTTGCGGATGACGCCGTCGTTGACGGCGACGACCGGCGCCCCCGGCTTGCTGAAGATGTTGATCCCGCGCGCGGTGGGGGAGGAGGAGATGACTTCGGCGGCGTTGCCGTACTCGGGGCTTTCGCCCTTCTTCAGCGCCTCGCGGGCGGCGATGTCGTCGGCGTAGCGGGCGTCGGCGGCGATCGGGAAGTGGGCGCCCTCGGTCAGCCCGGTGAGCGAGCCGACCAGATCGGAGGGGAGGCGGCCGTAGGCGCGGGCGTAGAGGAGGACCTCCTGGACGTACCAGTCGGCGTGGTTGTAGGCGAAGATCGCCTGGTAGAGATCGTCGTGGGCGCCGGCCAGCTTCAGGTAGTGGGCCGCGGCGCAGATCGCGTCGACCGGGTTGTAGGGGTCTTTGCGGCCGTCGCCGTTGGCGTCGAGGCCGAACGCCTCCCAGCTCGAGGGCAGGAACTGCATCCAACCGAGCGCGCCGGCGCTGGAGATGTTGAGGTTGGTGCCGAAGCCGGTCTCGATTTTGTTGATCGAGGCGAGCACCTCCCAGGGGATCCCGTATTCGGTGCCGCAGGCCTGGTAGATCGGCAGCAGGAAGGGTGGGATTTCGAAGGAGTCGATGACGAAGTTAGGGACCCCGATCGGGGCTGGGCCGAAGGGGGCGAAGGTGGTCGTCGGGTTGGCTGCCGTCGGGGCGCCGCCTTCGCTGTAATGCGAGCCGCCGTCGGGGCCCTTGGGCAGCGGCTGGTCGCCGCCGCCGTTCGCGCCGGGGGCGGTCACAGCACCGGAGTCGGTGCCGGGGCCGCTGAGCCCGTCGTTGCTGGTGACTCCACCCTTCTTGGTGGGCTGGCCGCCGCCGTCGATCGCGCTCCCCTGCTTGACGCCGCTTCCCTGCTGCTCAGGGGCTGGGGCGGGAGCGGGCTCGGGGCTGGGGATCGGAGCCGACTCGCTCGGCTTCGCGGGCGAGGAGGCCGGCGGGGTCGGCGCCTCGCTGGTGTCCTCCGGGTCTTCGCAGTCCGGGTCGTCTTCGTCGACCAGGCTGTCGCCGTCGTCGTCGACGGCGTTGGCGCAGGCCGGCGCCTGCAGCGAGGGGATCGCGGTGGTGGTCGTCCCGGCGGGGTCGACGCTGGAGCCTTCCGAGAGCGGCTCGGCACCGGCGAACGTGGTGCCAAGGGCGGTCACCGCCAGGAAGCTGGCGGCGGCGAGTAGAAGTGCGAACTTGGTTCTCATCCCTTGGAGTTCCTGCCCACGCTCGGAATACCCCTCCTGGGCAGTTGTAGGAAGCTACTCACTAGTACGTGCGTCCGCAACGCAAACGGGCGCCCCCAACATGGCCTTAATCAACATCTGAAACATCGCTGTAACGGACATTTTCAGCCGAGCCGGATGGGCTCGTTAAGCTGCTGTGACTTTGGCCTACGAGGAATACGAGCAGGACGGGCTGCGGGCACGCGCCGAGCAGGCCCTGGGGGAGCTGGCGCAGGCGCTGGTCGATAACCCGACCCTGCACGACGCCTTCACCGCCGCCCTCGGCGCGCGGGAGAAGGCGATCGAGGCCCAGCAGGCGGCGATGAGCGCCCTCAACTTGCCCTCGGCGACCGACGTCGAACGTCTCGAGCGGCGGCTGCGCTCGTTTTCGCAGCGGCTGGAGGACGTCGAGGAGGCAGTCGACGACCTCAGTCGCGAGCTTGGGGCACTGCGGCGCGAGAACGCCAAGAGCGCCACCAAAAAAGCAGCGAAAAAGGCCAAGGCTAACCCTCAACTTGAGGGTTAGAGTAAGCTGGAGGCCGCGGTTCCGGCCCCTTTCGCCGCCTCCTCCAGATCCTCGTCTCTCAGCTGTCCCGAGTCGCTCCGCTCGGTGACGATCAGGAGCGCCGCGGCGGCGACCCCCAGCTCGGCGGCGGTGCCGAGCAGGGTCGCGGTCTGCATGTCGGCGGCCTCGGCGAGGACGGTCGGCCGCGCGCGCTCCGGATCGTGGAGGGCGTCGAGGCTGACCGCGACCCCGGTCTGCGCCTCGGGCAGCGATCGGCTCAGTCCATCGGCCAGCTCGCGGTCCGGATGCGCCGCGCCGCCGGCCGGCGTGCGCGCCTCGGCGACGATCAGAACCTGACCGAGCTCGAGCTCGCCGAGCGAGGCGCAGGTCCCGATTCGGATCGCCCTTCGCACGCCCAGCTCCTCCAGGTCGGCGAGGACGACCGCGGCACTGGGGCCGCCCATCCCGGTCGACTGGATCGTCAGCTCCCTGCCGTCGGGGGTGGCGCCGACGTATCCCCAGAGCCCGCGCGCGTGGTTGCTCATCTTCGGCTGCTCCAGCAGCACCTGGGCCAGCATCAGCGCCCGGCCGGGATCGCCGACGAGGATCGCGCTGGCGGCGATCGGGGCGGTGGGGCGGAGGCGGGCCGGCATCTGCGACGCCGACCCTAATAGGGACCAGCCCCCCAGGCACGGCGCCGACATCGGGGAGAAACCACCCCGGCCGAATTTGCTCCAGCCGTCCAAAGACCCCTTGGACACCCGTCCATAGCTTGGAAGCGAGTAATCCAAACGCGACCGGCGGGGGCGTGATCCCCGGTGGGCAAGGAGGAATTCGATGAAAAAGAGGCTTTTGATCGCCGGCCTGGGGGCCGCGGTTGCCTCGCTCGTCCTGCCGGGGGTGGCCGCGGCCGCATCCTTGGAGGAAACGGCGGCAGCCGTTGCCGAACGGACGTCCGAGCTGAACATGGTCTGGGTCGGCATAGCCTGCGTCCTGGTGTTCCTGATGCAGGCCGGCTTCATGTTCCTGGAGGTCGGCTTCTCGCGGCAGAAGAACGTCGGCACCGGGGTCGCGAAGATCTTCATCAACTTCGCCCTCGTGACGATCGCCTGGTGGGCGGTCGGCTACGGGATCGCCGAAGGCGGTGGCAACGACTTCTTCGGTGACAGTGGCTTCTTCTTCCACTTCGACCAGGTGGTCGCCGGAGAAGCGGTAACCGGGGAAAGCGCGATGCTGATGCTCTTCGGGCTCGCCTTCTGCGCCGTCTCCCTGGCGATCGTCTGGGGAACCACCCTGGAGCGGATCAAGTTCGGCGCCTACGTCATCTACGCGATCGTCTTCGGCGCGGTGGTCTACCCGCTGATCGCCCACGGCGTTTGGGGCGGCGGCCTGCTCGGCGACGTCGGCGGCAAGCCGGTGATGGACTTCGCCGGGTCCTCGGTGGTCCACCTCACCGGTGCGACCGGGGCGCTGGCGGCGCTGCTGCTGCTCGGCCCGAGGATCGGCAAGTACGACGCCAACGGCAAGCCGCGGGCGATCCCGGGTCACTCGATGCCGCTGGTCGGCCTCGGCGTGATCATCCTCTGGATCGGCTGGTTCGGGTTCAACGGCGGCTCGACCTTCGGGGCCGAAGGCAACCTCTTCGGCGAGGTCATGCTCAACACCCAGCTGGCGGCTGCCGCCGGCGTGATCGGCGCTTCGCTGGCGGTGTACGCGAAGAGCAAGACGCTGGACGTCGGCATGGCCGGCAACGGTGCGATCGCCGGCCTCGTCGGCATCACCGCCCCGTCGGGCTTCGTCGAGTACTGGGCGGCGCCGATCATCGGCTTCGTCGCCGGCCTGATCGTCGTCTACGCGGTGCTGGCGATCGACCGGCTCCTCGACGACCCGGTCGGGGCGCTGTCCGCCCACGGCCTGGCCGGAATCTGGGGCACCCTCGCGGTGGGCCTGTTCGCCTCGCCGCGACTGATCGCCGAAGGGGCGGCTCCGGGGGTCTGGTACTCGATCACCGACAGCGTGCCGTTCAGCGCCACGTTCGGCCAGCTCGGGGTCCAGGGCCTGGCGGTCCTGTTCACCTTCCTGGTCGTCTTCGCGATCTCGATCGCCACGTTCGCGCTGATCAAAGCGACGATCGGTCTGCGGGTGCCTCCCGAGGAGGAGGACGCGGGCCTCGACATCAGCTCGCACGGCATGTACGGGTACCCGGAGGCGTTCATCCCGCAGCCGGAGTACTCGACGGGCCTGCCGGGCACGTCGGTTCCGCAAGGAGCCGCGATCCCGGCCCCCGCACCTGCCCAGATGACCGCGACCGAGACCCGATAGGAGGGCTGAGCGCATGAAGAAGATAGAGGCGTTCATCCGCCACGAGGCGTTCGAGCCGATCCGGGCCGAGTTGCTCGACAAGGGATTCCCGTCCCTGTCGATCATCGAGGCCAAGGGCTCGGGCCGCCAGAAGGGCATCGTCGAGCGCTACCGAGGCTCGACCCTCACCGTCAACGTCCGGCCGAAGATCAAGCTGGAGGTCGTGATCGAGGACAAAGACAAGGACGTGGTCGTCGAGACGATCCTCAAGCATGCCCGTACGGGCGAGGTCGGCGACGGCAAGATCTTCGTGCTGCCGGTGGATGAGGCGATTCGCATCCGCACCGGCGAGGACGGACAGTCCGTTCTCCAGCTGCACGAGGAGTCGGAGATCCCAACCTAACCCCCCTGGCCGGGTTTCCGACATTCCCCCAGAAAAAGAGCCAACGGGGCGGTCTTCGGGCCGCCCCGTTTGTTTCTGCGGGTGGTTGTGGTGGTTGGGGAGGGACGGGTGCCCCTCTCCCTTCCTGGGTTCCTCGCCTTTAAGTGAGCTTCTCTCGCCAACTGGTCTGTGCGAGGAACAGGACGCCGGGCGGGAGAGGGGCACCCGTCCCTCCCCCTCGACAGTTAGGGACAGCACGAGGGCAGGACCGTGGTTCCTTTGTCCTCTCCTGGCGGACAAAGGAACCGCAGCTCTTGCGATACCTGCCTCGCCCTCATCTCCTGGTTCCTTTGTCCTGGGTATCCGGACAAAGGAACCACGGGTTGGTGCTCCCGGGGCGGCCCCGCCGGTGCCCCTACCAGAGTCGAGCCAGTTAGCCTCGGCGCATGGCCGACCAGCGGATTTCGCTCAGCGAGGCGGCGCGACGGTCCGGGGTTCCGTCCTCGACCCTGAAACGGTGGGCGGCGGAGAAGATCGTGCCGGTGCGGAAAGGGCGCTGGACGGTGGCCGCCGCGGCGCAGGCGCGGGTCGTGTCGCGGATGCGCGAGCGCGGCTACTCGCTGGAGGACCTGAAAGAGGCGGGCCGGGAGGGGCGGCTCGCATTCGGCTTCGCCGAGGAGCTGTTCTCCGGCGCCGAGGAGGCGATCACGATCGAGCGGGCCGCCGAGGACACCGGGCTGGAGCCGGAGCTGATCGAGCGGATCCTGGTCATCCTCGGCACGCCGAGGAGCAATCGCGAGCTGAGCCAGGAGGATCTGGCCGCGATGCGCCACTGCGCCCGCGTCCTCGCCGCCGGCTTCCCGCTCGTCGCCTTCCTGCAGCTGGTCCGGGTCTACGCGCAGTCGATGCGGCGGATCGCGGACGCCGAGGTCCGGCTCTTCCACCTCTATGTGCACGAGCCGCTGATCCGCGACGCCGTGCCAGAGCTGGAGATGGCGGAGGAGATGGGCGAGCTGGCGGCCGACATCCTGCCCCTGGCGGCGCCGCTGACCGACTACCTGCACCAGCGCTACCTGCGCTTCTTCGTCGAGCAGGACGTGGTCGGTCACATGGAGGCGGATTCGGCGATGGACACCGCCGAAATCGAGCTCGGCCATGTCAACGTCACCCTCTGCTTCATCGACCTCACCGGCTTCACCCGCTACACCGAGGAGGAGGGGGACATCGAGGCGCTCGACGTGGTCGAGAACTTCGTCGCCAACGTCGAAGCGACGCTGCCGCGCGAGGCGACGATCGTGAAGACGATCGGCGACGAGGTGATGGTGGTCTCGCCCGACCCCGCCTCGCTGACCGAGTGGGCGGTCGGCTTCCTCTCCCGCTTCCCGCAGCGGCCGCAGCCGCGGGTCGGGATCCACTACGGCGACGCCGTGTACCGCGACGGCGACTACTTCGGCAGCCAGGTGAACCTCGCCCACCGGATCGTCAACCGGGCCCTGGCCGGGGAGGTTTTGGTCACCGACGCCGTCTGCGCGGCGATCACCGGCAGCGACAGCCTCGAGCTGGAGCCGATCGGCGAGGTCAGTCTCAAGGGGTTCCCGACCCCGACCGAGCTCTTCACCATCCGCTCGGTATGAGCGACGAGCTGCTGGCGCGGGTCGAAGGCACCGGCCTCCTCGCCGGCCCGGGCCCGATCCTGGTGCTGCTCTCCGGCGGCCGCGACTCGGTCTGCGTGCTCGACCTCGCGGTGCGGGCGCGGGGGCCAGAGGCGGTGTCGGCGCTGCACGCCAACTATGGGCTGCGGGACGAGGCCGGTGAGGACGAGCGCCACTGCCTGGAGCTGTGCGACCGCCTCGGGGTCCCGGCCGAGGTGGAGCGTCCGCGGCGGCCTCAAGGCGCCGGCAACCTCCAGGCCTGGGCGCGCGACGCGCGCTACGCGGCCGCCGAGCGGCTGGCCGCGGAGAGCGAGGCGACGATCGTCACCGGCCATACCGCCGACGACCAGGTCGAGACGATCCTCTACCGGCTCGCCTCCTCACCCAGCCGCCGCGCCCTGCTGGGGATGCGCCTCCGTAACGGCCGCCTGGCGCGGCCGCTGCTGGGGACGACCAGGGCCGAGACCACCACCTACTGCGAAGTGCGCGGTCTGCCCTGGCGCGACGACGCCAGCAACGAGGAGGTCGACTACAAGCGCAACCTCGTGCGCCGCGAGCTGGTCCCGGCGCTGGAGCGGATCCACCCCGCCGCCAGGGAGAACGTCCTGCGCACCGCGGCGCTGCTGCGCTCCGAGGCCGAGCTGCTCGACTCGCTGGTCGACGCCGAGCTCGCCGGCGCGGCCGCATCGCCCGCCGGCCGCATCGCCCGCGAGCGCTTCGCCGAGCTGCACCCGGCCCTGCGCCGCCTGGTCCTGCAGCGGCTCGCCGACGATGTCGCCGGCCGCCCGGTCCCCGGCGCCGCCCGCTTCGCCGAGCAGGTCGCCGGGCTGACCCGTGGCGGCTCGACCCTCGACCTCGGCGGCGGCGTCCGCGCGGTGCTCGAGGGCGGCGTCCTCCGCGCCGAGCGCGCGTAGTCCCCATATATCTAGACTGCGGCGCGTGTCGGACCCCGCGATCGGCGAGACCCTCGTCGCCAGAGAGGACCTGCAGCGCCGCATCGCCGAGCTTGGAGCGGAGATCAGCCGCGACTACGCGGGCCGCGAGCTGATCCTGGTCGGGGTGCTGAAGGGCGCCGTCCTCTTCCTCGCCGACCTGATGCGGCACCTCGACGTTCCCTGCGAGATCGATTTCATGGCGGTCTCGAGCTACGGCTCCCTGACCGACTCCTCGGGGGTGGTGCGGATCCTCAAGGATCTCGACGCGCCGATCAAGGATCGCGACGTCTTGATCGTCGAGGACATCGTCGATTCGGGCCTCACCCTGCACTACCTGATGCGCAACCTCAACGCCCGCGAACCGGCCTCACTCCACGCCTGTGCCCTGCTGACCAAGCCGGATCGCCTGCGCTCCGGCTTGAGGCCCCCGCGCTACGTCGGCTTTGAGATACCTAACCAATTCGCGATCGGCTACGGGCTGGACCACGCTCAGAAGTACCGAAACCTGGATTTCGTCGCCGTACTCGCCGACTAAACCGGAAAATCCGCCCTGGTACGCTGATTTCTTCTCTTGAGGCGGTTTTTCAAAAGCGCAGCTTTCCCGATCCTTCTGGTGGTCGTTCTGGCGTTCGTCGCCCAGCAATGGATCAGCGGTGGCGATGAGTCGAAGGCCCCTGCCTACAACCAGCTGGTCAGCCCTGCGAACGGGCTGATTGCCAGGGGCAAAATCGAAGAAGTCGACCTCAACACCAAGGACAACACCCTCGACGTCAAGCGCACCAACGGCGAAAGCTTCTCGACCGGCTACCCGCCCAACACCGAGCAGAGCCTGATCAACCTGCTCGACGCCAACGAAGTCAAGACCGACGTCCACGGATCCGGCAGCTCGGGACTGCTCTCGCTGCTGACCCTGGTTCTGCCCTTCGTCCTCTTCTTCGGCTTCTGGATCTTCCTCATGAACCAGATGCAGGGCGGGGGAAGCCGGGTGATGAACTTCGGCAAATCGAAAGCCAAACGGATGTCGGTCGACGCGCCGAAAATCACCTTCCGCGACGTCGCCGGCGTTGACGAGGCGGTGCAGGAGCTCGAGGAGATCAAAGAATTCCTCGAGAACCCGAAGAAGTTCCAGGCGCTCGGTGCCCGGATCCCCAAGGGCGTCCTTCTATACGGCCCTCCCGGAACCGGCAAGACCCTGCTCGCCCGCGCGGTCGCCGGCGAGGCGGGCGTCCCGTTCTTCTCGATCTCCGGCTCGGACTTCGTCGAGATGTTCGTCGGCGTCGGCGCCAGCCGCGTCCGCGACCTCTTCGAGCAGGCGAAACAGAACTCGCCCTGCATCATCTTCATGGACGAGATAGACGCCGTCGGCCGCCATCGCGGCGCTGGCATGGGCGGCGGTCACGACGAGCGCGAGCAGACCCTGAACCAGCTTCTCGTCGAGATGGACGGCTTCGAGATGAAGGACAACATCATCCTGATCGCGGCCACCAACCGCCCCGACATCCTCGACCCGGCGCTGCTGCGGCCCGGCCGCTTCGACCGCCAGGTCGTCGTCGACCGCCCCGACCGCAAGGGCCGCAAGAAGATCCTCGAGGTCCACACCCGCGGTAAGCCGCTGGGCCGCGAGATCGACCTCGACACGCTTGCCGGCCAGACCCCCGGCTTCACCGGTGCCGACCTCGCCAACCTGATCAACGAGGCGGCGCTGCTGACCGCTCGCTCGGGCAATCGAGAGATCACGATGAAGGAGCTCGAGGAGGGGATCATGCGCGTGATCGCCGGCCCCGAGAAGAAGACCCGGGTGATGAGCGAGAAGGAGCGCCTGGTCACCGCCTACCACGAGGTCGGCCACGCGATCGTCGGTCAGCTGCTGGAGAACACCGACCCCGTCCACAAGATCTCGATCATCAGCCGCGGGCAGGCGCTCGGCTACACGATCAGCCTGCCGACCGAGGACAAGTTCCTCACCACCCGCGCCGAGCTGACCGACACGATGGCGATGACCCTGGGTGGCCGCGCCGCCGAGGAGATCGTCTTCGGCGAGATCACCACCGGCGCCTCCAACGACCTCGAAAAGGTGACCGAGACCGCGAAGCAGATGGTGATGAGGTTCGGGATGTCCGAGCGCCTCGGCCCGCGCGTCTTCGGCCACGATCGCGGCCAGCCTTTCCTCGGCCGCGAGTTCAGCTCCGAGCCCGACTACTCCGACGAGATCGCCCGCGAGATCGACGACGAGATCCGCCGCATCGTCGAGAGCGCCCACCAGGCGGCGAAGGGCCTGCTCAGCGACAACCGCGACGAGCTGGAGCGGATCTCGAAGCTGCTGCTGGAACGGGAGACGATCGACGCTAAAGAGTTCGTCGCCCTGCTCGAAGGCAAGCCGGCCGAGGAGGTCTTCGTCGACGAGGAGGAGCCGCCCTCGACCCCGGCTGAGCCCGAGCCGGAGCCGGAGCCGGCCGCGCGCGAGGGCGCCCGGCCCAATCCGCGACCCCGCCCGGGTTTTGCGGGTGGCGACGCCTCCTAGACGGAGCCCTCCATGGCCAAGCTGATGGGGGTCGTCAACGTGACCCCCGACTCGTTCTCCGACGGGGGGCTTTTCCTCGACCCGGAGGCAGCGGTCGCGCACGGGCGGGAGCTGGCGGCGGCCGGTGCCGAGATCCTCGACGTCGGCGGCGAATCGACCCGCCCCGGCGCCGAGGCGGTGCCCGAGGGCGAGGAGCTGCGGCGAGTCATTCCTGTCATCCAGGGATTGATCGCCACGGAAGCCCGGATCTCCGTCGACACCTCCAAGGCGGCGGTTGCCGCCGCCGCGCTCGACGCCGGCGCCGAGATCGTCAACGACGTCACCGCCCTCCGCGGCGACGCTGAGATGGCTGCGCTCTGCGCCGAGCGCGGCGCCACCGTCGTCCTCATGCACATGCGCGGCGATCCGAGGACGATGCAGGACGATCCTCGCTACGACGACGTGGTCGCCGCGGTGAAGGCGTTCCTCGTCGACCGCCTGGAAGCGGCGGCCGCCGCCGGCATCGCCGCAGGGGACGTCTGGCTCGATCCCGGGATCGGCTTCGGCAAGACCGCGGCCCACAACATGGAACTGCTGCGGCGGCTCGGCGAGCTGCGCGATCTGGATCGTCCGCTGGTGATCGGCACCTCGCGCAAGAGCTTCATCGGCCGGGTCGACGGCTCGGCCGCCAGTGAGCGGCTGGGCGGGACGATCGCCTCCTCGGTGCTCGCCGCGGCCGAGGGTGCCGAGGTGCTGCGCGTCCACGACGTCGCCGAGGTGCGCCAGGCGCTGGCGGTTGCCGCGGCGATCCTCGGGTAGGTTCCAGCCCCATGGAGAGCCACGGCAACGGGATCGAGTCGAGCGCCGAGATCGAGCTGCGCGGGCTCTCGATCTACACCCACCATGGCGTCTCCGAGGCAGAGCAGGAGGTCGGGCAGCGGCTCGAGTTCGACATCTCCTTCGACGTCCCCGACTGCGACGCGGTGTTGACCGACCGCCTCGAGGACACGGTCGACTACGCCCAGGTCTGCGACATCGTCGCCCTCGCCGCCACCGAGCGCAGCTACAAGACGCTGGAGCGCCTGGCGCAGGTGGTGGGGGAGCGGCTGATGGAGCGCTACGGCTCCGAGTCGGTCCGCGTCCGCGCCGCCAAGCCGGAGCCGCCGCTGCCGCTGGCAATCCAGGAGGTGGCGGTCGAGGTCACTCAGGAACGCGTCGTCGACGAGGACCACGAAGGCGGGGCATAGCCGCGTGTCCGCCGCGCAGCGGGTCGGCTACCTCGGTCTCGGCTCCAACGTCGGCGACCCTGCCGCGCACCTGCGTGCCGCGGTCGAGCTGCTGGAAGCGGAGGGGATCGAAGTCGAGGCCGTTTCCTCCGTCTACGTCACCGAGCCGGTCGGCGAGGTGCTCGATCAGCCGGACTTCCTCAACGCTGCGATCCGCATCCGCACCGCGCTCGAGCCCGAGGGACTGCTCCACGCCTGCAAGCGGGTGGAGGCCGAGCGGGGCCGCTCCTTCGACGCACCCCGCCACAGTCCCCGGCCGCTCGACGTCGACCTGCTGCTGCTGGGCGACCTCGAGCTCGGCGCCGACCGCCTCACCCTGCCGCACCGCGAGGTGACCACCCGGCGCTTCGTCCTCGTGCCGTTGCTGGAGCTCGACCCGGAGCTGACGCTGCCCGACGGGACCCGCCTGGCAGAGGCCCTGGCGGCGCTGCCGCAGGGTCAGCGGGTCGAGCGCGCCGCGGCCCTCTGAAGCCCTACTTGACCCGGATCGGCTGGGCGGTGCCGCAGGTGCCGGCGAGGCGGCGGTTGCGCCGGTCGCCCGAGTAGCCGACGCTGAGGCGGTAGGTCCCCGGTTCGGTCGGCAGGTACCGCGCCAGGGCGAAGGTTCCATTCGCCTTCACGGTGATGCCGCCACTGAATTCCGGCTTGCGGCGGCAGCGCTTGTCGTCCGGCCCGTAGAGGCGGAAGTTGATCCTGCCGGCGGGGGAGATGGCATCGGAGAGGCGGGCGCGGATCGAGATCTGCTTGCCGCCGACCAAGACCGCGCGCGGCTTCACCTTCGGCGACTGCTTCACCACCTGGACCACCTGGCCGGGCGAGTCGCAGGGCTCGGCGGCGGCCTGGTTCTCGGCGTCGCCCGAGTAGCTGACCGCGAAGCTGTAGCGACCGGTCTTCAGCGGCACGAAGGGGTCGGAGCTGACGCTGCCGTTGCCGCTGGCCGCAATGGTGTTGACGAAGGCGGGCCCGGCGCATCCCCCGGCGACCGGGCCGTAGATGCGGAAGGTGACCGTGCCGCCCGGCGTGAACCCGCCCCGCAGGGTCGCCGCGTCGCGGAACGCGGTGCCGACGGTGATCTGCTGGGGGGCCGAGCCCGCGATCGAGGGTCTGGCCTGCACGATCGACGAGAACGCTTTTCCGCAGCCGACGACGGCCGGATCGTGATTGGGGTCGCCCGAGTAGGCGACGGTCCAGCGGAAGGTGCCGATCCGGCCGGGCACGAGCTCCGCCGAGCGGTACGGGCCGTTGCCTTTGACCGCGACGACCGAGCTGAAGGCTGCTGCGCCGGAGCAGCTCGTGTCGCCGGGGGGGAAAGCTTTGAAGACCATCTGCCCGCCGGGGGTCGCTCCTCCCCTGATCGTCGCCTCGGCCCTGACCGGGGTCCCGACCGTGCCGCCGCCGGCGCTTGCCGCCAGCGTCACCTCGATCGTGCCGACCGCCGAGGCCTGCCCGCTGGCGTCGCATCCCAGGCTCGCCGTCGCGTTGTTGCCGTCGCCGGTGTATTCGACCGTCCACCGGTAGACACCCGGGCCCGGGGCGAAGCCATCCGGCGAGTAGGAATCGTTGCCGCTGACGGGGACCGTCGACTGGTAGGCGGGCGCGGTGGCGCAGAGTTCGTCACCCGGACCATAAGCACGGAAGACGAGGCTCCCGCCTGGGGATGAGCCGCCGCTGACGGTCGCCTGGTCGGTGATCGTTTTGCCGACGATCACCGTCGAGGTGGCCGTCGCCGCCAGGCCCGGCGAGGCCTTGGCGACGGTGGAGGCCTGCCCGCTGGAATTGCAGCCGAGGGTCGCCGTCGCGTTGTTGCCGTCGCCGGTGTATCCAACCGTCCACCGGTAGACCCCCGGCGCCGGGACGAAACCGGCCGGCGAGTAGGGGCCGCTGCCATTCACCGGAACCGTCGCTTCGTAGGCCGGCGCGCTGCCGCAGCTCCCGTCGTCCGGACCGTAGGCGCGGAAAACAAGGTTTCCATCCGGGGAGAAGCCACCGCTGAGAGTCGCCTGGTCGGTGATCGTGCCGCCGACCACCACGGTCGCGGTGGCCGTCCCGGCCAGTCCGGGCGTTGCTTTTGCGACGCTCGAGGTCTGCCCGCTGGCCTCGCAGTCGAGCTCGATCGGCTCGTTGTTCGCGTCCCCGCCGTAGCTCGCCGACCAGCGGAATTCCCCCGCCTGCCCGGTGACGAAGTCGTCCGAGGAGGCTCCGCCGCCGGCGACCGGCGCGCTGCTCGTGTCCAGCGGCGTGTCGCAGTTCGCGTCCCCGGGCCCGAAGACCGCGAAGGTCACTTCACCGCCGGCGGCGAAGCCGCCGTTCAGCGTCACTTCGTCGCGGATCGCGGTCCCGACCGCGCCGGAGGTCGCGCTGCCGGTCAGCCCCGGGCTCGCCTTGCTGAGGTCGGAGGTGGCGGCGCAGATCGATTCCGCCGGTTCGTTTTCGCCGTCGCCGGAGTAGCGGGCGGTCCAGTAGTACGGGCCCGCGGCGGTGGGCGCGAAGTCCTCGGAGGTGTACTCGCCTTCGCCGTCGACCGTGGCCGAGCTCTGGTCCAGCGCCGGCCCGGCACAGACGGGATCGTCGGAGGCGAAGACTTCAAAGCTGATTTCGCCGGTGGCGGTCGCGCCCTCGGACAGCTCCGCGGTGGCGTGGACGGTCTGCCCGATCACCCCATCGGTCGCCTCGACCGTGAGGCTCGGTGGAGCCGCCGGGGCGCTGACGGAGAGGAGGAGGCCGAGGGCGGTGGCAACCGCTGAGCCGGCCAATGCGCGGCGTCTAGTCATACGGAACTAGAATATTCGTCCAACTATGAGATGTCGCCCCGTCCTCCTCCTGCTGGCCCTGATTGCAAGCTCTCTTGCTTTGGCGCCGGCGAGTGCGCTGGCGGAAACCACCGAAGCGACCGCCGAACCCGCGCCGACCACCGAAAGCCCGCCGCCGTCGACCGGCTGGGTGCCGCAGGGCGGCGCCTCGGAAGGCTCTGGCAGCGGATCCGCGGGCGCACAGCAGGGCAGCTCGCTGGGCAGCGGCGGCAGCTCGGGCACCGCGACGCCGAAGCCGTCCCCGCCGCCGAGCGAACCGGTTGCGAGCGTGCCGCCGCCGGCGCCGGAACCCTCGAGCGGCTCCTACGAAAGCGAAGCCACGGCGGAACCGGCTGCGCCGGAAGCCGTGACCAGGCCCGCGCCGGATCCCGAGCCGGCCCCGGTCGAGCCGGCACCAGAGCCCTCGCCGCCCGCCGACGCCAACGTCGCCGTCGGCACCGCCGACACCGTGCTGAAGGGGTCCGGTGGCGTCAAGGGGGTCTCGGCTTCTTCGAGCCCGGCAGCGAGCACGACCGCCCAGGTTGCCCCTGGGTCCGGCGGCCTGCCATGGCTGGCCCTGATCGTCTTCGGTCTGATCCTGGTCATCGCCGGGGCACGGCTGGTCTACGGGCCGATCGAAATCGACTCCCTCCGCTACAGCCGCTTCAAGCTCGTGCGTCGCGCCGCCCCGCGCGGTTGAGAGCGGCTCAGCCGCCGCGCAGCGGCGTCAGCCACTCGGGTGGCAGCACCGGCGGCATCTTGCCCGGGTAGTTCGGGACGTAGCGCTGTGCCAGCTTCGCGGCGGGCCGCCCGGTGATCGCGGGTCGCAGGTCGTCGAGCGTCATCGCCAGGCCGATGCTGGGCGCGATCTGGAAGTCGGCCGCGGTGGGGACCTCGCCGCCGAGCACGCCGCTCTGGACCCAGGTGTCGACCTGGTCGAGCATCGCGGGCAGTTCCGCCAGCGCCTTACGCGCGTTCTCGTCGCTGGCCTCGTTGAAGCGGGCCGAGAGGGCGACGATCGGCGCCGCCGTCTTCACCGCCAGCCCGATCGGCATCCCGATCTTCGCTCCCTCCGAGTAGCCGCGCAGGGGCTCGCGGTTCTTCTTCATCCCCCACCAGAGGATCTGGCGGATCGGGTGCTGCAGCTCCTCGTCGCCGAAGCGCTCGGCCTCCTCGACTTCCGCTCGTTTGGCCGGGTCGGCGGGGAAGAGCGGCGGCTCGGGCCGCACCCGCTCCAGCTCCCGGGCGATCTGCCGCGAGCCCTGCACCTTGTCGCCGTCGATCTTCAGCGCCGGCACCGTGATGCCGGGGAAGCCGACCGCGCGCAGCACCCCCTTGGAGATCACCGGCAGCAGGTCGGTTCGCTTGTACTCGATGCCCTTGTGCTCGAGCATCAGCTGCACGGCGATGCTCGGGTGCGAGGCCGGAATCACGTATAGGCGGTTGCTCATCCGGGCGATCCTATGCACAAGAGACCCGAACTGGCTACCTGGCCAGTCGTCGCCCGCGATAATCCAGCGATGCTCCTCGCCGTCGACGTCGGCAACACGCAAACGCACCTGGGCGCTTTCGAGGGCGACCAGATGGTCGAGCACTGGCGCTTTCAGACCCGCTCCGGGGCGACCGGCGACGAGCTGGCCGAGCGGATCGACGGTTTCTTCTCGCTCAGCGGCTGCGCCTTCCAGGACGTCGACGCGGTCTGCGTCTCCTCGGTCGTGCCGCCGCTCGGCAGCCAGTTCGAGGAACTCTCCGCGCGTTACCTCGACGCCAGCTGTCTGACGATCGGCCCCGGGGTCAAGACCGGGATGCCGATCCGGATCGACAACCCGCTCGAGGTCGGCGCCGACCGCCTGGTCAACGCGATCGCCGCCTACGAGCGCTTCGGCGAGGCCTGCGTCTCGGTCGATTTCGGCACCGGGATCAACATCGATTGCGTCTCGGCCGACGGCGAGTACCTCGGCGGCGCGATCGGCCCCGGTCTCGCACCCTCGCTCAGCGCCCTGATCGAGCGTGCCGCCCGGATCACCCGGATGGACCTCGAGGAGCCACGGGAGGCGATCGGCCGCTCGACCCGCGCCGCGATCAACTCCGGCTTCATCTTCGGCTTCGCCGGCCTGATCGACGGCATCGTCCGCCGGATCGAAGAGGAGCTGCCGAACCCGCGGCTGCTCGCCACCGGCGGCTACGCCTCGACCGTCGTCCCCTTCAGCGAGACGATCGACGAAGTCGACGATCTGCTGACCTTGAAGGGGCTGCGACTGATCCATGAGCGCAACCGGTGAAAAAGGAGCGGGCCGCCCGGCCCTGACCGACCCCTTCGAGATCGGCGGCGTGCCGATCGCCAACCGGGTCCTGCTGGCGCCGCTGGCCGGAATCGGCAACTGGTTCGTCCGCCTCCAGGCCAAACGCCACGGCGCCGGGCTCGCCGTCTCGGAGATGGTCTCCAGCTTCGCCCTCCACTACCGCAACGAGCGCACCCTGCGCGACCTGATGCGGATCCATCCCGACGAGCATCCGGTCTCGATCCAGCTCTTCGGCCACGACGCCGAGGTGATGCGCTCCGGGGCCGAGATCGCCGCCGAGGCGGGCGCCGACCTGATCGACATCAACATGGGCTGCCCGGTGCCGAAGGTGCGCAGAACCGGGGCGGGGGCGCAGCTCCTCCGCGATCCGGACCTTGCCCTGGCGCTGGCCCGCGGCGCCGCCGAGGGCAGCGGCCTGCCGGTGACGGTGAAGCTTCGCTCCGGGATCGAGGCGGGCGACCGCTCCGGGTTCGAGCTGGCGGTCCGCCTCGCCGAGGAGGCCGGCGTCGCGGCAATCGCCTTCCACCCCCGGGCCGCGAGCAAGGGCCACAAGGGCAAGCCCGACTACGCACTCACCCGCGAGCTGGTCGAAAGGGTCGCGGTGCCGGTGATCGTCTCCGGTGGCCTGGCCAGCGCCGAGGCCGCCCGCCGCGCCTACGAGGAGTCCGGTGCCGATGCGGTGATGGTCGCCCGGGGCTCGTTCGGCAACCCCTGGGTCTTCGAGGAACTGACCGGCCGCCGCACCGAGCCGCCCGGCCGCGGCGAGATCGTCGCCGAGTGGCTGTGGGTGATCGACCGTGCCGAGGAGCACCTGGGGGAGGAGCGGGCGACTCGCTACCTGCGCAAATTCCACCCCTGGTACGTGGAGCGGATCGAGGCGCCGAAGGAGGTCGCCGACGAGCTGCAGCGCAGCGCCGATCTGCCGCGGGCGCGGGAGCTGGTCGCCGGCCTCGGGACCCTCGCCCACAGCGCCTGAACAGGGCGTCTAGAGCCCCCTTTGGCCCGCCGGCCACCCTCGCTATAATCGCGCGCTTCCTGCTCGGATGTGTCGCCGCGAATGGGCGCATCAGGGCGTTTTTTTAGGTCTGGGAGGCCGCGAAGGCTCTCTTTTCCATAACCAAAGCGAGGTCGTTCAAAGTGCGTCAGGCCGTCATCACCCCCGAGGGGTTGGAGAAACTGAAAGAGGAGATCGAGTTCCTCTCGACGACCAAACGCCGGGAGGTCGCGGCTCGGATCAAGGAAGCGCGCGAATTCGGCGACATCTCAGAGAACGCCGAATACGACGACGCCAAGAACGAACAGGCCCTGCTCGAGGCGCGGATCGCCCAACTGGAGGAGAGGCTGCGCCGCGCCCGGGTGATCGACGAGAAGGAGCTCGGGACCGACGAGGTCGGCTTCGGCTCGATCGTCCACGTCAAAGACCAGAAGACCGGCGACTCGCAGAAGTTCCAGATCGTCGGATCGACCGAGGCCAACCCGCTGGAGCACAAGCTCTCGAACGAGTCGCCGATCGGCAAAGCGCTGATCGGGAAAAAGCGCAACGACATCGTCACCGTCGAGGTCCCACGCGGGCCGAAGAAAAAACTCAAAATTACGAAGATCGAGAAGGCCTGATGCGCGGTAGGCTCGCGCCTCGATGAGCGAGCCCTCAGAGCAGCAGGATCTCTCGCAGGTTCTCGAGGATCGCCGCGAGAAGCTGGAGCGGATCCGCGAGGCGGGAGTCGAGCCGTTCCCGCACGAGTTCTCCAACCGTGAGGAGATCGCCGAGGTGCGGGCGGCCCACGAGGGGCTGCAGGCCGGTGCCGAGACCGATTCCCGCCACCGTGTAGCCGGGCGGATCGTCGCCCGTCGCGGCCACGGCAAGGCCTGCTTCCTCGACCTCCGCGATGGCAGTGGCCAGATCCAGCTGCACGCCCGCAAGGACGTGCTCGGCGACGAGGCGTATGAGCTGCTGGTCGACCTCGACCTCGGCGACATCGTCGGCGCCGAGGGGACGGCGATGGCGACCCGCCGCGGCGGCGAGCTCTCGCTGGCGATCGACCACTGGCGCCTGCTGGCGAAGAGCCTGCGCCCACCGCCGGACAAGTTCCACGGCCTCGAGGACACCGAGACCCGCTTCCGCCGCCGCGAGCTCGACCTGATCGCCAACGAGGAGAGCCGCCGCATCTTCCACACCCGTGCCCGCGCGATCTCCGAGATCCGCCGCTGGTTCGACGAGCACGGGTTCGTCGAGGTCGAGACGCCGGTCCTGCAGCCGCTCTACGGCGGCGCCCTGGCGCGGCCCTTCACCACCCACCACAACGCGCTCGACCGCGACTTCTACCTGCGGATCGCAACCGAGCTCTACCTCAAGCGCCTCGTCGTCGGCGGCATCGACCGGGTCTACGAGCTCGGCAAGGACTTCCGTAACGAGGGCGTCTCCCACAAGCACAACCCCGAGTTCACGATGCTCGAGTGGTACGAGGCCTACTCCGACTACGAGAAGACCGCGCACGACCTGGAGATGGTGGTCGCCGAGGTCGCCGAGCGGGTGCTGGGGACGACCAAGGTGCAGCGGGGCGACGTGGAGATCGATTTCGCGCCGCCCTGGCGGCGGATCACCCTGCGCGAGGCGATCCTCGAGCGGGCCGGGATCGACATCGTCGAGCACCCCACCCGCGAGGCACTGGCGAAGGCGATCGGCACCGAGCCCGACCCGAAGGAGGGCTGGGGCAAGCTGGTCGACGGCCTGCTTGCCAAGGAGGTCGAGCCCGGTCTGATCCAGCCGACCTTCGTCTTCGACTACCCGGTCGAGCTCTCGCCCTTCGCCAAGGCACACCGCTCCGAGCAGGGGATGGTCGAGCGCTGGGAGGCGTTCGTCGGCGGGGTCGAGATCGCCAACTCCTTCACCGAGCTGAACGACCCCGACGAGCAGCGGCGGCGGTTCGAGCAGCAGGCGACCGAGGTCGCCCGCGGCGACGAGGAGGCGCAGCCGTTCGACGAGGCTTTCGTCGAGGCGCTCGAACAGGGGATGCCGCCAACCGGCGGCGTCGGCCTCGGGATCGACCGTCTGGTGATGATGTTCACCGGCGCCCAGACGCTGCGCGAAGTGCTGCTCTTTCCGGCGATGCGCACGTAAGTCTCAAGAATTCGTGCCGGAAGCCTCCTGAAATATCGCTCTTAGCGTGCTCAAGCGCTCAGAAGCCGGACCTTCGACCCCGGTAGAGTTAAGGGACGGATCGGCGCCCCCGATAGAGGGACAAGGCGTTCGGCGGTACAAACCGGGGTGTCCCGGTGTTGAACCAGGAAGAGGTCTTCATTGTTCGAGCGATTCACCGAGAGAGCTCGTCAGGTCGTCGTCCTAGCGCAGGAGGAGGCCCGGACGCTCAAGCACAACTACATCGGCACCGAGCACATCCTGCTCGGACTGCTGCGTGAGGAGGAGGGCCTTGCCGCCCGCGTCCTCGAGTCCCTCGACATCACGGTGGAACGTGTCCGCTCGCAGGTCGTTCGCATCGTCGGCTCGGGCGAGGAGGTCACCTCCGGCCAGATCCCGTTCACCCCGCGCGCCAAGAAGGTCCTCGAGCTGGCGCTGCGCGAGGCGCTCTCCCTCGGCCACAACTACATCGGCACCGAGCACATCCTGCTCGGCCTGGTGCGTGAGAACGAGGGCGTCGCCGCCCGCATCCTGCTCGACTTCGACGCCGACTCGGACAAGATCCGCAACGAGGTCATCCGCATGCTCTCCGGCCCCGGTGGCCGTCGTCAGGGCGGCGGCAGCGGCGGCTCCGGCGAGGGCAAAAAGTCCTCGAAACTGCTCGACCAGTTCGGCCGCAACCTCACCCGCCTCGCCGAGGAGGGCAAGCTCGACCCGGTGATCGGCCGCGAAACCGAGATCGAGCGGATCATGCAGGTGCTCTCCCGCCGGACCAAGAACAACCCGGTGCTGCTGGGCGAGCCCGGCGTCGGCAAGACCGCCGTGGTCGAGGGTCTGGCCGCGAAGATCAACAGCGGCGAGGTGCCGGAGCTGCTGAAGAACAAGCAGATCTACACCCTCGACCTGGCTGCCCTGGTCGCCGGCTCCAAGTACCGCGGCGAGTTCGAGGAGCGCCTCAAGAAGGTGATGAAAGAGATCACCCAGCGCGGCGACATCATCCTCTTCATCGACGAGCTCCACAACCTGGTCGGCGCC